>BNJU01002656.1_pt1 | contig 154131 bp, 205 predicted proteins | sample 8539281 | NCBI WGS metagenome assembly BNJU01 (sample SAMD00202456, study PRJDB9452) | human saliva metagenome | isolation source: human saliva | place: Japan
AATAAGGTTTTAATAATTATGAAAACGTTAGCAAATGCTAACGTTTTTTTGCTATAATGAAGTAAAAACTTGGTTATTAGAGGGTAATGTGTATGATAGATAAATTGGTAAATATTTCTAAAAAAAGTCATTTCATAATTTCTCGTTTGATGAAAACTTGCGTAAATGTAATATTTTTTTGGAACAAATGGGAGTGGTAAATCGTCATTATCAAACTGGATTTCAGAAAATCATGAGTCAGTAAAAAGATTTGATACGGATTACGTATTAAATAATGTTTATACAGTTGATTCACTATCTGGAATCAAACTATTAGTTGGTGCTAATAGAATTGGTATTGAAGAAGCAATTGAAAATATCAAGAATGCAAACCTCTATTTAGTTCAGTATAATCAGAACATAGATAAGCAGATTGAAGATTATAAAAATGAAGTATTTGAATTTATGGCTTATAATCTTTCTGAAGCTCGTGAACTTTTTAGAATGACCCGACAAATTAATCAGAAGCGAAATGCAAAGATAAATCCAATTGATGCTCTAAAAGCATGGGAAAATGATATTATTGATGCAGATTTTTCAAAAAAATAAGTTCTAGTGATTCAATTGAGTTGAAATTAACCAATCTAAAAAAAGAAAAAAAGTGAAATTACGTTTGATACGAGTAGAAAAATAGATATTATTCTTACTGAAATTCAAAAATATATTCACACAGAAAAATAATTAAGCCAGATTTTCAAATTACAAAAAAATTTATCTGAATGGTTAAAGGAAGGGTTACATTTACATAATGATGGTATAAACCAATGTAAGTTTTGTGGTAATCATTTTGATTATGACAAAAGTTCATGATAGCATTCAAGAAAAAAATACAATCTCAATATTCTAAAGCAGTTGAAAGTTTAGAAAGAAATAAAATATTACTTGAAGGAATAAAAAAATGACTTGTTTAGTCAACCTAAGTATATCATTGATGATAGGTTTGAGATTTTTGAACTCAAATATATCAGAAATTATCAATAACATAGATGAAAAAATTGAAAATCCTTCTTTAGTTTTACCGTATACATTTGAAATTGAAGAAAATTATAACAAAGTAATTTGTAATATAAAGGCGAAGATAGGTAATCTTGATAAAGAGATATTTAAACAAGAGGCTCTATTAGGTGAAATTGAAAATGTTGCAAAGTCTTGGGTCGCTCAAAAAATATTGGAGCGATATCCTATTGATGAAGTTAGTGAACAACTCCAAAAGTATGAGGAACAACAAAGAGCTAATGAACGATATATTGAAGAGAATAAACAGTGGATTCAGGAAGTTGAGCCAGCAGGGAATTTACAGCCATTTGCAGACTTACTCAATCGTGAATTTAGAGTTATTGGGATGAATATGAAATGTCAAATTGATGGAAATCATTATTTGTTAAAGCATATAACTGACCCTTCAATAATTATTAGTACGAAAGATTTAAGTGAAGGGAGAGGCGTTTATTAGGTTTTTTTACATTTTTTTATTGTGATTTATATTTAGAGCCTGGAAAAAGTTTAAAAAAATAATGTTGAATACGTTATTTTTGATGACCCTATTACTAGCCTAGACTCAGATAATAGGTATTTTTTTGACAGAGTTGATAAATACAATAATAAAAGAATTGACATCAATGAATGCTCAGGTATTTATTTTAACTCATTCTTCAATTGATTTTTCATAATTTTTGGCTTTGGTTTCAATAATAACTCACTTTTAAAAAGCATTAATCTATAAAGATGAGCATGGAAACAGTAATATTCGAAAAGTTGAACCTCATGAGAGTAAAAAAATTTTAGTGATTACTACAGAGCTAATTTCAAAACAATATATGATTTTGCTAAAACAAGTAATAGTAAACTTAGCACAGTTGACAATTGTGTGAGATTTGCAAAATATGGGAAGACTGATTTTGGAATCACATGCAAGAAGTAATTATAGGTTAGAGTATGCAACCTCATCTGCAATAACTCAATTAATGAAATTTTATAATATTTCAGAAGAGAAAGAAGAGGAATTTCAAGGAATGTTAGATGTGATAAATAGCCTATCGCATGGTTTATCGTTTTTATGACATAGATATAAACCAGCTTTTCCCCTCGTGAAATTAGAGATGCTATTAGAAAACTCATATCAATTATGTTTAGTTATGACAAAAATCATGTAATTGCAATGATTGGATTAGCTGATGATAGTAAAACTTTAGCAGAGATTGAATCTTGGTAACTATTCTATATTTCTTTGGTCCTGGATTTGGGACTTTTGAACCCGGCACTAAAAAACTAGCTCTACCGAAAGAGGAAAGAACCTTTAAGCTACGCTTCTTATCTTCTGGAGATGTTATCAATGCCTATATCAACCAAGAAGCTGGCAAGGCGATTCAATCCACTGATAAGCAAGAAATTCTTGGGAATTGGATTTTGCGTGGCGTTTTCCAGTTGAAGGAACGAGAAGTCTTGACAGGTCAACGACTCAATGAGCTGGAAATCAATGGCATACGATTGACCAAATTTAAATGGTGAAATTGGTATTGAATTTATCTGGATTGATACCGAAAACCCACCTAGCGACACCATCGGCTGGGGAGCAAAGAAATAAAAAGTCCTGTCACTTTCTCCCATTTAACCTTTGACTATTCCGCAAAATTATCGTACAATAAAGAGTACATGATAAAATGAGGTCAGAGTCTGTCTGCTCTGACGATAGTAGTAAAAATGAGGAGAAACGCTTTGGAATTAGAAGTATTTGCTGGGCAAGAAAAAAGTGAACTATCTATGATTGAGGTAGCGCGTGCTATCTTGGAACTTCGTGGTCGCGACCATGAGATGCATTTTAGCGATCTTGTAAACGAAATTCAAAACTACCTTGGAACATCAAATAGCGATATCCGTGAAGCTTTACCTTTGTTCTACACAGAGTTAAACTTTGACGGTAGCTTCATCTCACTTGGAGACAACAAATGGGGTCTTCGTTCATGGTATGGTGTAGACGAAATTGACGAAGAAATCATCGCTCTTGAAGAAAGTGACGACGATGAAGTAGCACCAAAAGCTAAGAAAAAACGTGTCAATGCCTTTATGGATGGTGATTCAGATGCCATTGACTACAATGCGGATGATCCAGAAGACGAAGATGCATACGAAGCAGACCCAGCTCTTTCATATGATGATGAAAATCCAGATGATGAGAAAAATGAAGTGGAAGCTTATGATGCGGAAATCAACGAAATCGCCCCTGATGACTTGGGTGAAGACGTGGATCTCAATGAAGAAGACGATGACTTTTCTGACGATGACGCTGAAACGAGTGAAGAAGAGTAAAAGACTTCACAGAGGAGATCGCCTGATCTCCTTTTTTGTCGCTTGGGTAGAGTAGTTAAGTGAGTCTTCCGTTGGGTTGTAGATCTTTAGTTGGTTTTCTGAAAATGATCTCTCTTTTTCATGTTTTACCAATTCGAGTTGACAAATGTTCTGCTTTAAGGTATCATATTGTTCGGGCACCTCTTTTAGAGGTCGGGGCTCCCTAGTTACTAGGGAGCTATTTTTGTTTTTTCAGGAAGTTTTTCTTGAAAAGTCGTTATTCATAAGGGTCTTGTTTTCTATTTCCCCTCGTAGTTAACAAGACCTTGAGCATTTTAGAAAGAGGAATCTATGTCTACGAAATATATTTTTGTAACTGGTGGTGTGGTATCGTCTATTGGGAAAGGGATTGTGGCAGCAAGTCTGGGGCGTCTCTTGAAAAATCGTGGTCTAAAAGTAACCATTCAAAAGTTTGACCCTTATATCAATATCGATCCGGGAACCATGAGTCCTTACCAGCACGGAGAAGTCTTTGTGACAGATGATGGGGCTGAGACAGATTTGGACTTGGGTCACTATGAACGTTTCATCGATATCAATCTCAACAAATATTCCAACGTGACAACTGGTAAAATTTACAGTGAAGTTCTTCGTAGGAACGCCGTGGCGAGTACCTTGGGGCAACTGTCCAAGTCATTCCTCATATCACAGATGCTTTGAAGGAAAAAATCAAGCGTGCCGCTCTAACGACAGACTCTGATGTCATTATCACAGAGGTTGGTGGAACCGTTGGGGATATCGAGTCCTTGCCATTTCTAGAGGCTCTTCGTCAGATGAAGGCAGATGTGGGTGCAGATAACGTCATGTACATCCATACAACCTTGCTTCCTTACCTCAAGGCTGCTGGTGAGATGAAGACCAAGCCAACTCAACATTCTGTAAAAGAATTGCGCGGTTTGGGAATCCAGCCAAATATGTTGGTCATTCGTACAGAAAAACCAGCTGGTCAAGGAATTAAAAACAAACTAGCTCAGTTTTGTGACGTGGCTCCAGAAGCTGTTATCGAGTCTTTGGATGTCGAACACCTTTACCAAATTCCACTGAATTTGCAGGCACAAGGCATGGACCAAATTGTTTGTGACCATTTGAAATTAGATGCACCAGCAGCGGATATGACAGAATGGTCAGCCATGGTGGACAAGGTCATGAACCTCAAGAAACAAGTTAAGATTTCCCTCGTTGGTAAGTATGTGGAGTTGCAAGATGCCTACATCTCAGTGGTCGAAGCCTTAAACACTCTGGTTATGCCAACGACGCAGAAGTGAAGATTAATTGGATTAATGCCAATGATGTGACAGCAGAGAATGTGGCAGAACTCTTGTCTGATGCGGACGGAATCATCGTTCCAGGTGGTTTCGGCCAACGTGGTACGGAAGGGAAAATCCAAGCCATCCGTTATGCGCGTGAAAATGATGTTCCAATGTTGGGTGTCTGCTTGGGAATGCAGTTGACTTGTATCGAGTTTGCTCGTCACGTTTTGGGTCTTGAAGGTGCAAATTCTGCAGAACTTGCACCAGATACAAAATACCCTATCATTGATATTATGCGTGACCAGGTTGATGTTGAAGATATGGGTGGAACCCTTCGTTTGGGACTTTATCCATCTAAGTTGAAACGTGGTTCTAAGGCAGCAGCTGCTTACCATAATCAAGAAGTGGTGCAACGCCGTCACCGTCACCGTTATGAGTTTAACAACACCTTTCGTGAACAGTTTGAGGCAGCAGGCTTTGTCTTCTCAGGAGTCTCTCCAGACAATCGTTTGGTAGAAATTGTGGAAATTCCTGAAAATAAATTCTTTGTAGCTTGTCAGTATCACCCTGAACTGTCAAGCCGTCCAAACCGTCCCGAAGAACTCTACACTGCCTTTGTCACTGCAGCGGTTGAGAACAGCAATTAGCAAAATTCGAACCTTTGAGAATAATCTCAGAGGTTTTTTAATTCATTCAGGAACTCAGGCGCTTGGCAATAAGAATTAGACTCACTGAGGGAAGAGATTTTCCTTGCTCGTATACGGCTTCCCTATTTGTCCTAGAGCCCTTTTTGTGTTACAATGAATGGTATGAAAGCTAAGAAATTATGGATGACTGGCTTGACTGTGGCTGGTCTAAGTGCCCTCGCTTTGGGTGCCAAAAAAGCAGCAGATAACCACAAACTCATGAAGACTCAAGAAGAGTTGACCGCTATCGTGCGCGAACTTTTCTCAGATATGGGTGAGATTGCGACTCTCTATGTTCAAGTCTACGAAAGTAGTCTAGAGCGACTGGTCGGAGGGATCATTTTTGAGGATGGTCGTCACTATACCTTTGTCTATGAAAATGAAGATCTGGTCTATGAGGAGGAAGTCTTATGATTACCCCCGATAGTATAGAAGAACTAGCAGGTTTTGTCGAGCAAGATGGCAAGAAGGTTTTCCTTTTTGTGGCGGACTGGTGTGGTGATTGTCGTTATATTTATCCATCCTTGCCAGAGATTGAGGAGACCAATCCTGAGTTCACCTTTATTCGTGTGGACCGTGACCAGTACATGGATTTGGCCAAACTCTGGGATGTTTACGGGATTCCTAGCCTTGTTGTGCTAGAAAAGGACAAGGAAATCGGCCGTTTTGTCAACCGTGACCGTAAAAGCAAGGAACAAATTAACGACTTTTTAGCAGAACTGAAATAGGAGAAAAGAATGATTTTTACATATAACAAAGAACATGTTGGCGATGTCCTTATGATCATCGTGAAAAACAGCGGAGATGCCAAACTGGACGTGGAGCGCAAAGGCAAGGTTGCCCGAGTTTTCCTCAAAGAAAATGGTGAAACAGTAGCTTGGAATATTTTCGAAGTTTCAAGTTTGTTTGAAATTGCAGAGCGTGGTCAAGTCTTTTTGACAGATGAGCAAGTTGCTCGTTTGAACCAAGAATTGCAGGCGGAAGGCTTTACAGAAGAGATTGTCAACGACAAGGAACCTAAGTTCGTCGTCGGTGAAATTGTCGAGATGGTAGCCCATCCAGATAGCGACCACCTCAACATCTGTCAAGTGGCCGTTGCAAGTGACAAGACAGTGCAAATCGTTGCAGGAGCACCTAATGCGCGTGTTGGGTTGAAAACCATTGTGGCTCTTCCTGGAGCGATGATGCCAAAAGGCAACCTCATTTTCCCAGGCGAACTTCGTGGTGAGAAGAGTTTTGGCATGATGTGCAGCCCTCGTGAATTGCATTTGCCAAATGCCCCGCAAAAACGTGGGGTTATTGAATTACCAGAAGACCAAGTTGTTGGAACTCCATTTGACCCAGCCAAACACTGGACTGCCTAGGAAGTTGTCAGTATCTGATACACCAGATAGAAGGAAATAAGATGGCAAAAAATGTAGTGATTACAGGAGCGACCTCAGGAATAGGTGAAGCGATTGCGCGTGCTTATCTGGAACAGGGGGAGAATGTTGTTCTAACAGGGCGACGGACAGACAGACTAGAAGCCCTCAAGTCGGAATTTGCAGAAACTTTTCCAAATCAAACAGTTTGGATCTTTCCACTGGATGTCACGGATATGACCATGGTCAAGACTGTCTGCTCCGATATTTTGGAAACGATAGGTAAGATTGATATCTTGGTCAATAACGCCGGACTGGCTCTTGGCTTGGCTCCCTATCAAGACTATGAAGAGTTGGATATGCTGACCATGTTAGATACCAATGTCAAGGGTTTGATGGCAGTCACTCGCTGTTTCTTGCCTTCTATGGTAGTAGCCAATCAGGGTCATATTATCAATATGGGATCGACCGCAGGAATCTATGCCTATGCTGGGGCAGCTGTTTACTCAGCCACCAAGGCTGCGGTCAAGACTTTTTCAGATGGTCTGCGAATTGATACCATTGCAACGGATATCAAGGTGACCACCATTCAGCCAGGGATTGTCGAAACAGATTTCTCTACAGTTCGTTTTCACGGTGATAAAGAGCGAGCTGAGGCGGTCTATCAGAGAATAGAAGCTCTGCAAGCACAAGACATCGCAGATACAGTGATCTATGTGACCAGTCAGCCTCGCCGTGTGCAGATTACAGATATGACCATTATGGCCAATCAACAGGCGACAGGTTTCATGGTTCATAAAAAAAATAAAAAAATTTCTTCGAAAAGTTACAAATTTCTGTAACTTTTTTTGATTCCCCTGCGAATAGATAAGTAGGAGGATGAAAAAAATGTATAATAAAGTTATCTTGATCGGGCGTTTGACGTCTACACCAGAACTGCACAAAACCAACAATGACAAGTCAGTGGCGCGCGCAACTATTGCTGTGAACCGTCGTTACAAAGACCAAAATGGCGAACGTGGAGCTGATTTTGTCAATCTGGTTCTTTGGGGAAAATTGGCTGAAACCATGGCAAGTTACGCAACTAAAGGCAGTCTTATTTCTGTTGATGGGGAGTTGCGTACCCGTCGCTTTGAGAAAAATGGCCAGATGAACTATGTGACTGAAGTTCTCGCCACAGGATTCCAACTCTTGGAAAGTCGTGCCCAACGTGCTATGCGTGAAAATAATGCAGGACAGGATTTGGCAGACCTGGTCTTGGAAGAGGAAGAATTGCCATTTTAAGTAGTGAAAAGTCTGAGTTGGTCTCAGGCTTTTTATCTTGAGAAATTCAGACTTTTTTCTTGACTATTTCTGACCAAGTGATACAATAGAACTATGATTTAGCACTCAGATATAAAGAGTGCTAATAATATGTATGTCATCATGGAGGAAAGCAAATGTTGAAACCATTAGGAGACCGTGTGGTCTTGAAAATCGAAGAAAAAGAACAAACTGTTGGAGGCTTTGTCCTTGCAGGCTCAGCCCAAGAAAAAACCAAAACTGCCCAAGTTATAGCTACAGGAAAAGGTATTCGTACCTTGAATGGCGACTTGGTTGCTCCAAGCGTTAAGGCTGGAGACCGTGTCTTAGTTGAAGCCCACGCTGGTATTGATGTCAAAGATGGAGATGAAAAGTACATCATCGTAGGCGAAGCCAATATTTTGGCTATCATTGAAGAATAGAAGGAGAAAAGTAAGTATGTCAAAAAGAAATTAAATTTTTCATCAGATGCCCGTTCAGCTATGGTTCGTGGTGTCGATATCCTTGCAGACACTGTTAAAGTAACCTTGGGACCAAAAGGTCGTAACGTTGTGTTGGAAAAATCATTTGGCTCACCATTAATTACCAATGACGGTGTTACTATTGCTAAAGAGATTGAGCTAGAAGACCATTTTGAAAATATGGGTGCCAAATTGGTATCAGAAGTAGCTTCAAAGACCAACGATATCGCAGGTGACGGAACGACAACTGCAACTGTCTTGACCCAAGCTATCGTCCGCGAAGGAATCAAAAACGTCACTGCAGGTGCTAATCCAATCGGCATTCGTCGTGGGATTGAAGCAGCGGTTGCCGCAGCAGTAGAAGCTTTGAAAAACAATGCCATTCCAGTTGCCAACAAAGAAGCCATTGCTCAGGTTGCTGCTGTATCTTCTCGTTCTGAAAAAGTCGGTGAATACATTTCTGAAGCTATGGAAAAAGTTGGTAAAGACGGTGTCATCACTATCGAAGAGTCACGTGGTATGGAAACAGAGCTTGAAGTCGTGGAAGGAATGCAGTTTGACCGCGGTTACCTATCACAGTACATGGTGACAGATAGCGAAAAAATGGTGGCCGACCTTGAAAATCCATACATTTTGATTACTGATAAGAAGATTTCAAATATCCAAGAAATCTTGCCACTTCTAGAAAGCATTCTCCAAAGCAATCGTCCACTCTTGATTATTGCAGATGATGTAGATGGCGAAGCTCTTCCAACCCTTGTATTGAACAAGATTCGTGGTACTTTCAATGTTGTTGCTGTCAAAGCTCCTGGCTTTGGTGATCGTCGTAAGGCTATGTTAGAAGATATCGCTATCTTGACAGGCGGAACAGTCATCACAGAAGATCTTGGTCTTGAGTTGAAAGACGCTACTATTGAAGCGCTAGGTCAAGCAGCGAGAGTAACTGTGGACAAAGATAGCACTGTTATTGTAGAAGGTGCTGGAAATCCTGAAGCTATTTCTCACCGTGTTGCAGTTATCAAGTCTCAAATTGAAACTACAACTTCTGAATTTGACCGTGAAATTGCAAGAACGCTTGGCAAAATTGTCGGGTGGTGTCGCAGTCATCAAGGTCGGAGCTGCAACTGAAACTGAGTTGAAAGAAATGAAACTTCGCATTGAAGATGCCCTCAACGCTACTCGTGCAGCTGTTGAAGAAGGCATCGTTGCAGGTGGTGGAACTGCACTTGCTAATGTCATTCCAGCCGTAGCTGATTTGGAATTGACAGGAGATGAAGCAACAGGACGCAATATTGTTCTCCGTGCCTTGGAAGAACCTGTTCGTCAAATCGCCCACAATGCAGGATTCGAAGGTTCTATCGTTATTGATCGTTTGAAAAATGCGGAAGTTGGCACAGGTTTCAACGCAGCAACTGGCGAGTGGGTCAACATGATTGAAGAGGGAATCATCGACCCAGTTAAAGTGAGCCGTTCAGCTCTTCAAAACGCTGCATCTGTAGCCAGCTTGATTTTGACAACAGAAGCAGTCGTAGCTAATAAACCAGAACCAGCAGCCCCAGCTCCAGCAATGGATCCAAGCATGATGGGCGGCATGATGTAAAAACTATAAAAGGAGGGATGCGTATTCCCTCCTTTTACGGTTTTCTCTTCTAAAATTGATTTGAGCTCTCCTAACTTATATGATAAAATAAGACTAGAAGAAGGAGAAGAACATGATTGATGTAGAAGAAATTCTGAGCAAGATGAACCCTAATCAGAAGATTAATTATGACCGTGTTATGCAGAAAATGGTTCAGGTTTGGGAGAAAAATGAGCAACGTCCCACCATTCTCATGCATGTTTGCTGTGCTCCTTGTAGTACCTATACCCTAGAATACCTGACCAAGTACGCGGATGTGACTATCTATTTTGCCAATTCCAATATCCATCCCAAGGCAGAATACCACAAGCGAGCTTACGTCACCAAGAAATTTGTCAGTGATTTCAATGAGCGAACAGGAAATACGGTTCAGTACCTAGAAGCGCCTTACGAACCAAATGAATACCGGAAGTTAGTCAGAGGACTGGAAGAAGAGCCTGAAGGTGGCGACCGTTGCAAGGTTTGTTTTGACTATCGTCTGGATAAAACAGCACAGGTAGCTATGGACTTGGGCTTTGACTACTTTGGTTCAGCTTTGACCATCAGTCCCCATAAGAATTCTCAAACCATCAACAGCATCGGAATCGATGTGCAAAAGATTTACACAACCCACTATCTTCCAAGTGATTTCAAGAAAAATCAAGGCTATAAACGTTCAGTGGAGATGTGCGAGGAGTATGATATCTATCGTCAATGTTATTGTGGATGCGTCTATGCAGCTCAAGCCCAGAATATTGATCTTGTTCAGATTAAGAAGGATGCCACGGCTTTCTTGTTGGATAAGGATGTTGAAAAAGACTATTCTCATATCAAGTTTACTGTCACTAAATTAGATATATAGCAATTAACCCAGCTTCCAGGCTGGGTTTTTCAAATAAAAAACCAGGGCTCTCACCCCAGTTTGACAACTTTACCGATTCTTTAGTTCTATGTAGCGTTTGTACCAAATGTTGACATAGGCCTCTGAGAAAGGACCGCGTCCATTGTTGATCCAATCAACAAGGATTTTAACATGCTCTTTCAAAATATAGTCTAAATCATCCGAATACTTCATTTTGCGTTTATGGCGTTCATATTCTTCAACGTCCAAGAGACGCTTTTCACCATCAGTGAAAACCTTGACATCCAAATCATAATCAATGTATTTCAGGGCTTCCTCATCTAGATAGTAAGGGCTGGCCATATTGCAATAGTAGGAAATCCCATTATCACGAATCATGGCAATGATATTAAACCAATATTTTTTGTGAAAGTAAACAATAGCCGGTTCTCGAGTCACCCAACGACGACCGTCACTTTCGGTAACAAGTGTGTGGTCGTTGACGCCGATAATAGCGTTCTCTGTTGTTTTTAGTACCATGGTGTCCCGCCAAGTACGGTGGAGACTCCCATCATGCTTATAACTTTGAATTGTAATAAAGTCGCCTTCTTTTGGAAGTTTCATAACTAACCAACTTTCTACAATTTATAAGTTTATCGTCTACTATTATATCATAAATTGGTCTAATATTTTTGAATTTTACCTGAAAATGTTAAAGATATTCTCTGAGAGCGCTTGCTATATCCGAAAAATCATAGCCTTTTCTAGCTAAAACTTGGGTCAAACGTTGCTTTAGTTCGTAACCTTCATATTTGCGAGCGTATTTAGTATATTGTTTGTCTAACTCTTTGAAAATGAGTTCTTGAGTCGTTTCTTGGTCGACTTGACTATCCAAATCATCAAAGGCTTTTTTAGCATCAGAATATGAGAAACCTTTGTTCGTCAAATTTTGAATAATCTTATCCTGCAAGGCACGAGCGGGAAGCTTTCCCGTGTATTTTTTAAGCAGTTTCTCTGCAACACGTTGAGCAACCTCTGAAAAATCAAAATCCATTAAAACATCTTCAATAGTTGATTTGGCAATCCCTTTTTTTGAGACAGTTTTTTTGAATTAGCACATAAGGTCCCTTATCTCCAGAAAGTTGATTTGCATTGATGACAGAGTAGGCATACTGACGATCATTAATCCAGTTATCTTCTTTAAGGTTAGCGATAACTTGACTAGTGATTTTTTCATCAAGTTCATACTTTTTCAGATACTCACGAACTTCCTTTTCGGTTCGAGCTTTAAATGATAGATGGTAGAGTGCGAGATTCTTACCATAAGAAAACTGGGCAAAGGCCTGTATCTCGGTTAATTCTTCTTTGCTAACAACCTTATCTTTAGACAACATAAAACGGACAATGGTATCTTCCGTGATATAAGAGGTTTGTTGATTATCTAGCTCCATTAAGTAGAGGCGTTTTTTCTTTTCAAGTTTTGTGATTTTCATAGTTCTATTATACCGTAAAATGTGATAAGATAGGGGTATGAATCTGAAAGTCAAACAAAAAATACCTTTAAAAATCAAGCGGATGGGTATCAATGGTGAGGGAATCGGTTTCTACCAGAAAACCCTCGTTTTTGTGCCAGGTGCCCTCAAAGGAGAAGATATCTATTGTCAGATTACTTCTATTAAACGCAACTTTGTTGAAGCAAAATTACTAAAGGTTAATAAGAAGTCGAAATTTCGAGTCGTACCGGCTTGTACGATTTATAATGAATGTGGTGGATGCCAGATCATGCACCTTCACTATGATAAACAGTTAGAGTTCAAAACGAACTTGCTCCACCAAGCTCTGAAAAAATTTGCTCCTGCAGGATATGAAAGCTATGAAATCCGTCCAACTATCGGAATGCAGGAACCGAAGTACTACCGTGCTAAGTTGCAATTTCAAACTCGGAAATTTAACAATCAGGTCAAGGCAGGTTTGTATGCACAAAACTCTCATTATCTCGTAGAGTTAAAAGACTGCTTGGTACAAGATAAGGAAACCCAAGTGATTGCGAATCGCCTAGCTGAACTTCTTACTTACCATCAAATCCCCATCACCGATGAGAGAAAAACGCTAGGCGTTCGCACCATCATGGTACGTCGAGCAAGGAAGACGGGACAAGTCCAGATAATCATCGTCACAAATCGTCAGCTTAATTTAACCCAGCTAGTAAAAGACTTAGTTAAAGATTTTCCAGAAGTCGTCACAGTTGCAGTCAATACAAATACAGCAAAAACAAGTGAAATCTATGGTGAAAAGACGGAAATTATCTGGGGCCAAGAGAGTATTCAAGAAGGAGTGCTCGACTATGAGTTTTCTCTCTCGCCCCGTGCCTTCTATCAGCTCAATCCGGAGCAGACTGAGATTCTCTATAGTGAAGCAGTTAAAGCTTTAGATGTTAGCAAAGAAGATCATCTGATTGATGCCTATTGCGGTGTCGGGACGATTGGATTCGCCTTCGCAAATAAGGTCAAGAGTCTCAGAGGGATGGATATTATTCCAGAAGCCATTGAAGATGCCAAGCAAAATGCTCAAAGAATGGGGTTTGACAATACCCATTACGAAGCGGGGACAGCTGAAGAGATTATTCCACGCTGGTATCAAGAGGGTTACCGAGCGAATGCACTGATAGTAGACCCTCCTCGTACGGGCTTAGATGATAAGTTGTTGGATACCATTCTGACTTATGTTCCAGAAAAAATGGTCTATGTATCCTGCAATGTTTCTACCTTGGCGCGAGATTTAGTTAAACTAGTGAAAGTCTATGATCTCCAGTATATCCAGTCAGTCGATATGTTTCCCCACACCGCACGAACAGAAGCAGTTGTGAAGTTGATCAAGAAAAGAAAAAAATCAAATTCACTGAAAAAGTCCTTGACAAAGAGGAAAAAGTAGGTATAATAGAAAGAGTTGACAAGCTCAAGGTCCGTTGGTCAAGGGTTAAGACACCGCCTTTTCACGGCGGTAACACGGGTTCGAATCCCGTACGGACTATGGGTGTATCGCAGGGATGAAAAAAAGTAAAAAAAGTTTCAAAAAAGTGTTGACATAGGTCAGCAGCTGTGATATACTAATATAGTTGTCGCTTGAGAGAGATTGAGTGACAAAGACCTTTGAAAACTGAACAAGACGAACCAATGTGCAGGGCACTATAACAAAGGTTATAGTACTGAACAATGAAAAAAACAATAAATCTGTCAGTGACAGAAATGAGTGAGAACTCAAACTTTTAATGAGAGTTTGATCCTGGCTCAGGACGAACGCTGGCGGCGTGCCTAATACATGCAAGTAGAACGCTGAAGGAGGAGCTTGCTTCTCTGGATGAGTTGCGAACGGGTGAGTAACGCGTAGGTAACCTGCCTGGTAGCGGGGGATAACTATTGGAAACGATAGCTAATACCGCATAATAGCAGTTATTGCATGATAACTGTTTGAAAGGTGCAATTGCACCACTACCAGATGGACCTGCGTTGTATTAGCTAGTTGGTGGGGTAACGGCTCACCAAGGCGACGATACATAGCCGACCTGAGAGGGTGATCGGCCACACTGGGACTGAGACACGGCCCAGACTCCTACGGGAGGCAGCAGTAGGGAATCTTCGGCAATGGACGGAAGTCTGACCGAGCAACGCCGCGTGAGTGAAGAAGGTTTTCGGATCGTAAAGCTCTGTTGTAAGAGAAGAACGAGTGTGAGAGTGGAAAGTTCACACTGTGACGGTATCTTACCAGAAAGGGACGGCTAACTACGTGCCAGCAGCCGCGGTAATACGTAGGTCCCGAGCGTTGTCCGGATTTATTGGGCGTAAAGCGAGCGCAGGCGGTTAGATAAGTCTGAAGTTAAAGGCTGTGGCTTAACCATAGTACGCTTTGGAAACTGTTTAACTTGAGTGCAAGAGGGGAGAGTGGAATTCCATGTGTAGCGGTGAAATGCGTAGATATATGGAGGAACACCGGTGGCGAAAGCGGCTCTCTGGCTTGTAACTGACGCTGAGGCTCGAAAGCGTGGGGAGCAAACAGGATTAGATACCCTGGTAGTCCACGCCGTAAACGATGAGTGCTAGGTGTTAGACCCTTTCCGGGGTTTAGTGCCGCAGCTAACGCATTAAGCACTCCGCCTGGGGAGTACGACCGCAAGGTTGAAACTCAAAGGAATTGACGGGGGCCCGCACAAGCGGTGGAGCATGTGGTTTAATTCGAAGCAACGCGAAGAACCTTACCAGGTCTTGACATCCCTCTGACCGCTCTAGAGATAGAGTTTTCCTTCGGGACAGAGGTGACAGGTGGTGCATGGTTGTCGTCAGCTCGTGTCGTGAGATGTTGGGTTAAGTCCCGCAACGAGCGCAACCCCTATTGTTAGTTGCCATCATTCAGTTGGGCACTCTAGCGAGACTGCCGGTAATAAACCGGAGGAAGGTGGGGATGACGTCAAATCATCATGCCCCTTATGACCTGGGCTACACACGTGCTACAATGGCTGGTACAACGAGTCGCAAGCCGGTGACGGCAAGCTAATCTCTTAAAGCCAGTCTCAGTTCGGATTGTAGGCTGCAACTCGCCTACATGAAGTCGGAATCGCTAGTAATCGCGGATCAGCACGCCGCGGTGAATACGTTCCCGGGCCTTGTACACACCGCCCGTCACACCACGAGAGTTTGTAACACCCGAAGTCGGTGAGGTAACCTTTTAGGAGCCAGCCGCCTAAGGTGGGATAGATGATTGGGGTGAAGTCGTAACAAGGTAGCCGTATCGGAAGGTGCGGCTGGATCACCTCCTTTCTAAGGATAAGGAACTGCGCATTGGTCTTGTTTAGTCTTGAGAGGTCTTGTGGGGCCTTAGCTCAGCTGGGAGAGCGCCTGCTTTGCACGCAGGAGGTCAGCGGTTCGATCCCGCTAGGCTCCATTGGTGAGAGATCACCAAGTAATGCACATTGAAAATTGAATATCTATATCAAATAGTAACAAGAAAATAAACCGAAAACGCTGTAGTATTAAAAGAGTTTACTGACTGAAAGGTCAGAAAAATAAGGTTAAGTTAATAAGGGCGCACGGTGGATGCCTTGGCACTAGGAGCCGAAGAAGGACGTGACAAACGACGATATGCCTTGGGTAGCTGTAAGTAAGCGATGATCCAGGGATTTTCGAATGGGGGAACCCAACAGGTACTACCTGTTACCCATATCTGTTAAGGATGTGAGGAGGAAGACGCAGTGAACTGAAACATCTAAGTAGCTGCAGGAAGAGAAAGCAAAAAGCGATTGCCTTAGTAGCGGCGAGCGAAACGGCAGGAGGGCAAACCGAAGAGTTTACTCTTCGGGGTTGTAGGACTGCAATGTGGACTCAAAGATTATAGAAGAATGATTTGGGAAGATCAGCCAAAGAGAGTAATAGCCTCGTATTTAAAATAGTCTTTGTACCTAGCAGTATCCTGAGTACGGCGGGACACGAGAAATCCCGTCGGAATCTGGGAGGACCATCTCCCAACCCTAAATACTCCCTAGTGACCGATAGTGAACCAGTACCGTGAGGGAAAGGTGAAAAGCACCCCGGGAGGGGAGTGAAATAGAACCTGAAACCGTGTGCCTACAACAAGTTCGAGCCCGTTAATGGGTGAGAGCGTGCCTTTGTAGAATGAACCGGCGAGTTACGATATGATGCGAGGTTAAGTTGAAGAGACGGAGCCGCAGGGAAACCGAGTCTGAATAGGGCGCATTAGTATCATGTCGTAGACCCGAAACCATGTGACCTACCCATGAGCAGGTTGAAGGTGCGGTAAGACGCACTGGAGGACCGAACCAGGGCACGTTGAAAAGTGCTTGGATGACTTGTGGGTAGCGGAGAAATTCCAAACGAACTTGGAGATAGCTGGTTCTCTCCGAAATAGCTTTAGGGCTAGCGTCGACATTAGAGATTCTTGGAGGTAGAGCACTGTTTGGGTGAGGGGTCCATCCCGGATTACCAATCTCAGATAAACTCCGAATGCCAATGAATTATGGTCGGCAGTCAGACTGCGAGTGCTAAGATCCGTAGTCGAAAGGGAAACAGCCCAGACCACCAGCTAAGGTCCCAAAATAATTGTTAAGTGGAAAAGGATGTGGGGTTGCACAGACAACTAGGATGTTAGCTTAGAAGCAGCTATTCATTCAAAGAGTGCGTAATAGCTCACTAGTCGAGTGACCCTGCGCCGAAAAATGTACCAGGGGCTAAAACAATTTACCGAAGCTGTGGATACCTTTATAGGTATGGTAGGAGAGCGTTCTATGTGTGATGAAGGTATACCGTGAGGAGTGCTGGAACGCATAGAAGTGAGAATGCCGGTATGAGTAGCGAAAGACAGGTGAGAATCCTGTCCACCGTAAGACTAAGGTTTCCAGGGGAAGGCTCGTCCGCCCTGGGTTAGTCGGGACCTAAGGAGAGACCGAAAGGTGTATCCGATGGACAACAGGTTGATATTCCTGTACTAGAGTATGTAGTGATGGAGGGACGCAGTAGGCTAACTAAAGCAGACGAATGGAAGTGTCTGTCTAAGCAGTGAGGTGTGAATTGAGTTAAATGCTTAGTTCTATAACATTGAGCTGTGATGGGGAGCGAAGTTTAGTAGCGAAGTTAGTGACGTCACACTGCCAAGAAAAGCTTCTAGCGTTTAAACATACTCTACCCGTACCGCAAACCGACACAGGTAGTCGAGGCGAGTAGCCTCAGGTGAGCGAGAGAACTCTCGTTAAGGAACTCGGCAAAATGACCCCGTAACTTCGGGAGAAGGGGTGCTGACTTTAGGTCAGCCGCAGTGAATAGGCCCAAGCAACTGTTTATCAAAAACACAGCTCTCTGCTAAATCGTAAGATGATGTATAGGGGGTGACGCCTGCCCGGTGCTGGAAGGTTAAGAGGAGTGCTTAGCGGTAACGCGAAGGTATGAATTGAAGCCCCAGTAAACGGCGGCCGTAACTATAACGGTCCTAAGGTAGCGAAATTCCTTGTCGGGTAAGTTCCGACCCGCACGAAAGGCGTAATGATTTGGGCACTGTCTCAACGAGAGACTCGGTGAAATTTTAGTACCTGTGAAGATGCAGGTTACCCGCGACAGGACGGAAAGACCCCATGGAGCTTTACTGCAGTTTGATATTGAGTGTCTGTACCACATGTACAGGATAGGTAGGAGTCTATGAGATCGGGACGCCAGTTTCGAAGGAGACGTTGTTGGGATACTACCCTTGTGTTATGGCCACTCTAACCCGGATAGGTTATCCCTATCGGAGACAGTGTCTGACGGGCAGTTTGACTGGGGCGGTCGCCTCCTAAAAAGGTAACGGAGGCGCCCAAAGGTTCCCTCAGAATGGTTGGAAATCATTCGCAGAGTGTAAAGGTATAAGGGAGCTTGACTGCGAGAGCTACAACTCGAGCAGGGACGAAAAGTCGGGCTTAGTGATCCGGTGGTTCCGTATGGAAGGGCCATCGCTCAACGGATAAAAGCTACCCTGGGGATAACAGGCTTATCTCCCCCAAGAGTTCACATCGACGGGGAGGTTTGGCACCTCGATGTCGGCTCGTCGCATCCTGGGGCTGTAGTCGGTCCCAAGGGTTGGGCTGTTCGCCCATTAAAGCGGCACGCGAGCTGGGTTCAGAACGTCGTGAGACAGTTCGGTCCCTATCCGTCGCGGGCGTAGGAAATTTGAGAGGATCTGCTCCTAGTACGAGAGGACCAGAGTGGACTTACCGCTGGTGTACCAGTTGTCTTGCCAAAGGCATCGCTGGGTAGCTATGTAGGGAAGGGATAAACGCTGAAAGCATCTAAGTGTGAAACCCACCTCAAGATGAGATTTCCCATGATTATATATCAGTAAGAGCCCTGAGAGATGATCAGGTAGATAGGTTAGAAGTGGAAGTGTGGTGACACATGTAGCGGACTAATACTAATAGCTCGAGGACTTATCCAAAGTAACTGAGAAAACTTAGCGTATGGTTTTTCTAATTATTTGATAGATATTCAATTTTGAGTAGGTATTACTCAGAGTTAAGTGACGATAGCCTAGGAGATACACCTGTACCCATGCCGAACACAGCAGTTAAGCCCTAGAACGCCGGAAGTAGTTGAGGGTTGCCCCCTGTGAGATATGGAAGTCGCTTAGCTCTAGGGAGTTTAGCTCAGCTGGGAGAGCATCTGCCTTACAAGCAGAGGGTCAGCGGTTCGATCCCGTTAACTCCCATATAGGTCCCGTAGTGTAGCGGTTATCACGTCGCCCTGTCACGGCGAAGATCGCGGGTTCGATTCCCGTCGGGACCGTAAGATAACGGAAGTTATTTTAGACTCGTTAGCTCAGTTGGTAGAGCAATTGACTTTTAATCAATGGGTCACTGGTTCGAGCCCAGTACGGGTCATATTTGCGGGTTTGGCGGAATTGGCAGACGCACCAGATTTAGGATCTGGCGCTTAACGGCGTGGGGGTTCAAGTCCCTTAACCCGCATAGTAGAAATTAGCCGGCTTAGCTCAGTTGGTAGAGCATCTGATTTGTAATCAGAGGGTCGCGTGTTCAAGTCATGTAGCCGGCATTAGAACTAGAAGAGGTCGATGCGAACGTAGTTCAGTGGTAGAACACCACCTTGCCAAGGTGGGGGTCGCGGGTTCGAATCCCGTCGTTCGCTTAGAGAGGCCGGGGTGGCGGAACTGGCAGACGCACAGGACTTAAAATCCTGCGATTGGAAACGATCGTACCGGTTCGATCCCGGTCCTCGGCATATAATAATGAGCACCCTTAGCTCAACTGGATAGAGTACCTGACTACGAATCAGGCGGTTAGAGGTTCGAATCCTCTAGGGTGCATTTTTTCTATTTAACTCGGGAAGTAGCTCAGCTTGGTAGAGTACTTGGTTTGGGACCAAGGTGTCGCAGGTTCGAATCCTGTCTTCCCGATTGATGGCGGTGTAGCTCAGCTGGCTAGAGCGTCCGGTTCATACCCGGGAGGTCGGGGGTTCGATCCCCTTCGCCGCTATAAAGATCTTGTTGGACCTTTAGCTCAGCTGGTTAGAGCTCTCGGCTCATAACCGAGTGGTCGTAGGTTCAAGTCCTACAAGGTCCATTTTATATTTTGGAGGATTACCCAAGTCTGGCTGAAGGGAACGGTCTTGAAAACCGTCAGGCGTGTAAAAGCGTGCGTGGGTTCGAATCCCACATCCTCCTTTTATTATTAACGCGGGATGGAGCAGCTCGGTAGCTCGTCGGGCTCATAACCCGAAGGTCGTAGGTTCAAATCCTGCTCCCGCAATTTGGCTCGGTAGCTCAGTTGGTAGAGCAATGGATTGAAGCTCCATGTGTCGGCGGTTCGATTCCGTCTCGCGCCATTTTATAATAGTTATGCGGGTGTAGTTTAGTGGTAAAACTACAGCCTTCCAAGCTGTTGTCGCGAGTTCGATTCTCGTCACCCGCTTTGAACTTTGTTCAAATTACCAAGTTTTTGACTTGGGCGCGTAGCTCAGGTGGTTAGAGCGCACGCCTGATAAGCGTGAGGTCGGTGGTTCGAGTCCACTCGTGCCCATTAATAGGAGAATTACTCAAGAGGCTGAAGAGGACGGTTTGCTAAATCGTTAGGTCGGGTAACTGGCGCGGGGGTTCGAATCCCCCATTCTCCGTATACAGAGAGCTATAAAGCGAGTGTAAGAGTTTAAATCAACTTATACCTATTAATTAAATATTTTGGAGAATTACTCAAGAGGCTGAAGAGGACGGTTTGCTAAATCGTTAGGTCGGGTAACTGGCGCGGGGGTTCGAATCCCCCATTCTCCGTGATGTGATTTGAGAATCTTTATTAACTCTAGTGGGTTGGTGAAAAGTCATATTCTGGAGAGAGCCACATTGGCACTCTTTTTTTGGCTCTTTATCCTTGAGAAAGGTTTGAAAGACAGCCTGAAAGTGAGGGTGGACCAGCTTGAGATTATTTTTCAACGAGTTCGAAAAGAATTTTCTGCCTCCTTGTTCTGAAAGTTAAAAAGCAAGAGCTGATAGAGATTATAGTGTTTTTTCAGGTCTGGCGATAAAAGCGTTTATGACTTAGTTTCCGACTCTCCTGTTGGATGAGTTTCCAGTAGAGTTTGATTGCCTTATATTCGTACGATCTCCTATCAAACTGATTCATGAGTTGGATGCGAAGGCGGCTCATAGCACGGCCGAGATTTTGTACAATGTGAAAGCAATCGAGGATGATTTTAGCAGAAGGAAAGAGTTTCTTAGCGACGACCGTCATAGGGACTTTCTCGATTAATTTTTGAGCGATTTGGTGGTTTTTCTTGACTAAGGGAGTCTCTGCGACAGCCATTTTTCCACGGACTTTACAGCGAAAACACCGTTTTCTCAATCGAATCAGCCTTTTGTATCTCGCACCTTCTAGATAAAGGGATTTTAGATTTTTTTGAAAAATCATATTTCTTCAGTGATTTCCTGTTGGGGATCCATATTGATAATATCTACACTCTTGATATTAGGGCCTTTTAATATTGAGTAGTTTTGTGATAAAATGTACACTTAATTTGACAATTCAAGCTAATCAAATAGGCTCCATAATCTCCATAGTGGTTTTACTCACTACAGAATTATAGAGCTTTATTATCTAATGCTGTTTCTGTAACTTTCATACTAGAAAAAATCATAAATAGACTAGATCTAGTGGTATACTAAGGTTAGAGACTTTAAGTGGCTGGGGGATAATCGAGATGAAAAATGGAGTAAAATTTCACAGTATTTTTTATAGATTTATACTATTTATCTTTGTAGTATTTCTAACTGTGATTTCAATGATCTTAGATGCAAAAAGCGCAAATTCGCTTTTTTTAACCTATCTTTGACTATCGGACAAGAGGAGTTGAAGGTTGTTACAGTTGTAGTTTTGCTCCTTACTTTTCTTCTATCTTTCTTGTTCAAATGGAAGTGTTTAATCCATAAAACTGGGATTTATCTAAGAAAAATTGATTTATTTGTAGATTGGAATGAGATTAGAGGTCTTAGCCATGTCTGGATAAATGAATATCATCGTGGACCTCATGGTTTCCTGTTCTATAATCGTAAGACGCTGGTTATTTATAGAGAAAATTATCAACCGATTTGCCTTTTATAATATTTCAATATTGGCCTTATATGTGGCTAAATGTTATCATCCAAAAATTGAAAAACCAATATAGTTTCAGCAACGTTGGCAAGTCTCTTCAATATGGCTTTTAAATGCATGCTTCTTGTACGAGATGTTTAGTAAAAATTTGGTGAATATAAAAAGCTGAAGTCTTTATGTTTTTGGCTGCTTTTTGTATGCTGTTAAAGTTTTTTTGCACTTCCATTGGTCATGCTTGGACACGAAAATCACTGCTATGGGGTTTCTTTGGTACATAGCACGGCATATAAAAAGAATGCTTCGAAAGCTATTAACCTGTAAATTGTTGACAGGTTAATAGCTATTTATATATCTGTTGCTTTCTACATTCAAAAAGCACTATATGTTGCTAGTTGCATATAGTGCCGTTGTTAAGTCCAGCTAGTGAGTGAGATTTCACCACTATTGAGCCAGATTTCTGTCTGGTCATCAAGCTGGATAAGGAGTTGTCCTTTGTCGGAGATGTCCTTGGCGACTCCTTTTTTTTCAGTCTGTTCTTGGATAAAACTGACCTCTCTTCCTAGAACAAGAGAGTGTTCTTTATAAAGATAGAGTAGTTCTTCGGGTGCTGTTTGGTAGAAACAACGCCAAATTTCTGAGATTAGTTCGTTTCGTGTGATAGGAGCTGGTGGTGTAAAGAGACTTCCAGCTTTTTTTCCTTTTATCTCTTTGGGAAAATCGCTGATGGCAAAGTTGATTCCAACGCCGATAATGACATCTGTTACTAGACCTGTTTCCACGGACGTCATGGCTTCGGTGAGGATACCTGCTATTTTTTTATTTTTAAAGTAGATGTCATTTACCCATTTGATACCCACGTCAATCAAGGTGAGGTTTTTAATAGCTTTGTAAATGGCGCCTGCTGTAAGTAATGTGTAGGCAGGAAGCTGGTCATAGGTGAGATTTGGCTGAATATGTAATGACATATAAATACCTCCCTGAGCAGGAGAGTAGTAAGGGCGCTGAAAGCGGCCACGACCTGCTGTTTGACATGTGGAAAGATAGAGACTATTTCCCAGGCTTCCACCTTCAATACCTTCTTTTGCATCTGTTTGAGTAGATTTTGTTTCAGGCTTGTAGAGAATGCTTAAGTTGGTTTTCTCTTGAATCAAATCAGGTAGGATCAAATCGCCTTGAATAAGTTTGTAACCTTTATTTTTAATACTGTCAATCACGAGCCCTTCTTGTTGGAGGCGTTGAATTGCCTTCCATATGGATGTACGACTTAACGACAGTTCTTCTGCAATTTTTTCTCCGCTAACATAGTCGTTTTCTCTAGCTAATATTTGGTAGACTAGTTGGTGTGATTTCATTGATTTTCCTTTCTAGCTAAGAGGGAGTGAGAGAGTTCTTTTCGAGTTTGACTCGGTGTTTTTTGAAAAAACTGCTTGTAGGCTTTTGAAAAATGTAGTGGATCTGAGAAACCCACGGAGTATGCAATGACTTTAATAGATTCTTCAGTATGTTCCAGAAGTTGTTGTGCACGATGCATCCGAACGTAGAGTAGATACTCTTTTGGAGAGAGTTGGTGAAATTCTTTAAACACACTAGTTAAGTAACTTCTATGAACCGATAGCTCTTTAGCTAAATCTTGAATGGTGAGCGATTGTGGATAGTGACTATCTATCAATCGTTTGCAGTCAAGATAGAGTTGGTGGGTTGATGAAATATTCTTTTTTTTCTGATTAGGAGCAATCGTTCCTAAATGAAACATCAATTCATGAAGTTGCCCCATGATATGGAGTTGTGCTAGTTCGTTTGATTTTGTTACCTGAGCAAAACGGACAATATTTTCAATGAGTTTTGCAGTTGTCTGTGTATGACAGTTTTTTGACTGGATGAGGTAGGATTGATCAGAAATTTGAGACAGAGCAAAATAGTCAGGTGCCCTCCCTCCAGTAATCCCTAACCAGTAGTAAGCCCAAGGATCCTGGCTATCTGCTTGATAGAAGGTTAATTCATCTGGTTTTAGTAAAAAGAAATCTCCTGCCTTTAAATCAACAATTTTACCCTTATAATGGAATTGACCTTTTCCTTTAGTAATGTAATGTAGTACATAGGTATCTCGAATAGCTGGGCCAAAAGAGTAGTTAGGCGTGCATTCTTCATAACCGTAAAAGCTAAGAGAAAGATCAATTGTTCCAGTCTGGTATTCTGAAAAAACGAGCATGTGCCACCTCCTACCTAACATTTTACCATACTTTGTAGACATTTCTCTATTTTAGAAAGCGCTTTTATGTGATAAAATTTTATCAAGAAATCGAAGAGGTGATATATATGGGAGTTCGAATAGAGAATAATCTATTTTACGTTGAGAGTAACGGTCTAAGTTTGATTATTGAAAATAGGGATGGGTTCTTATTATTAAAAACATTTAGGAAAGACCATTAAGAACTATAGAGGTGCCAATAGTGTTTATGAACGCGATCATGCTTTTTTTCACCTAATCCAACAGCTACTAATCGAACCTTTAGTTTGGATACGCAACGTCAAATTTTTTTGGACAACATGGTTTGGGTGACTTTAGAAAACCAACTTTACAGGTTCAACATGATTCAACTGAAGTAACAGACTTTCGATTTGTAGAAGCAAAGATTTTAAAAGGTCAGAATGGTCCACAGGGCTTACCTTCTCCTCACAGCATGGATGCTACAGAGACGCTTGCCTTGATTTTTAAAAGATTCTCAAAGGCTCAAACTTAGTCTGACTTTGTATTATACTGCTTTTTGATAATGATGCGACAATTGCTAGTTACAGCAAATTGGAGAAATAATAGTAATCAGGAAGTTGTCATTCATAAGGACTTTTCTTTTTATGGCTGATTTTTCCCTGCTGCAGCTTACGAAATAGTGACTTTACAGGGAGCTTATGCTCGTGAAAAAGACTGTCCGACGTCAACAGGTAGAACAAGGAATCTTTTTCGATTAGTTCGAACCGTGGAGCTTCTGGGCATGCTCAAACACCAGCTCTTCTATTATGTGATCAAGGAGTCACAGAGGATGCTGGGAATGTGTTTGCTATTCAACTGATGTATAGTGGAAACTTCGAAGCTTTTTGTCCAAAAGAATCAACTGAATGAAGTTCAGGGTGGCTATTGGCATTAATCCAGAAAAATTTTTTTCTTGGAAGTTAGATCCTGAGGAAAACTTTTGAAACACCGGTAGCTTTAGTGACCTTATTCAGATCAGGGATTAACTGGTATTAGTCATGAAAGTCAGAATTTTTGTACTTAAGCACATTATGCCAAGTCAGTTTTCTAAAAAAAGAGCGTCCAATTCTAATCAATAACTGGGAAGCTACCTACTTTGACTTTCAGAGAAAAAAACTGTTAGAACTAGCTGATGAAGCTAAGAAAGTTGGTATTGAACTTTTTGTATTAGATGATGGGTGGTTTGGTAATCGCTTTGATGATAATCGTGCTTTAGGTGATTGGGTTGTTAATGAGAAAAAAACTGGGTGGAAGTCTAGACAGTCTGATTTCAGCGATCCATGAAAAGAGGTTTGCAGTTTGGGCTTTGGTTAGAACCGGAGATGATTTCTGTTGATAGCGACTTTGTATCGTAAACATCCTGACTGGGCTATTCAGGTTCCAGGTTATGAGCATACCTATTCTAGAAATCAATTAGTACTTAATCTTGCCAATCCCTCAGGTAGTAGGATATTTGAAAAAAATGTCTTTAGATGAACTCCTCTCTCATCATAAAATTGACTACATCAAATGGGATATGAACCGCAATATCACTAATCTGGGGAATGGTTCAGTTTATCTGGAAACCCAGATGCAGTCTCATCAGTATATGTTGGGGCTTTATGAACTTGTTTCTTATCTGACAGAGAAGCATAGCCATATTCTCTTTGAGTCCTGCTCTGGTGGCGGTGGCAGAAATGATCTTGGTATGATGCGTTATTTCCCACAAGTCTGGGCTAGTGATAATACTGATGCATTGCACGTTTACCAATTCAGTATGGATCATCCTATCTCTATCCAACCATTTCCATGGGAGCTCATGTGTCAGCAGTACCAAATCATCAGATGGGACGAATGACACCATTGGAAACTCGTGGTCATGTGGCAATGATGGGAAATCTGGGCTATGAGCTTGATTTGACAAGTTTATCAGATGAGGAGAAAGCTGAGATTGCTAATCAGGTGAACTTGTATAAAGAATTGCGACCAGTAGTCCAGTTGGGAAATCAGTATAGGGTTAATCAATCCCGATGCTGAATCCAATGAAGCAGCTGTACAATTTAACTATGGAAAATCAAACGATTGTAACCTACGTCCGAGTCTTATCAGTTGTGGAAACAATGGAAACAACTTTGAAACTGAAAAGACTTAGAAGTGGAAGGGCTTTATGAGCTGACAGGACAAAATCATGTGTTTACTCAGGGTGCAGAGCTCATGTATGCAGGTATTAACTGTTGACCCTATCACCAGGAGATTATCTGAGTAGACAGTATACATTTCATTAGACTAGATAAAAGCGTATAAATTTATCAGGAGGCATTCAATGAAATGGTATAAAGAAAGCAGGTTTTGCTTTTCTAGTAGCTGTGCACGTTTACTGGGCCTAGTCAGCTTGTAGTCAGAACAATGAATCAACTGATGGCAAGGTAACGATTGAGTTTTTTTAACCAGAAGACCGAGATGGCAGATACCTTGCAAAAGGATAGTGGATGATTTTTGAAAAGGAACACCCTAATATTGATGTGAAAGCTGACTACAGTACCTTCAGCTGGAATTGTTCTAAAGACTCGTATTTTTATCAGGAGATGTTCCAGATATTATTAATATCTATCCTCAAAATATGGATTTTTCAGGAGTGGGCGAAGGCAGGCTATTTTTGCAGATATGACAGGAAAAACCCTATCTTGAGAACATCAAGAATGACTATGCCGAAAAAGTATGCAATCAATAACAAGATTTATAGTGTGCCATTAACAGCCAACCTTTATGGAATCTATTACAATAAAACGAAAAGTTTAAAGAATTAGGACTTGAGGAACCGAAGACTTTTAAAGAATTTCAAGAGATTGTCAAAAAGATAAAAGATAGTGGGAATTCTCCATTTGCGGTTGCAGGCAATGAAGGCTGGACATTAAATGGTTACCACCAACTTTCTCTCATTACTCTTACGGGTAGTGGAGACGCGGCTAATAACTATCTTCGCTTTTCAAAACCAAACGCAATCTCTGCAGATGATGCTATTTTAAAAGCAGATGCAGAACGACTCGATTTATTAGCAGATAATGCTCAAGATGGTTGGCGTGGTGCCTCTTATAATGATGCGGTGGTAGCATTTTCGAGTGAAAAAGCCTTGATGATGCCACAAGGATCATGGGCATTAGCCGCAATTAATCAACAGGATCCAAAATTTGAGGTGGGGATGTTTGCCTTCCCTGGAGAAGAAGTAGGAAAAGAAGTCACTGTTGGTGCAGGGGACATGGCATTATCAACTTCAGCTACTACCAAACATCCGAAAGAAACCGAAGAATTTATCAGCTATATGACTAGTCCAAAAGCTATGCAGTCATACTATGATGTAGATGGATCACCAGTTGCGGTGAAAGGCATACAGGAAAAAGAAGATTCAGCGCTTGCAGCTATTTCTAAACTGGCTTTTACGGACAAACATTATGTTTGGTTGGGCCAACGCTGGAACTCTGAAGAAGACTTTTTTAATCTAAGTGCAGGTTACCTGATGGATAAAAATCTGAAAAATATGGCAAACAATCTCAATGCTTTCTTTAATCCAATGAAGGCAGATTTGGACTAGAATAGGAGTTAAGATGATATGGCTATTCGAAAAATTTTTTTAAATAAATACTGGGGTTGGACATTTTTTTGCTCATCCCGCTTGCTTTACAAGCTATCTTCTTTTACTTTCCAATGGTACAAGGTGCTTTCTATAGTTTGACTAACTGGACTGGATTGACCTATAATTATAAATTTGTTGGTTTGAATAACTACAAATTGCTGATGATTGATGGGAAATTCTTCACAGCCATAGCCTTTACTTTGATTTTAACTCTGGCATTGATTATTGGAGAGATTACGATTGGGATGGTTGTGGCACGAGCCTTAAATTCTAAGATGAAGGGCAGACCTTCTTTAGAGCTTGGTTCTTTTTTTCCCGGCTGTTTTTGTCTGGTTTGACAGTTTCCTTGATTTTTTTAAACAATTTCTTTCAACTATGGGCTTCCAACGATTGGAAAGAAATTTTAGGGAATTAGCTTTTTACAAGAGAGTCTATTAGGGAACACCTGTCGGAGCGGTAGTGGCAACTATTTTTTTGTTCTTCTATGGCAAGGAGTAGCTATGCCAATCATTCTCTTTCTTGCTGGTCTTCAGAGTATTCCAAATGATATTTTAGAGGCAGCATCAATTGATGGTGCAACAAGTAAACAAACTTTTTGGAAGATTGAATTGCCCTATTTACTGCCAACGATTTCTATGGTTTTTATTCTGGCTCTTAAGTCCGGTTTGACAGCCTTTGACCAAATTTTTTTGCGTTGACGAGTGGTGGTCCAAATAATGCTACAACGTCTCTTGGACTTTTAGTCTACAACTATGCTTTCAAGAGTAATCAATATGGATATGCGAATGCAATTGCCTTGATTTTATTCTTAATTATTGGAATTGTTTCTCTGATCCAAATCAAGCTATCAAAGAAATTTGAAATCTAATAGAGGAGTCCTACACATGAAAAAAGAAGAAAAATTGAATCAGTTTTGGAAATATGTCCTCTTGATAGTCGGTGGTATTCTTATACTTGTTCCTTTGTTGGTAACGGTATTTAGTTCTTTCAAGACAACTAAGGATATCATGAATCATTTCTTTAGTTTGCCCAATCCTTTTTACCTTAAGTAATTATGAACGATTGATTTCGGATGGGAATTGGAGGCTATTTCTGGAATTCAGCAGTTATTACGGTGTTATCATTGATTGTAGTGGCTTTCTTTATACCAGCTGCAGCTTATTCTATTGCTCGAAATATGTCCAAGAAAAAAGTTTTTGCAATTATGTATTCGCTCTTGATCTTAGGGATATTTGTTCCATTTCAGGTGATTATGATTCCCATCACAGTTATGATGAGTAAACTCGGTCTAGCAAATATGTGGGGGCTAGTAATACTCTACCTAACTTATGCTATTCCACAGACTCTCTTCTTGTATGTTGGTTATATAAAAATCAGTGTACCAGATAGTTTGGATGAAGCTGCGGAAATTGATGGGGCTGATCGTTTTACAACTTATCGTCGAATCATTTTTCCAATGTTGAAGCCCATGCATGCGACAACTTTGATTATCAATGCTCTCTGGTTCTGGAATGACTTTATGTTGCCACTCTTGATTCTGAATAAGGATTCCAAGATGTGGACTTTACCTCTCTTCCAATACAACTACCAAGGTCAGTACTTCAATGACTATGGTCCAAGTTTTGCATCTTATATTGTGGGAATTGTAACGATAACCATTGTCTACCTCATCTTCCAAAAACATATCATTTCAGGAATGAGTAACGGGGCAGTGAAGTAAGAAAGTGCTTAGGGAATTTATAATTCCATACATAGAGGAACAGTTCAGCTTGTTTACAATTCTATGTAGAAAAAAGAAAGTAGTACTTAGTTGCTTGCAGTCTATAGTAGTACGAGTTCAATATGAACAAAAACCTAAAAATATCTTTCATTTACGAAGCCAGGTCATATAAGACTTGGCTTTCATCAGAAAAAGGAGACCATCTATGACCATTCAAAATAAAACTATGTTGATTACTTACTCAGATAGTCTTGGAAATAACCTTAAAGACTTGTATGAGAATTTGGAAGAACATTTTGGCGATGCTATTGGGGGAGTTCACCTTCTACCATTTTTCCCGTCAACAGGTGATCGCGGATTTGCACCAGTGGACTATGATGAAGTGGATCCAGCGTTTGGTGATTGGGAGGATGTTAAGCGTTTAGGTGAGAAATATTATCTTATGTTCGACTTTATGATTAACCATATTTCTCGTCAATCTAAGTATTATAAGGACTATCAAGAAAAACATGAAGCTAGTGAATTTAAAGATCTCTTTTTAAACTGGGACAAGTTTTGGCCGGAAAATCGTCCGACACAAGCTGATGTAGATTTAATTTACAAGCGTAAGGATCGTGCACCAAAGCAAGAGATTCTTTTTTTGCAGATGGTTCAGTAGAACATTTGTGGAATACCTTTTGGTGAGGAGCAGATTGATCTTGATGTGACCAAAGAAGTAACGATGGGATTCATCCGTAAGACGATTCAACATCTAGCAAGTAACGGGTGTGATTTGATTCGCCTAGATGCCTTTTGCTTATGCAGTGAAGAAATTGGATACCAATGATTTCTTTGTGGAACCAGATATTTGGAATTTATTGGACAAAGTTCGAGATATCGCTGCTGAGTATGGGACAGAGCTCTTACCTGAGATTCATGAACACTATTCGATTCAGTTTAAAATAGCGGACCATGATTACTATGTTTACGATTTTGCCCTTCCAATGGTGACCCTTTATACTCTTTACAGTTCCAGAACAGAGCGCTTGGCTAAGTGGTTAAAGATGAGCCCGATGAAGCAATTTACGACACTAGATACCCATGATGGGATTGGAGTGGTGGATGTCAAGGATATCCTGACTGATGAGGAAATTGACTATGCTTCAAATGAGCTCTATAAGGTTGGAGCGAATGTCAAACGTAAGTACTCTAGTGCAGAGTATAACAATCTAGATATCTACCAAATCAATTCAACCTACTATTCTGCGCTTGGAGATGATGATGTCAAGTACTTCCTCGCTCGTCTGATTCAAGCTTTTGCTCCAGGCATTCCTCAGGTTTACTATGTGGGTCTATTAGCAGGAAAAAATGACTTGAAATTATTAGAAGAAACCAAAGAAGGTCGAAATATTAATCGTCATTACTATAGCAATGAGGAAATAGCAGAAGAAGTTCAACGTCCTGTGGTGAAGTCTCTTCTCAATCTATTTTCTTTCCGTAATCGGTCAGAGGCCTTTGACCTAGAAGGGACTATTGACATTGAAACACCAACAGCTCACAGCATTGTAATCAAACGTCAAAATAAAGACAAGTCCGTAACAGCAGTAGCAGAAATTGATTTGCAAAGTCAGACCTATCAAGTAGTGGAAAACGGCAGAAAACATTCAGTTCTAGTGCTATATTGATGATAGAATTTTTTGTGGTGAAAACGTGTTCATTGTTCCCAAATGACGGAAAAAATGGTAGAATATAAAGATAGTTTAGCATTTATCTTCTGGAGAAATCCAGAACAGAAAGGATCCGTTTTGAAATCAATTGGATTACTGGATAAGATAAGAGGGCTTTCGAAAAAAGATTTCTTTTTGTATTTGATGATCATAAGTATCTTTTTACCTTTTTATTTGTTCTTAGCACTCTTTGCTTTATATTTGATAGGTTTACTTGTTACTGGGGAGATGAAGGGAATTATCAAAGGATTAGCCAAACATCCTGTACTTCTCTTTTTTATTGCCTACAGTAGTATCATCTCTATCGTCGCCAAGAACTGGCTTGGATTGGTTGCATCTTTACTGATGTTTCTCTTCCTCATTTTCTTTAGTTTTTACCAGAAACGTCTGACACATGCTTTCTTTCGACTGATACTGCAGACAATCTTTGTTTGGTAGTGTGCTCTCTGCTGCTTTTTGCTACTTTGGAGCATTTCCAAATTGTAAAGAAATTTAACTATGCCTTTCTTTCGCCCAATATGCAGGTATGGCATCAGAATCGGGCAGAAGTGACCTTCTTTAATCCTAACTACTATGGGAATTATTTGTTGCTTTCTGTATCATGATTGCCTTCTATCTCTTTACAACGACCAAGTTGAATTGGTTGAAAGGTATTCTGTGTGATTGCAGGCTTTTGTTAATCTCTTTGGATTGAACTTTACTCAAAAATCGAACTGCCTTTCCTGCTATTATCGCTGGAGCCATCATTTATCTCTTTACGACCATTAAAAAAACTGGAAGGCCTTTTGGCTTAGTATTGGGGTCTTTGCGATTGGCTTGAGTTTCCTCTTTTCCAGTGATTTGGGAGTTCGGATGGGGACTTTAGATTCTTCTATGGAAGAACGAATTTCTATCTGGGATGCTGGGATGGCCTTGTTTAAGCAAAAATCCTTTTTTTGGGGTGAGGGCCATTGACCTATATGCACTCTTATCCTCGGATACATGCTCCTTATCATGAACATGCTCACAGTCTTTATATCGATACGATTCTGAGTTACGGAATTGTGGGGAACCATTTTACTAGCTTTTGTCTTCTGTTGCTCCTGTTCGATTTGATGATGGATATGAGTCAGGAGTCGGGGAAACGTCCGATTATCGGTCTTTATCTATCTTTTCTTACAGTGGTTGCTGTACATGGAATCTTTGACTTGGCCCTCTTCTGGATTCAGTCAGGTTTCATTTTCTTGTTAGTTATGTGCAGCATTCCATTGGAACGTCGAACTTTGGTATCGGACATGACGGATTAAGTTTATAAGATTGAAATCTTCTACCTTGAGTAGGAGATTTTTTTATTGGGAAAAAAATTATTTCTAAATCGAAATAGTTGACAGTTAGAATAATGAGTGTTACAATTACTTTTATTCGTTTCGATATCGAAATAAATTGGAGGTGTCATGAAAGATAGTCATTTGCTAGCTCATCATATTCGTTTATTGAATGGGCGGATTTTTTCAAAAGGTTACTGAGCCAAGATCCCTGAAGCTCTTTATCGGAGTGAGCAGGGAAAGATTTTAGCGGTTTTATGGAATAGTGAAACTGGCTGTGCAACTGCGACAGATATTGCTTTGGCGACTGGACTTGCTAATAATACGCTGACGACTATGATAAAAAAGCTAGAGGAACAAAATCTTGTAACTATTAGTCCATGTGGAGAAGATAAGCGTAAAAAGTATTTGGTTTTAACAGAGTTGGGGCAGTCTCAGAAAGAAGTGGGGCATCGTGTCAGTCAGAAATTGGATACGATTTTTTACAAAGGATTTTCAGAGGAAGAAATTCGTCAGTTTGAAGCCTTTCAAGAAAGAATTTTGGCTAATCTGAAAGAGGAGGAAAATGAGGTTTAAAATGGAGCAAATTAGCTGTTTATAAGTAAAGACCACTTTTGACTTTGTTTTTAAACTCTTAGGACAAGGAAACTATGTGGTTAGCTATGGTCAGACTCAGATTGGTGGAGTTGCCTATGTCCAGTATGATATCTTCCGTCTAGAAAACGGGAAAATTGTGGAGCATTGGGACAATAAGGAAGTCATGCCTAAGGTAGAAGACTTGACCAATCGAGGGAAGTTTTAAATTGAGGATACAGAATGATTGAATACAAAAATGTAGCTTTACGCTACACAGAAAAAGATATCTTGAGAGATGTCAATTTACGAATTGAGAATGGCGAGTTTATGGTTTTAGTTGGTCCATCTGGATCAGGTAAGACGACCATGATTAAGATGGTCAACCGCCTCTTGGAACCGACTGATGGAAATATTTATATGGATGGCAAGCGTATCAAAGACTATGATGAGCGTGAACTTCGTCTTTCTACTGGTTATGTTTTACAGGCTATTGCTCTCTTTCCCAATCTAACGGTTGAGGAAAATATTGCCCTGATTCCTGAGATGAAGGGATGGACTAAGGAAGAAATTGCTAAGAAAACTGAGGAGCTTTTGGCTAAGGTTGGCTTACCAGTGGCTGAGTATGGGCATCGTTTGCCTAGTGAATTATCTGGTGGGGAGCAACAGCGGGTTGGTATTGTCCGTGCTATGATTGGTCAGCCTAAGATTCTTCTCATGGATGAACCTTTTTCGGCCTTGGATGCAATTTCGAGAAAACAGTTGCAGGTTTTGACGAAAGAATTGCATAAAGAGTTTGGGATGACAACGATTTTTGTTACCCATGATACGGATGAAGCTCTGAAATTGGCGGACCGTATTGCTGTTTTGCAGGATGGAGAGATTCGTCAGGTGGCGAATCCCGAGACGATTTTAAAAGCTCCTGCAACAGACTTTGTAGCAGACTTGTTTGGAGGTAGTGTTCATGACTAATTTAATTGCAACTTTTCAGGATCGTTTTAGTGATTGGTTGACAGCTCTATCTCAACATTTGCAGTTGTCACTTTTGACTTTGTTGCTGGCTATTTTTATCGCGATTCCTTTGGCTGTTTATCTCCGCTATCATGAGAAGTTGGCGGACTGGGTCTTGCAGATTGCAGGGATTTTCCAGACTATCCCGTCTCTGGCCTTGTTGGGGCTCTTTATCCCCTTGATGGGAATTGGAACCTTGCCTGCTTTGACAGCACTAGTGATCTATGCGATTTCCGATTTTACAAAATACTATCACTGGACTGAAGGGAATTGATCCAAGTCTGCAGGAGGCTGGGATTGCCTTTGGTATGACTAGATGGGAGCGACTCAAGAAGTTTGAAATTCCACTTGCCATGCCTGTCATTATGTCTGGGATTCGCACGGCGGCCGTTTTGATTATCGGTACGGCAACCTTGGCGGCCTTGATTGGTGCAGGGGGGCTGGGTTCCTTTATCCTTTTGGGAATTGACCGTAATAATGCCAGTCTAATTTTGATTGGGGCCCTTTCTTCAGCAGTACTTGCCATTGCCTTTAACTTCCTACTAAAAGTGATGGAAAAAGCAAAATTGCGGACGATTTTCTCAGGTTTTGCCTTGGTGACCTTATTGCTAGGTCTGTCTTATAGTCCAGCTCTTTTGGCTCAAAAAGAGAAAGAAAACTTGATTATTGCTGGGAAATTGGGTCCAGAACCAGAAATTTTGGCCAATATGTATAAGTTGCTGATTGAAGAAAATACCAGCATGACTGCGACTGTTAAACCGAATTTTGGGAAAACAAGCTTTCTTTATGAAGCACTGAAAAAAGGCGATATTGACATTTATCCTGAATTTACTGGTACGGTGACTGAAAGTTTGCTTCAGCCATCACCGAAAGTGAGTCATGAGCCAGAGCAGGTTTATCAGGTGGCGCGTGATGGTATCGCCAAACAGGATCATCTAGCCTATCTCAAACCGATGTCTTATCAAAATACCTATGCTGTAGCTGTTCCGAAAAAGATTGCTCAAGAATATGGCTTGAAGACCATTTCGGACTTGAAAAAAGTGGAAGGGCAGCTGAAGGCAGGTTTTACACTCGAATTTAATGACCGTGAAGATGGCAATAAGGGCTTGCAATCAATGTACGGTCTCAAGCTTAATGTGGCGACCATGGAGCCAGCCCTTCGCTATCAGGCTATTCAGTCAGGTGATATTCAAATCACGGATGCTTATTCGACTGATGCGGAATTGGCACGTTATGATTTACAGGTATTGGAAGATGACAAACAACTCTTCCCACCTTATCAAGGAGCTCCACTAATGAAAGAAGCTCTTCTCAAGAAACATCCAGAGTTGGAAACAGTTCTCAATAAATTGGCTGGTAAAATTACTGAAAGCCAGATGAGCCAGCTCAACTACCAAGTCGGTGTTGAAGGCAAGTCAGCAGAACAAGTAGCTAAGGAATTTCTCCAAGAACAAGGTTTGTTGAAAAAATAGCTTGAACGTACTGAACTCAGTTCCCTTAAATGACTAGATAAAAGAATGCTCAGATAATTTTGTCTGGGCTTTTTTGGTATTAGAGTTACTAAATGTCATTTAAAATGGAAAATAAGAGAAAATTTTCAGGAATTTGCAAATTTAACTGTAAAGACACTTGGCTATTCATAAAATAGGTGTATAATGTGTTGTGAACTACTTAACAAACAAGGATTTTCAGCTCATGTCGACTAAGGCTAGAAATCATGTGTATAGACAGTTCATTATCTAATAGAGCGTTGCGTCCGAAAGTCTATCCAGACACGGCTCTTTAAAAACAAAAGGAGAAGATTATGAAAACAGAACCGATTCATCGTACCAGTATGTGGAAATTTAAGTTAAGTGCTGCCACCATGACTTTGATTCCCGCTGCCGTGGGGATTAACTATGTTGCCAAAGCCTTGGCGGAGGGGTTAAAGTTGCCCGTTTGGCTGGGGTCTTTGGGAACCTTTCTTACCAGCATGTTGGCTGGGCCGGTTGCCGGTGCCATTAGTGGTTTCATCAACAACGTGATCTATGGGCTGACCTTATCGCCAATTTCAACCGTGTATGCGATTACCAGCATCGGAATTGGGATTGCTGTCGGAGTTTTGCACGCCAATGGGTGGTTCTCGTCAGCGCGACGAGTATTTGTTTCTGCTATTATTATTGCCATCGTTTCAGCTGTCATTTCAACGCCACTCAACGTCATCTTTTGGGGTGGTCAGACCGGTATCGCTTGGGGTGACTCATTGTTTGCGGTAATGGTCGCCAATCATGCACCAGTGTGGCTGGCCTCATTTACCGATGAGTTTGTCTTGGATATTTTGGATAAAGTCTGCGTGGCCTACCTGTCATTCTTCATCTATCGTCAGCTGCCGAAGCGGATGGTGCACTTCTTTAGCGATGATAAATGATGACTGATAAAACATTGATTTCTGGAGCGCCACGGGTCAAGCTCAAGTGGTACCAGGTGATCGATCCGATTACTAAGCTCTTGTTCATCTTGGTCATGACGTTGTTGAGCTTTGCCAGTATGAATTTATTGCTTCAGGCCGGATTAATTCTTGTCGCAACACTGCTATTGTTATTTTCCAAATTGAGTTCTACCACCTTTAAGGCGCTGGGATTCAGCCTGTTTCTGATTTGCACCATGCTGATCATCCAAGGGTTATTTTACAGTCGGAATCAAACTGTGCTGTTTTCTGTGCTTGGGGTGTCGTTCTACAAAGAAGGCCTGATTTACGCCACCACTCTGGGTTGTCGAGTATTGGTGATTATTTTGACCAGTGGCTTTTTTATGGTGATCACGAGTATTTCAGAAAACGCGGCCTATTTGGAACTGTCCGGATTGTCTTATAAAACCGTCTACGTTCTGATGTCGGTGTGTTATATTTTGCCGGAAATGATGCGCAATATGCGGAAAATCCAGCAGGCACAAAAAGTTCGCGGAACCAATCCGCAAAAAACGTTGATTCAGAAATTAAAGTCAGTCCTGCCGGTTCTAATTCCATTGGTGATTAAGACCTTGGATCAATCGATGACGCGGTCGATTTCTCTCCAACTGAGAGGTTTTGATAATCTTAACCGGACTGTCAGAACCTCCCAGCGCGTGTATCGCCTGTCGCGGACGCTGCACATTGGTCTGACTGGATTGGCAATTTTATTGATTGGGTGGAAGATATGGACGAAGATAAACGGATTGTAATTGAAAATTTGACCACCCGTTATCCGGGTACTGAGCAACCACAACTGCGTCAGATTAACGCGGAGGTTCATACCGGCCAGGTGGTTGGGATTATCGGGAATAGCCACTCCGGCAAATCGACTTTGTGCCGTGTGCTGGCAGGGGTCATTCCCAAAATTGTGTCTGCTGAGATTGAGGGCGATTGGCACATGTTTGGCCAGCGAGTGTCCGACAATTGGCCCGTTTATAATGCCATGAATGGAGTTGTACTGCAAAATCCAGCTGGCCAACTAAGCGGGTTGGCAGACACGGTTGCCGATGAAATCGCTTTTGACTTGATTAATCAGGGAATGGCTGAAGGACTGATTCAAAAACGGGTTGAAGAAGTTGCCACGCAAATGGGGCTGATTGAACAGCTTAATTTGCGTCCCGAGAGCCTTTCCGGTGGTCAGATCCAGCGGTTGGCAATTGCCACGGCGATTGCGGCTAACCCGGCTGTTTTGATTATGGATGATCCGACCAGTCAAATGGATCCCCTTGGCCGCCGACAATTTTTCCAATGGCTGGCCCAAGTCAAAGAGACGACTGTCTTCATTGTCACCAGTGAAATTGACGATTTGTGCGAAGTCGCCGACGTTGTGTGGGTGCTGCATGAGGGTCAAATGGTAGCCCAGGGCAGGCCGGGTGAGGTGTTTAATCATTTGGCAGCTGACTGGCAGATTCCAGCCCCTACAATCCAGCAACTTGCTCAAAAATGGATTGGCACTTGGCTGATGGCCGGTATCCGGTGAATTACGCTGATCTGAAGGAGGTTCGTTATGTCCACAATTGAACTGAGCCACCTGACGTTCACTTATCCGGAACGGTCCTTTAGCTTGGATGTTGAAGACAAACACTTCGCCGATCCGATGGTGGCGATTGTCGGCCAAAATGGTGCCGGCAAATCAACGCTCTTCAAATTGTTGACGGGCTTGCTGACACCACAAACCGGTGTGATTAAGATCGATGGAGAAAATTTTAATGATCTTAAACCAGTCGAAAAGTTACTGAAGGTTGGGATTACTTTTCAGAATCCTGACGATCAGCTTTTCAACCCGACCGTTCAACGAGAGGTGGAGTGGAATGTCGCGCAGGTCATGGATGACCACGACACGATTACGAGGCGGGCTTTAGCGGCTCTAAAAAGAGTTGGCTTGGATGATAAAACAGCTGAAAGTCCATATGACCTGTCATTGTCGGAACGCAAGCTGTTGAGCGTTGCCACAGTTTTGGCAGTGGATCCGGCGATTTATTTATTTGATGAGCCGATGATGTCGCTTGATTGGGAAAGCCGGCGCAAGTTGACCGCAATTTTCCATCAGTTGGCTGATTCGGGCCACCAAGTTGTGACCATCACCCATGACATGGATTGGGTCGCCGCCGAGTTTGAGTCGGTGTATGTTATGGAACACGGGAAGTTTGGCTTCGCCGGCAGTCCACGGGAATTGTTCAGCAATCACGAACTTGTCCAGCGAGTGGGGTTACTGCCACCGCGGATTATGGACATAGCGGAGTCGCTGGGTGATTCACAGACATATTTATCGGTTAATGATTATTGCCAGAAAAATCGAGATGTATAGAAAAAGTCACCTCTGCGGGTTTTCCAGGTTGAAGGATTAACTTCAGCTTCTGGCAAGAACTCACATGGGTGACTTTTGTGTTTAATAACGTTTCATGATCATCGGGTGCTTCCTCAGATCATTCGGTTTGATTTTACTTTGTTTCATGGTCATAATCATATACCATTTCTTTTGGATTTTTTGTTTGACTAATACAAAATAGGTCTTCATAGGTCTTTGCATTTTTAGCGCCCATTAGGATCATCAGTATAATTTTCTGAATTAGGAGACTGTCCCATCACTATTCGAACTTCGTCTCCCAACTTACGCTGTTCCCATTCAATGGGGTAGGGCAAATCCTCATGACAGCCGTTTACCGTGAACAGTGGATATTCTGGGCAGCTACCAATGTCTTTTCAATCTATCTCTGGTGGGGAGAAAGCCTGCAAATTCAAGGGAAATATCTAATTTATCTCATTAACAGTCTAGTTGGTTGGTACCAGTGGAGCAAGGCAGCTAAGCAGAATACGGATTTACCTAACTAGGAAAAGATGTTTTAGGTTTTGGGATAAAACAGATAGAGTTGATAATAAAGGATTTTATATTATGAAAAAGAGGATTGGCGTATCCTCTTTTCTTGTTGAAAAGATAAAAAACTCAGTAACCTAGAAATAAGGTAACTGAGTTCTACTCTGTATTCAATTTTTAGGAATGAGAAGGTCTAGATAAAATTGGACAACTTCCTGGTCTGTAAAATCTTGTCCTTTTTTGAGCCACCAGGTTAATGTCTCGATAAAGTTGGACACGACCAAGTGTTGGAGATAAGAGGCAGGCAGACTGGGGTGAGCTTCTTTTAAATCATCAGCCATCACGGAATAGATATGGTGTTCTAGCTCTCTCTGGAGTTGACGGAGGAAGTAGTCATTTTTGGAAAATAGCAGACTGGTGATATGGTCTTGGTTTTTCTGAAAATGGAGATAGAGGTGGGCGAGGTAGTCCTCGGTTGAAATGGATTGCTCTCTTTCAAAGAGGTGATGGAAGAGGTAGCGACAAAGTTCGTCCAGAAGTAGTTCCTTGCTCTCATAGTGACAGTAAAAGGTGGAACGTCCCACATCTGCGAGGTCAATGATATCCTGAACTGTAGTGGATTCGTAGCCCTTATCGTTCAAAAGTTGTAGAAAAGCTTGATAGATGGCTTTTTTTGTTTTGCTGATACGGCGGTCAATGGTAGTCATATGGACACTTGGGGCAAATTGTTCAGAACTGAATAAAGCTGACATTTTGCTTCTATCCTTTCTTTGAGTTTTAGTGGATAATGATAATGAACAAGGTGTTCATAAATCTATTATAACAAAGGAATGAGAAAGATGAAGGCAAAATATACTGTTTGGGCAGCTTTTTTCTTAAATTTAAGCTATGCTATTGTTGAGTTTATCGCAGGAGGAATCTTCGGTTCGAGTGCTGTTCTTGCTGATTCTGTCCATGACTTGGGAGATGCTATAGCTATTGGCATATCGGCCTTTTTAGAAACAATCTCAAATAGAGAAGAAGATAGGCAGTACACCTTGGGTTACAAGCGATTTAGTCTTTTAGGGGCCCTAGTGACTGCTGTGATTCTTATCACAGGATCCATCCTAGTGATTTTGGAAAATATAACTAAACTTTTTAATCCACAGCCCGTTAATGATGAAGGTATCCTCTGGCTAGGAATTATTGCAGTCAGTATCAATGTGCTAGCTAGTCTAGTAGTTCGCAAGGGAAAGACAAAGAACGAGTCAATTCTCAGCCTGCACTTTTTTGAAGATACACTTGGTTGGTTGGCTGTCATTCTAATGGCTATTATCCTCCGATTTACAGATTGGTATATCCTTGATCCACTCTTATCTCTTGTCATTTCTATCTTCATTCTAACAAAAGCTATTCCACGTTTTTGGTCTACACTCAAGATTTTCTTGGATGCTGTGCCAGAAGGACTAGAGACAGGTAATTTGGAGAAGGATTTGGAGGCTCTGCCCAATGTCAAAAGTGTCAATCAACTTAGCATTTGGTCCATGGATGGTCTGGAGAATAATGCTATTGTTCACATTTGTATCAAGGACTGGGAACAGATGATGGAAACCAAAGAAGTGGTGCGTCAATGTTTAGAAGAAAGAGGCGTGCAGAATATCACTATTGAAGTAGATAGCAGTCAAAGCAATCATGCGCAACATAAGCGGAGGGTGAGAGAATTAGAGCAGAAGCATGGGCATCATCATTAGAAAAGCGACCTCGCTAGAGGTCGTTTTGTTATCCTATTCATTCCTTGTACTTTCTCTCAGAGTCAGTCTGGTTCCCAACATGGTTAGGCTAGGGATTTTGCGACCGTGGAGTACTTCCTTATTAAGAATATCCATGCCTGCTCTGCCCATTTCTTCGGTATAAACCGTGATGCTGGAGAGGGGAGGATAGACCTGTTTGGTCAGACTAGTGTCGTTAAAGGAAATGAGGCTGACGCGGTCTGGCAGGCTGATTCCAGCTTCTTGGAGCGCACGGAGGGCACCGATGGCTAAACTATCACTGGCAGCAAAAAATGCTGGTGGGAGTTGGTCTCCCAAGCTCTGAATGGCTTCCTTCATCAAGTCATAGCCAGACTGGGCAGTAAAGCTTCCTTGAAAGACCAGTTCATCATGATAGATTCCTTTTGTTTGACTGTAGTTCTTAAAATTTTCAAGTCGCTTGTCCTGAATGATTTCTTCTTGGTCAGTTGTTTCCTCAAGGCCGGTTAAAATTCCGATACGATTCAATCCTTGGCTGAGGAAATAATCGACAACCTGTTTCATGGCAGTGTAAAAGTCCGTGATAATGCAGGTGTGTCCCAGGGAAAGTGTATCACTATCTAGAAAGACCAGGGGTTTTTGGTATTCTTCAAAGGCAGAAATCTGAGTTCGGCTAAACTTTCCGATGCAGAGAATCCCAATCACTTCTTCGCTTAGGGTAAAAGGATGGTCATTAAAATAGCGCAAGATATCGTAGTCCAACTCTTGGGCTCTTTTTTCTATGCCTAGGCGAATCTGGTAGTAGTAGAGATCGTCCAGCTCCCCTTGTTCGCTGACCCATTGGATAATGGCAATCTTTTGCTTGGGCTTGTGGGACTCGCCTGTCTTGAGGTGCTTAGTGTAGCCCAACTCTTCAGCAACGGTTAAAATACGGTGTCTGGTTTCTTCTGTAACAGATAGGCTCTGGTCGCGATTGAGGACACGGGATACGGTCGCGATAGAGACAGAGGCTAACTGTGCAATGTCTTTTAAGGTAGCCATAAATCCTCCTTGATTAGATTAGTATATCATATTTTTCTGTCTTTTACTGATAGTTTAGTAAAAGTTTAGTAAAAAGGATTGACCTTGGAAAATCTCTTGGATACAATAGAAGAAAACGATTACACGTTAAGAGGACTTAACGGACAGTAAAAGGAGAAATCATATGACACAACATCTTACTGCTGAAGCTCTTCGTAAAGACTTTCTTGCTGTTTTTGGTCAAGAAGCAGACCAAACCTTCTTTTCACCAGGTCGTATCAATTTGATTGGTGAACACACGGACTATAATGGTGGACATGTATTTCCAGCAGCCATTTCCTTAGGAACTTATGGGGCTGCTCGCAAACGTGATGACCAAGTCTTGCGTTTCTACTCAGCTAACTTTGAGGACAAGGGCATTATCGAAGTACCTTTAGCTGACCTCAAGTTTGAAAAAGAGCATAACTGGACCAACTATCCAAAAGGAGTTCTTCATTTCTTGCAAGAAGCTGGGCATGTGATTGACAAAGGTTTTGATTTCTATGTTTATGGGAATATCCCAAATGGTGCTGGTTTGTCTTCTTCTGCATCCTTGGAACTCTTGACAGGAGTCGTGGCAGAGCATCTCTTTGATTTAAAATTAGAGCGTCTCGATTTGGTTAAAATCGGAAAACAAACAGAAAACAACTTTATCGGAGTAAATTCTGGTATCATGGATCAGTTTGCCATTGGTATGGGGGCTGACCAACGTGCTATTTACCTAGATACCAACACCTTAGAGTATGATTTAGTGCCACTTGATTTGAAAGACAATGTCGTTGTTATCATGAACACCAACAAACGCCGTGAATTGGCGGATTCTAAATATAATGAACGCCGTGCTGAGTGTGAAAAAGCAGTAGAAGAATTGCAAGCAGCCTTGGACATTCAAACCTTGGGTGAATTGGACGAGTGGGCCTTTGACCAATACAGCTATCTGATTAAAGACGAAAATCGTTTGAAACGTGCTCGCCATGCTGTGCTTGAAAACCAACGTACCCTCAAAGCTCAAGCAGCCCTTCAAGCAGGAGATTTGGAAACATTTGGTCGTTTGATGAATGCGTCACACGTTTCTCTGGAGCATGATTATGAAGTAACTGGTTTGGAATTGGATACTCTTGTTCACACAGCTTGGGCTCAAGAAGGTGTTCTCGGTGCTCGTATGACAGGGGCTGGTTTTGGTGGCTGTGCCATTGCCTTGGTGCAAAAAGATACTGTTGAGGCCTTTAAGGAAGCTGTTGGCAAACACTACGAGGAAGTAGTTGGCTACGCTCCAAGCTTCTATATCGCTGAAGTTGCAGGTGGCACTCGCGTCCTTGACTAGTCAAAAGGAGGCTCTATAGTGACCTTAGTAGATAAATTTGTAACACATATCATTTCTGAAAGTTCATTTGAGGAAATGGATCGCATCTACCTGACCAATCGTGTTTTGGCACGAGTGGGCGACGGTGTTTTGGAAATTGAGACCAATCTAGATCAATTGATTGACCTCAAGGACCAACTGGTTGAGGAGGCCGTTCGATTAGAGACGATTGAGGATAGTCAGACTGCGCGTGAAATCCTTGGTGCTGAACTGATGGACTTGGTGACTCCTTGTCCAAGTCAGGTTAATCGTAATTTTTGGACAACCTATGCCCACTCTCCTGAGCAAGCGATAAAGGATTTTTACCAGCTCAGCCAGAAAAATGACTACATCAAGCTCAAGGCCATTGCTAAAAATATCGCTTATCGTGTGCCGTCTGATTACGGAGAGCTTGAAATTACCATCAATCTCTCTAAGCCTGAAAAGGATCCCAAAGAGATTGCGGTAGCCAAGTTGGTGCAAGCCAGCAATTATCCTCAGTGTCAGCTTTGTCTAGAGAACGAGGGCTACCATGGTCGAGTCAACCATCCAGCTCGCAGCAACCACCGTATTATTCGTTTTGAAATGGCTGGTCAGGAGTGGGGCTTCCAGTATTCGCCTTATGCCTACTTTAATGAGCACTGTATTTTCTTAGACGGCCAGCACCGTCCCATGGCTATCAGCCGTCTCAGCTTTGAGCGTCTGCTAGCTATCGTAGAGCAGTTTCCAGGATATTTTGCTGGCTCTAATGCCGATCTGCCGATTGTGGGGGGCTCTATTCTGACTCATGACCACTATCAGGGAGGCCGTCACGTATTTCCTATGGAATTGGCTCTCTTGCAAAAGACTTTCTGCTTTGCAGGCTTTGAGCAGGTAAAGGCTGGGATTGTCAAGTGGCCTATGTCTGTTCTACGCTTGACCTCCGATTCCAAAGAGGATTTGATCAATTTGGCTGACAAGATTTTGCAGGAATGGCGCCAGTATTCTGATCCTGCAGTGCAGATTTTAGCAGAAACAGACGGGACACCGCATCACACCATCACACCCATTGCCCGTAAACGCGATGGACAGTTTGAGTTGGACTTAGTCTTGCGGGACAATCAAACTTCAGCAGAGCATCCTGATGGCATCTACCATCCCCACAAGGATGTCCAACATATCAAGAAGGAAAATATCGGCTTGATTGAGGTCATGGGCTTGGCTATACTGCCACCACGTTTGAAAGAAGAAGTGGAGCAAGTCGCCAGCTATCTTGTCGGAGAAGCTGATACAGTTGCCGCTTATCATCAGAAATGGGCAGACCAGCTCAAAGCCCAACATCTGGACCTAACAGATAAAGAAAAAGCCCTTGAAATCGTCAAGGACTCTGTGGGTACTATCTTTGCTCGTGTTCTTGAGGATGCAGGAGTCTACAAGCAAACGGAACAAGGACAGGCAGCCTTTATGCGCTTTGTGAAGCAGGTCGGAATTTTACCAGACTAGGAGCTTTCTCCTTGCACAGTCCTATAAAAAGTAGTATCATAGTGTCGTTTGAAATATCAGGAGGAAACGATGAAAGACTTTCATTTTGACGCTATATCTGCCTTTGAAAATTACGAAATTGAACAAATGAGAGATGGTCACGTTGTGGTGACGACCAAAGTAGTGGACTCGTCGCTCAACTACTATGGCAATGCCCATGGTGGCTATCTCTTTACCCTTTGCGACCAGATCAGTGGTTTGGTGGTCATATCTCTGGGACTTGATGGAGTGACACTCCAATCCTCTATCAACTACCTTAAGGCAGGAAAACTCGACGATGTGCTGACTATTAAAGGAGAATGCGTCCATCAAGGTCGCACAACCTGTGTCGTGGATGTCGATATCACCAATCAAGAGGGCAGAAATGTCTGTAAAGCAACCTTTACCATGTTTGTCACAGGCCAGCGGTCAGAAGATAGACAGGTAAGGATATAAAGAAACAAAAAAGAGGCTCACACCTCTTTTTCTTATTTCTTTTTACGATTTAATACGGCATTGAGGACAATGGCGAGTAGGCTGGCTACGACGATTCCGTTTGAGAAGAACATTTGGAAGGCTGTCGGCATGCTGACAAAGAGATTACTATTGTTTAGACGACACCCTGCAGCGATGGATACAGCTGCGATAAGGAAAGTTATGTTCATTGTTAGCAAAAGTCAACACGGGCGAGGATTTGCATCCCTTGAAGAGAAACAAAACCAAACATCACCAGCATGGCACCACCAAGGACAGGGCTTGGAATGATTTGGGCAAGGGCACCAAACTTAGGGAAGGAGTCCAAGGAGGACTAGGAAACCAGCTGCATAGTAGATTGGCAGACGAGTCTTGATACCTGACAATTTTAACCAAACCAACGTTTTGTGAAAATCCTGTATAAGGGAAGGTGTTAAAGATTCCTCCGAGAAGGACAGCCAAACCTTCTGCGCGGTAACCGTTGCGAAGGCGCGTGCTGTCGATTGGGTCTTTTGGTGATATCTGACAAAGGCTAGGTAAACACCAGTCGACTCAACCATAGAAACCGTTGCGATGATACACATCATGACAATAGATGAGATTTCAAAAGGTTGGCATCCCCAAAGTAGAGTGGGAGTTGGGACATGGACAAGTGGTGCTGCAACATGGAGAGAAGTCTACCAAGCCCATGGTAGCAGCAATAGCAGTTCCAACAACCAAAGCCAATCAAAATGGAGATAGACTTGATAAATCCTTTGGTAAAGATGTTAATCAAGAGGATAATCAGAACAGTAATAGCTGCAAGCAAGAGACTTTGACCAGTTGGTTCTGGAACATTATTTCCCATATTTCCAATAGCGACAGGAATCAAGGTTAAACCAATCGTGGTAATAACAGATCCTGTTACGATAGATGGGAAGAGATTGGCCACTTTTGAGAAAATACCTGAAATCAGAACCACGTAAATCCCTGATGCGATAAGGGCACCAAACATAGCCCCACTACCGTGGCTCTGACCAATCATAATCAAAGGAGCTACTGACTGGAAAGCAACTCCAAGAACGACTGGTAGTCCAACACCAAAGTGTTTGTTGAGTTGGAGTTGGAGGAAGGTGGCTACCCCACACATGAAGATATCTGTGGAGATTAGGTAGGTCAACTGCTCAGCTGAATAGCCAAGGGCTGTCGCAATCATGATAGGAACCAGGATAGATCCTGAGTACATGGCTAGTAAGTGCTGAAGCCCTAGAACCGCGGCTTGCGAGTGTTTTTCTTGTTGTTGCATTAGAGATCTGCCTCCTTAAATACGACCTGACCGTTTTCAAAACGTTCCAAACGAGCGAGTGATAGAACTGGATAGCCAGCTTTCTCAAGCAAATCACGACCATCTTGGAAGGATTTTTCAATCACGATACCAATCGCTTCGACTTTTGCGCCGGCTTGTTCGATGATTTGGATCAAGCCTTTGGCAGCTTGTCCATTGGCTAGGAAATCATCGATAATCAAGACCTTGTCCTCTGGTGAGAGGAATTTTCCAGCGATAGAAACCGTGCTGGTCACCTGCTTGGTAAAGGAGTAAACCTCAGCAGTTAAGATGCCTTCGTTCATGGTGATGTTTTTAGCTTTCTTGGCGAAAATCATGGGAACGTTTAAGGCTTCAGCTGTAAAAACAGCTGGGGCGATACCCTGACGCTTCAATGGTTACGACCTTGGTAATGCCAGCAGATGCGAATTTTTCCGCAAAAACTTTACCAATCTCCCGCATCAAACGATAGTCAACTTGGTGGGTTAAAAAGGAATCTACCTTGAGGATGTTGTCACCCAAGATATGCCCATCCTGAAGGATGCGCTCTTCTAATAATTTCATAAGACCTCCTAAAGTCTAAACTCTTTTGTGTTTTTCTATCGCCTTTATCATCTCAAAAGGGCTAGAAAAAGGACCTATAACAGATAAACAAGCCCTCAAAAATAGGTATGTCTAAAAACATACCCTTCAACAGACTTACTCATTGTTAGGTGTTCCGGCACCTTGTAGAAACGTCGTGCCAATTCACGACATAAACAAAGTAAAATGATATTTCAATTTTAAAATAGGCTAGCTGCCAATGTTTTTTTATTTTTACACCAATTAACTTTATAAATCAAATATTTTTGTTAGTAAAATAGATCATAAAAGCGAACGAATAAAAGCCTACAAGGCTAGATAGTATTGTGATCTTTTGATTATTCTATTCGCTAAATCTTAAAAATAACCATCTGGATCCAAAACTGCAAATTCATGAGGGATAGATATAGTGATCTCCCAACTCGAAATGTCTCTTTTTAGTCAGGGGACGATGGATAGGATAGTCAGCTTCCGCACTTTTTGGTGGAGCTGAGGAACATCTGCAATGCCAAAGGAAATATTGACACCGCTTTTCCCGAAAAGGATAGGTCAGTTGAGCTAATTCTTCTGCGCTGCCTTCTTCTAGCATAAGTTGGCAGTCTTCAAGCGAGAGGAAGAGAAATTTCTCCTCTGGACGCTCGTATTCGACAGAAAATCCCAGCAAGTCGCAGTAGAAGTGGCGTGACTTTTCGAGGTCAGATACTACAAATTCAGGAATGACAGCTTGATAGTCCATTAGCTTTCTCCTTAGAGTTCAATCTCCAAGACAATGGGCGTATGGTCTTGACGCGCACCCGAGTCAATCATGTCAGACTTGGTCACCTTGTCAGCCACGCGGTTGCTAGTGAGCCAGTAGTCGATTCTCCAGCCTGTATTGTTGATTTTAGAAGTCTTGCTGCGTTGCGCCCACCAAGTGTAACGTTCTGGGACATCGCCGTGAATGTGGCGGAAGGTGTCGGTAAATCCAGTTGCCAAAAGGTTGGTAAATCCAGCACGTTCCTCGTCTGTAAATCCAGGTGAACGGCGGTTGCTGGCAGGATTTGCAAGGTCGATTTCATTGTGGGCTACGTTGTAGTCACCGGTCGCAAGGACTGGTTTTTCTTTGTCTAGTTCAGCCAAATACTCCGCATATTTGACATCCCAGACTTGACGTTCTTCCAAGCGTTTGAGGCCATCGCCAGCGTTTGGAGTGTAAACTTGGGTTACGAAAAATTCATCAAATTCTAGAGTGATGATACGGCCTTCCAAGTCCATGGTAGAAGGGGCACCGATTTCTGGGAAGCTGATAGTAGGTGTAAGTTCTTTCTTATAGAGGAACATGGTTCCAGCATAGCCTTTACGGGCAGGTTCTTGGGAAGAGCGCCACGTGTTTTCGTAGCCTGGGAAGAGTTCTTCTAAAATTTCCAAGTGTTTCTTTGTAGGCCCCTTGGCAGAAAGCTTGGTTTCTTGGATAGCGATGATATCAGCATTTTCAGCGACCAAGGTTTGTAGGACTTCTTGGGACAATTTGGCACGAGCTGAGTCACTAGTTAGGGCAGCATTGAGGGAATCAATATTCCATGAGATGAGTTTCATAAAGTTACCTTTTTCATTCAGATTATAGATTTTATTATACCAAAAAAAGGTCCATTTCCCCAACGTATGGCTTGAAAAATCACTCTCTTTCGTTTATAATTAAGAATGATTTTATGAAAGGGAGTGAAAATAAATGAAATTTTACTCATATGACTATGTACTTAGCCAAATCAGTCAGCAAAATGGCATCATGATTGGCTTTGGAATTGTTCTCCTAGCTATCACAGGATTTTTTGCTTTTAAAGCCTATCGAGATAAAAAGGGGACTAAGTTTCGGGAATTGGTCATGATTTTGGCCTTGACCTTGGTGGCCATGCTTTTGGTGACAATCTCAAAATACCAGACCAATCAAGCCTCTAACAACCAATTTCAAACTTCCCTTCATTTCATAGAGGTTGTTTCCAAAGACTTGGGAGTGGATAAATCAGAAGTTTATGTCAATACTTCTGCAGCCACTGATGGAGCGCTTGTCAAGGTAGGTTCAAATTTCTATCGTGCCATGAACGGGAGCCAACCAGACAAGTATCTTTTAGAGAAATTAGAATTGCATCAAACAGACGCTATTGAATTGGTGGAGGTAAACAAATGACACTCAATTATATGGAAATTTTTAATCAAACTGGCCCTTGGGGTCTTTTCTCTTGTTTTTGTTATCAATGTGACAGGAAAGGGGAAACCTAGCACCTAACTCTGCTACAGACCAAATTCAGAACTATGTTCTCGGTGGTATCATCGGTGGGGTGATTTACAATAGTTCAATCAGTATTCTGCAGTACGCAGTGATTTTGATGATGTGGACGATTTTGGTCTTGACCCTCAAAGTGGCTCAATAACAATGTTCGTTTTGTCAAACGCTTGATTGATGGAAAACCAACTCTCCTTATCAAAAATGGGCAGATTGACCCAGAAGCCTGTCGTTCAGTTGGCTTTGTCTGCATCGGATGTAGCCCTCAAACTTCGTAGCCAAGGAATTTTCCAGATGAAGCAAGTCAAACGAGCTGTGCAGGAGCAAAATGGCCAACTCATCGTGGTCCAAATGGGAGATGAAAATCCTAAGTATCCAGTTGTGACTGACGGTGTGATCCAAGTCGATGTCTTGGAGTCGATTGGTCGTAGCGAAGAGTGGTTGCTTGATAATCTCAGCAAAGCAAGGGCATGACAATGTAGCCAATATCTTTATCGCTGAGTATGACAAGGGTGCGGTCTACAGTCGTAACCTATGAATAAGAAAAACCTGGGGTCTTGGCCTCAGGTTTCTATTTGCAATCAGAAAGGGATTTTATGTCCATTATTCAAAAACTTTGGTGGTTTTTCAAGTTAGAAAAACGCCGTTATTTAGTCGGGATTGTGGCTCTGGTCTTGGTTTCCGTCCTCAATCTCATTCCCCCTATGGTTATGGGGCGGGTCATTGATGCCATCACATCGGGGACAATTAACCCAGCAGGACCTCCTTCTTGACCCTATTTTACTTGCTTCTTGCAGCCTTTTGGGATGTACTATCTGCGCTATGTTTGGCGTATGTATATCCTTGGAACTTCCTACCGTTTGGGGCAGATTATGCGTCTCGCTTGTTTGAGCATTTTCACAAAAATGTCTCCAGCTTTTTATCAGACCTATCGGACGGGGGACCTGATGGCACACGCAACCAATGATATCAATGCCCTAACGCGTCTGGCAGGGGGTGGTGTTATGTCTGCCGTGGATGCCTCTATCACGGCTTTAGTGACCTTGATGACCATGCTCTTTAGCATTTCGTGGCAAATGACCTAGTTGCCATTTTACCCCTTACCTTTCATGGCTTATGCGACCAGTCGTTTAGGGAGAAAGACTCATAAGGCCTTTGGTGAATCGCAAGCTGCCTTTTCTGAACTCAATAACAAGGTGCAGGAGTCCGTATCAGGTATTAAAGTGACCAAGTCTTTCGGGTACCAGGCGGACGAGCTCAAGTCCTTTCAGGCAGTCAATGAATTGACCTTCCAAAAGAATCTCCAAACCATGAAATACGATAGTCTCTTTGACCCCATGGTTCTCTTATTTGTTGGTTCCTCCTATGTTTTAACGCTCTTTGGTCGGGCTCCTTTGATGGTTCAGAAAGGGCAAATCACGGTTGGGAATCTAGTTACCTTTATCAGCTACTTGGATATGCTGGTTTGGCCTCTTATGGCTATCGGCTTCCTCTTTAATATTACCCAGCGAGGGAAGGTTTCCTACCAGCGGATTGAGGATCTTTTGTCTCAGGAATCACCCTGTACAAGACCCTGAGTTTCCTCTAGACAGTATTGAAAATGGGCGCTTGCAGTATGCCATTGATAGCTTTGCCTTTTGAAAAATGAGGAAACACTGACAAATGTTCACTTTTAGTTTGGGAAAAAGGGCAAACACTGGGCTTGGTTGGTCAGACAGGCTCTGGAAAAACGTCCTTGATCAAAGCTTCTCTTGCGTGAATACGATGTGGACAAGGGTGCCATTTACCTAAACGGTCATGATATTCGTGACTATCGTCTGACAGACCTTCGTAGTCTCATGGGCTATGTTCCTCAGGACCAGTTCCTCTTTGCGACTTCTATTTTAGACAATATCCGCATTTGGCAATCCTAACTTGCCCCTTTCAGCGGTCGAGGAAGCGACTAAGCTAGCTCAAGTTTACTCAAGATATTGTAGACATGCCTCAAGGGATTTGATACGTTGATCGGTGAAAAAGGAGTCAGTCTTTCTGGTGGTCAAAAAGCAACGTCTGGCCATGAGTCGGGCGATGATTTTAGACCCTGATATCTTGATTTTGGATGATTCCTTGTCAGCCGTGGATGCCAAGACAGAGTATGCGATTATCGACAATCTCAAGGAGACGCGGAAGGACAAGACAACCATTATCACAGCCCATCGACTCAGTGCAGTTGTCCATGCAGATCTGATTTTGGTTCTGCAAAATGGTCAAATTATCGAACGGGGCAGGCACGATGACTTACTAGCCTTGGATGGTTGGTATGCCCAAACCTACCAGTCTCAGCAGCTGGAAATGAAAGGAGAAGAAGATGCAGAATAAGAAAGAACAATGGGCTGTATTGAAGCGCTTGATGTCCTATCTCAAGCCCTATGGCCTCCTGACCTTTTTGGCACTCAGTTTTCTCCTCGCGACGACGATCATTAAAAGTGTCATTCCCCTTGTAGCTTCCCACTTTATCGACCAGTACCTCAGCAATCTCAATCAACTTGCTGTGACCGTTTTGCTGGCCTACTATGGCCTTTATATCCTACAAACTCTAGTTCAGTATGTCGGGAATCTTCTCTTTGCGCGGGTGTCCTACAGTATTGTTAGAGATATTCGTCGCGATGCCTTTGCCAATATGGAGAAACTGGGTATGTCTTACTTTTGACAAGACGCCAGCAGGCTCTATCGTTTCTCGTTTGACCAATGATACTGAGACCATCAGTGATATGTTTTCAGGGGATTTTATCTAGCTTTATTTCAGCAGTTTTCATCTTTCTGACAACTCTTTATACCATGTTGGTGCTGGATTTTCGTTTGACAGCTTTAGTCTTGCTCTTTCTTCCCTTGATTTTCCTTTTGGTCAATCTCTATCGGAAAAAATCAGTGAAAATCATCGAAAAAACCAGAAGTCTCTTGTCAGATATCAATAGTAAGCTGGCAGAGAATATCGAGGGAATCAGGATTATCAGGCCTTTCAATCAAGAGAAGCGCCTGCAGGCAGAATTTGATGAAATCAACCAAGAACACTTGGTCTATGCCAACCGTTCTGTAGCCTTGGATGCCCTCTTTTTGAGACCTGCCATGAGTTTGCTGAAACTCCTAGGCTACGCAGTTTTGATGGCTTACTTTTGGCTACCGTGGTCTGTCTATCGGGAATAACAGCTGGAACCATGTATGCCTTTTATCCAGTATATCAATCGTCTCTTTGACCCCCTGATTGAGGTGACGCAAAACTTTTTCAACCCTTCAAACGTCCATGGTGTCTGCAGGCCGTGTCTTTTGCCTTGATTGATGAAAGCGACCTATGAGCCTCTTCAAGAAAATGGCCAGCTGAGTCAAAGAAGGCAATATCCGTTTTGAACATGTATGTTTCTCATATGATGGGCAAACATCCGATTCTGGATGATATTTCCTTTTCAGTTAACAAGGGTGAAACCATTGCCTTTTGTAGGTCATACAGGTTCAGGGGAAATCGTCTATTATCAATGTCCTCATGCGCTTTTATGAATTTCAGTCAGGGCGAGTTCTCTTAGATGGTGTGGACATCAGGAACTACAGTCAGGAAGAGCTGAGAAAGAACATCGGTCTAGTCTTGCAGGATCCCTTCCTCTATCACGGGACTATCAAGTCCAATATCGCCATGTACCAAGATATTAGTGATGAGCAGGTCCAGGCTGCAGCTGCCTTTGTGGATGCAGATTCCTTTATTCAGGACCTTCCGCAGGGTTATGATGCCCCTGTTTCTGAGCGTGGTTCGAGCTTTTCTACTGGCCAGCGCCAGCTTCTTGCCTTTGCTAGAACAGTCGCCAGTCAGCCTAAAATCCTGATTTTGGATGAAGCGACAGCCAATATTGACTCTGAAACAGAAAGTTTGGTTCAAGATTCCCTAGCTAAGATGAGACAGGGGCGGACAACCATTGCTATTGCTCATCGTCTTTCAACCATCCAAGACGCCAACTGCATCTACGTCTTGGACAAGGGGCGCATCATCGAGAGTGGAACCCATGAGGAACTCTTGGCCTTGGGAGGAACCTATCACAAGATGTATAGCTTTGCAGGGACAGGTGTCTCTTACCATTTCATTTAGAAGAAGGAAATCCTTCAAATTACAGATTTCTTGCACCGCCTTTTCCATTTTGTGGTATAATGAAAAATGTTGACAAATAGTATAATAAAAACAAAGGAGAAACAGCATGCTGAAATGGGAAGACTTGCCCGTGGAAATGCAATCAAGCTGAGGTTGAGTCTTACTACCAGCTTGTCTCTAAAAAGGAAGGGTTCGCTGATTTTTCAAGCGTTGCCTGGATTGGGTTCTGGCCTTAGTTTTTGCTAGTTTTGACCTCTCCCATCTTTCTTATCTTGAGCATTTGGATCTAGTTGGATAGCAAAGGACCTGTCATTTACAAGCAAGAGCGCATGACCCAGTATAACCGTCCGTTCAAGATTTGGAAGTTCCGTACTATGGTAACGGATGCGGATAAAAAAGGAAGTCTGGTGACTTCTGCTAACGATAGTCGCATTACCAAGGTTGGAAATTTCATCCGCCGTGTGCGTTTGGACGAACTACCTCAGCTGGTCAATGTCCTTGAAAGGCGAGATGTCCTTTGTAGGGACCCGTCCTGAAGTGCCACGTTACACAGAGCAGTATAGTCCTGAAATGATGGCGACCTTGCTTTCTTGCCAGCAGGGAATCACCTCTCCAGCCAGCATCAACTACAAGGATGAGGACACGATCATCAGTCAAATGACGGAGAAAGGTCTGTCAGTTGACCAAGCCTATGTCGAGCATGTTCTTCCTGAAAAGATGCGCTATAATCTCGCCTATCTCCGAGAGTTTAGTTTCCTTGGAGACATCAAAATCATGTTTCAAACCGTGTTTGAAGTGCTAAAATAAAGTAGTCATGAGAAAATGAGTACAGATAAAAGGAGCAAATCAATGCCAAATTACAATATTCCATTTTTCACCACCCCGATATTACGGAAGCAGAAATTGCTGAAGTAGCGGATACCCTTCGTTCTGGTTGGATGCACACAGGTCCCGAAGACAAAAAGAACTAGAGCGTCGCTTGTCTCAATACACACAGACACCTAAGACTGTCTGCCTCAACTCTGCGACTGCAGCTCTTGAGTTGATTTTGCGTGTTTTGGAAGTGGGACCTGGTGATGAAGTCATCGTTCCAGCTATGACCTATACAGCTTCATGCAGTGTCATCACACGTAGGAGCGACACCTGTCATGGTGGATATCCAAGCAGATACGTTTGAGATGGATTATGACCTGCTTGAGCAAGCTATCACTGAGAAAGACTAAGGTGATTATCCCGAGTGGAGCTTGCAGGGATTGTTTGCGACTATGACCGTTTGTTCCCAAGTTGTGGAGAAGAAACGGGACCTCTTTACAGCTACTAGCAAGTGGCAAAAAGGCCTTTAACCGTATCGTGATTGTCTCTGATAGTGCCCATGCTTTTGGGATCTACTTATAAAGGACAACCAGCTGGATCTATCGCTGACTTTCACTTCCTTCTCATTCCATGCCGTTAAGAACTTTTACAACGGCTGAGGAGGAAGTGCGACTTGGAAAAGCCAAATCCAGCGATTGACGACGAAGAGATGTACAAGGAATTCCAAATTCTTTTCCTTCACTGGTCAAACAAAGGATGCTCTTGCCAAGATGCAACTGGGTTCAGTGGGAATACGATATCGTTACACCAGCCTACAAGTGCAATATGACCGATATCATGGCTTCGATTGGTTTGGTACAATTGGACCGTTACCCTAGTTTGCTAGAACGTCGTAAGGACATCGTGGACCGCTATGATCGTGGTTTTGCAGGTTCTCGTATCCATCCATTGCGCACACAAGACTGATACTGTTGAATCTTCACGCCACCTCTACATCACCCATGTAGAAGGAGCAAGCCTAGAAGAACGCAACCTCATCATCCAAGAATTGGCCAAAAGCAGGAATTGCAAGTACGTACACTATAAACCGCTTCCGCTCTTGACAGCCTATAAGAATCTTGGTTTTGATATGGCAGATTATCCAAAGCCTATGCCTTCTTTGAAAATGAAATTACGCTTCCTCTTCATACAAAATTAAGCGATGAAGAAGTTGATTACATCGTTCAGACTTTTCAGTGAGAATTTTCTGAAGAAATCCTCGGTTCTGGAAAAATAATAAAAAAATCTTGACAAAAAGCGGGACAATAGCATTATAATATTCTCAACAAATCAGAAAAGTAACTATTTTTGATCTTCAGGAGCCTGTGGTGATTGTGAACAGGTGGTTGGAAGTAGTGAAAAGTGGGCTGATTTTAAAAATGAATTTGAAACAATGAAAAATTCGGTGCGCACACCTTACAGTGCAACCTGTTGTTAGACAAGGCAGAGATGTAAAGGGAATAGTCCCTTTATAATTGAGGTGGCACCGCGTTGAACGCTCCCTCACACGGGATCCAATCTGTGTGTGGGCTTTTTCATATCTGGAAACCAATACTGAGAAGGAAAAAGTTTGTGACAACTAAAGGATATTTTTGGACAATTTGGTGGTAGTTTTTGTACCGAGCCGATTCAGCTTTTTGTTGGATGAGTTAGAAGTGACATTTTGACAAGTACAAGGATGATCCAGAATTTTTGGCGAGAATTGCCATTACTTGAAGGATTATTCTGGTCGTGAAACACCACTTTATTTTGCGGAAAGTTTGACAGATCACTAGGTGGGCCTAAGATTTATCTCAAGCGCGAAGACCTTAACCACCTTGGTTCTCACAAGCTCAACAACGTTTTTAGGTCAAATTCTTCTTGCCAAACGTATGGGCAAAAAGCGAGTGATTGCAGAAACAGGAGCTGGTCAGCACGGTGTTTGCGACAGCAGCAGCTGCAGCCAAGTTTGGCATGGCCTGTGAGTGTCTATATGGGGGCCAGAGGATGTGGAGCGTCAACGTCTCAATGTTTTCCGTATGTGAGATGATGGGAGCGACCGTTCACGCAGTTGAAACAGGCACTCGTACCCTCAAAGGGATGCGGTCGATGCAGCCTTTGGAGCATGGATGAATGACCTTGAAGCCTTCTACGTTTTGGGATCTGCTGTGGGGCCTCACCCTTATCCAACTATTGTTCATGAGTTCCAAAAAGGTGATTGGTGAAGAATCACGTCGTCAAATCTTGGAAAAAGAAGGACGCTTGCCCAGATTACGTCATTGCCTGTGTAGGTGGTGGTTCTCAAATGCTATCGGTGCTTTTTCACAGTATGTGGCTGATGAAGAAGTCAAATTGGTTGGGGTCAGGCTGCTGGTCACGGACTTGACACAGACAAGCACGCAGCCACTATGACAAGAAAGGTAGTGTCGGAATTGTCGACGGTATGAAGACCTATGCGAGTCTTTTAAAGGAAGATGGAGAGCTAGCGCGCAGTTTACTCTATCTCAGCTGGTTTGGACTATCCAGGGTTGGCCCAGAACACGCCTACTTTCAAAAGATTCAGGTCGCGTAGAATACATAGCAGCGACAGATGAAGAAGCTGTTCAGCCTCTGTCCTTCTTAGTAAGACAGAAGGATTATCCCAGCGATTGAAAGTTCGCACGCCATCGCAGAAGCAGTTAAACGTGCACCGAAAACTAAAGCAAAGATGAGATTATCATCATCAATGTCTCTGGTCGTGGAGACAAGGACGTAGCTGCTATTGCAGACTACCTAGAAGCTAAAAAATAAAAGATGGAAAAATTACAGTCTTTTCTCTCACAGAGAGCTTGTGGTTGCTGGAAACAAGCAGAGAAAGCTGTAAGGTTGGGTCCATCTGAAACGAGAGAAGAAAACATAATTCTCAAGGAGTGCCCTTTATCGCACAGCCTGTTATAGGGAAAAGTTCTGAGACAGGAATGAGAGATAGGAGAAATCCTATAATTGAGGTGGCACCGCGAATTTCGTCCTCACGCAAGTTATTTTGCGTGGGGATTTTTCATACAGTCGCAACGGACTAGAAGTAGAACTGAAAGGGAAATTACAATGGAACGAATCATTCATGGAGATGTCTTATCACCAATCTTGGCTTATATGCGCTTAAAAGGGCAACACAAGGTTATCTTAGAGAGTATTCCGAGAGACAAGGAAACCGCTCGTTTTTCTATCCTAGCTTATAATCCTGTTTTTGAGATTAAGTTTGAAAATGGGGTCCTCTATCAAAACGGTCAAGTGATTGATCGGGATCCCTTTGATTTCCTTTTATGAAGTGACTCATAAGAGCCAGCACCATTCAGACCTCCTCTTTGGTGGGGGAGCCATTGCTTTTGTCGGTTACGATATGATTTCTCTTTATGAAGAAATTGGCCAAATCCCTGAGGATACCATTGGAACGCCAGACATGCATTTCTTTTGTCTATGAGAGCTACATGGTTTTTTGACCACAAGAAAGAAAAATTCATGTCATAGAGGATGCTCTTTATAGCAATCGCATGTCAAGAAGATTTGGAAAAAGCCTTGAACCAAGTGCTTGAGGAATTACGCATTCCTGCTCCAAAATGAATTTGAAGATTTGGATCTATCTCCGCTGGACTTCAAACCGCATATCGCTCCTCAGAGTTTGAGGAAATGGTCGAAACAGCTCGCGACTTGATTCGTAATGGTGACATGTTCCAATGCGTACTCAGTCAGCGCTTTCTCAGCAGAAGTTACTGGAAATCCATTTGACTTCTACAGAAATCTCGCGTGACCAATCCATCTAATTACCTCTATTTCTATGATTTTGGGGATTATCAAATCATCGGTGCTAGTCCTGAAAGTTTGGTTTCTGTCAAAAATGGCATTGTGACAACTAAATCCGATTGCGGGAACGCGATCAAGAGGGCTACGGATGAAGAGGACAAGGCCTTGGCGACAGACCTGCTTTCTGATGAGAAGGAAACAGCAGAACATCGAATGTTAGTAGACTTGGGGACGTAACGATATCGGTAGAATTGCTGAAACGGCAAGTGTCCAAGTCACCAAGTATATGGAAGTGAGCTCTTCCGCTATGTCATGCATTTGACCAGCGTGGTCAAGGGACGTTTGCTTCCAGGCCTCACTGCCATGGATGCCTTTGAAAGCTACACTTCCAGCTGGAACAGTGTCAGGAGCACCAAAGATTCGGGCCATGAGACGGATCTATGAACTGAAACGGAAAAACGAGGCGCATACGCAGGGAGCAATCGGCTACTTGTCTGCGACAGGTGATATGGATTTGGCCATTGCCATCCGAACTATGATTCTTAAAAATCAAACAGCCTATGTGCAGGCCGGGCAGGGATTGTCTACGACTCCATCGCCCAAAACGAATACCAAGAAACCATTAACAAAGCTAAAATCTATGACTAGAATTGGAGAACTAAGACCATGATTTTATTGATTGACAACTATGATTCTTTTACCTATAACTTGGCCCCAATACATCGGGAATTTTTGCAGAGGTGCAGGTTTTGAGAAATGATGATCCCAAGCTGTATGAAGAAGCTGAAAAAGCAGATGGTCTGGTTTTTTCTCCCGGTCCTGGTTGGCCAGTTGATGCTGGAAAGATGGAAGATATGATTCGTGACTTTGCAGGCAAGAAGCCAATTCTAGGTATTTGTTTGGGTCATCAAGCTATTGCAGAAGTCTTTGTGGTGAAGCTAGGCTTTAGCTCCAAAAAGTTATGCATGGAAACAGAGCACATCAGCTTTGAAGCGCCATCTAGTTCTCTATCAGAGGCATCGAGGATGGTCGTCCAGTCATGCGTTATCACAGTATTTTGATTGAAGAAATGCCAGAAGGCTTTGAAGTTACAGCTCGTTCGACTGATGACCAAGCTATTATGGGAATTCAACACAAAAGCCTGCCGATTTATGGCTTCCAATACCATCCAGAAAAGTATCAGGAACGCCAGATGGCTTTGCTTCTATTCGGAATTTTATCGAGAAGGTATAAAGTAGGAAACTAGGATGAAAGAGTATTGAAAAATTAGCAAAATTTGAACATTTATCAGGTGTGGAAATGACGGATGTCATTGAGCGTATCGTAACTGGGCGTGTAACTGAAGCGCAGATTGCTTCTCTCCTCTTGGCCCTTAAGATGAAGGGGGAAACACCGGAAGAACGCACAGCCATTGCACAAGTCATGAGAGGGCATGCCCAACACATTCCAACTGAAATCCATGATGCTATGGATAACTGTGGTACAGGTGGGGACAAGTCTTTCAGCTTTAACATTTCCACAACTGCAGCCTTTGTCTTGGCTGGTGGCGGCATTCATATGGCTAAGCACGGTAACCGCTCGATTTCTTCTAAATCAGGGTTCTGCAGATGTCCCTTCAAGCATTGGGCATCGATCTTGACCTCAAACCAGCTGAACTAGGTAAGGTTTTTGATAAAACTGGCATCGTCTTTCTCTTTGCTAAAAATATGCATCCAGCTATGAAATACATCATGCCAGCACGTTTGGAATTGGGAATTCCAACAATCATGAACTTGACTGGTCCACTGATTCACCCAATGGCCTTTGGAAACACAGTTCTTGGCATTAGTCGTCCAGAACTGCTAGAAAGTACAGCTCAGGTATTGAAAAATATGGGTCGCAAACGTGCCATCGTGGTTGCTGGACCAGAAGGGCTGGATGAAGCTGGCTTTGAACGGGAACAACCAATATTGCTCTTCTTGAAAAATGGCGAAATCACCTTGTCCAGCTTCACTCCAGAGGATTTGGGGATGGAATGCTACGCTATCGAAGACATTCGAGGAGGAAATGCTCAGGAAAAATGCAGAAATTTTTGTCTCAGCGTTCTTCATAACGAACCAAGTCCATTCTTGGAAACGAGACAGTCTTGAAATGCAGGTCTTGGTTTCTATGCTAATGGTAAGGTAGCTAGTATCAAGGAAGGAGTTGTCTTGGCCCGTCAAGTGATTGCTAGTGGCAAGGCACTGAAAAACTCAGACTGTTACAGGAGTACCAAAAATGAGTCAGGAATTTTTAGCACGAATTTTTAGAGCAGAAGGCGCATGAAGTCGAGCAGATGGAGCTGGAGGAAGTCCAGTCTTTGCGCCAGACCTATCGCTTAGCAGAATTTTTGAAGAATCATCGTGACCGTTTTGCAGGTAATCGCTGAGGTCAAGAGGCTAGCCCTAGTCTGGGAGATATCAATCTAATGTGGATATTGTGCAACAGGCCCAGACTTATGAAGCGAACGGCGCAGTGATGATTTCAGTTTTTGACAGATGAGGTTTTCTTTTAAAGGGCATTTTGATTATCTGCGGAGATTTCGAGTCAGGTAAAGCATTCCAACGCTCAACAAGGACTTTATCATCGACGAAAAGCAAATCATCCGTGCTCGCAATGCCGGCGCGACAGTTATCCTGCTCATCGTGGCTGCTTTGTCAGAAGAACGCCTCAAGGAACTTTATGACTATGCGACAGAGCTTGGTCTGGAAGTCTTGGTAGAAACTCACAATCTAGCTGAACTAGAAGTGGTCCACAGGCTTGGTGCTGGAGATTAGGGGTTAGCACAATCGCAACTTGACGACCTTGAGGTCGACTTACAAACCAGTGTAGACTCTGGCCCAGCACTTTAAGGAAGATCGTTATTACATTTCTGAATCTGACTATTTTCACAGGAAGGATGCAAACGCGTTGCACCATACTTTAACTGGAATTTTGGTAGGGACAGCTCTTATGCAGGCAGGGGATGTGGCTCAAAGAATCAAGGAGTTGCAGATTGACAAAGGTTAAGATTTGTGGACTATCGACCAAAGAAGCGGTAGAGACAGCCGTATCAGCAGGGGCGGATTACATCGGTTTTGTCTTCGCACCTAGTAAAAGGCAGGTGACCTTGAACAGGCTGCTGAGCTGGCAAAGCTCATCTCCTGTCAACGTTAAAAAGGTTGGTGTATTTGTTTCACCAAGTCGAGCAGATCTGCTAAAAGCGATTGACAAAGTTGGCTTGGACTTGGTTCAAGTTCACGGTCAGGTAGCAGATGATTTGTTAGAGGATTTGCCTTGTGCCAGCATTCAGGCTGTGCAGGTGGATGGAAATGGTCATGTGCCCTCATTCTCGGGCAGACTATCTACTCTTTGATGCCCCTGTGGCTGGGAGTGGTAAGACCTTTGACTGGGGTCAGACTGGATACGTCTGGACTAGCTCCAGCCTTTCTTTATCGCTGGTGGGCTTAAGGAAGACAATGTAGCAAAAGCACTCAACACTTTACTCCCTATGCAGTAGATGTATCGAGCGGAGTGGAGACAGATGGACAAAAAGATCATGAAAAGATTAGAAGATTTATAGAGAGGGTAAAGCATGGCATATCAAGAACCAAATAAAGATGGATTTTACGGAAAATTCGATGGACGTTTCTGTCCCAGAAACATTGATGACAGCAGTTTTTGAGTTGGAAAAAGCCTACCGTAGAAAGCTCAGGCAGACCCAAGTTTCCAAGAGGAATTAAACCAGCTCTACGCCAGTATGTAGGGACGTGAAACTCCCCTTTACTACGCAAAAACTTGACCCAGCATATCGGAGGAGCCAAGATTTACCTCAAACGGGAAGACCTCAACCATACAGGGCTCACAAGATTAACAATGCCTTGGGACAAGTTCTTCTTGACAAACGCATGGGTAAAAAGAAAATTATCGCTGAAACAGGTGCTGGTCAGCACGGTGTGGCAACTGCAACAGCTGCAGCCCTCTTTAACATGGAATGTACCATCTACATGGGTGAGGAAGATGTTAAACGCCAAGCCCTTAATGTCTTCCCGTATGGAGCTTTTGGGAGCCAAGGCTGAGGCTGTGACTGATGGTTCGCGCGTGCTCAAGGATGCGGTCAATGCAGCCCTTCGTTCATGGGTAGCTAATATCGATGATACCCACTATATTCTTGGTTCTGCCTTGGGGCCTCATCCATTCCCAGAAATTGTTCGTGATTTCCAAAGTGTCATTGGTCGAGAAGCTAAAACAACAGTATCGCGACATGACAGGTCAAGATCTGCCAGATGCCCTAGTAGCCTGTGTTGGTGGTGGTTCTAGTTCATCGGTCTCTTCCATCCATTTGTAGAAGATGAGTCAGTAGCTATGTATGGGGCTGAAGCAGCAGGACTTGGTGTGGACACGGAGCACCACGCAGCGACCTTAACCAAGGGTCGTCCAGGTGTCCTCCATGGTTCCCTCATGGATGTGCTCCAAGATGCTCATGGTCAAATTCTTGAAGCCTTCTCTATCTCAGCAGGATTGGACTATCCTGGTATCGGTCCAGAACATTCTCACTACCACGATATCAAACGTGCCAGCTATGTTCCTGTGACAGACGAGGAAGCTTTGGAAGGATTCCAACTCTTGTCTCGTGTGGAAGGAATTATCCCAGCCTTGGAATCTAGCCATGCCATTGCCTTCGCAGTGAAATTGGCCAAAGAACTTGGACCAGACAAGTCGATGATTGTCTGCCCATCTGGACGTGGGGGACAAGGATGTGGTTCAAGTCAAAGACCGCTTGGAAGCAGATGCAGCAAAGAAGGGAGAAGCCCATGCCTAAGACACTAACAGAAAAATTGAACGCTATCAAAGCAGCTGGAAAAGGAATTTTTGTTCCCTATATCATGGCTGGAGACCATGAGAAAGGTTTGAGTAGTCTCGCTGAAACAATCCACTTTTTAGAAGATTTGGGTGTTTCAGCTATTGAAGTGGTATTCCTTTTCAGACCCCTGTTGCAGATGGACCTGTGATCGAAGAAGCAGGCTTACGTAGTCTAGCTCATGGGACTTCTACCCAGGCTTTGGTTGAAACCTTGAAAACCATTCAGACTGAGGTACCACTGGTCATCATGACCTACTTCAACCCCCTCTTTCAGTACGGTGTGGAGAAATTTGTCAAAGATTTGGCAGATACAGCGGTTAAAGGATTGATTATCCCAGACCTGCCCTCATGAGCATGCCAACTTTGTAGAGCCCTTTTTGGTAGACACAGATATCGCCTTTGATTCCCCTAGTTAGCTTTGACAACAGGGATCTGAGCGTCAAAAAGAGTTGATCAAGGAGCTGAAGGCTTTGTTCATGCCGTTGCCATCAATGGGGTGACAGGGAAGTCAGAAATTACTGCGTAGACTTGGACAAGCACTTAGCACAATTGCATCAAGTAGCTGACATCCCAGTCTTGACAGGTTTTTGGGTATCTAATCAAGACGATGTCGAACGCTTCAATCGCGGTGTCAGATGGCGTTATCGTCGGTTCGAAAATTGTAAAAAGCTCTCCACCAAGGAGAGCCGATTGAGGACTTTATCAAACAAGCAGTAGCTTACCAAAAATAATCAAACAAGCAGCAAGTAAGAGGAAAGGCACAGGAAGTCTTTCCTTTTTCTTTTGTAGGAGAAAGGCTAGAATGCCTCGTCGCGAAGCGAACTGAATCAAGATCAGTAGTTCAGTCACGCTAAAGATGAGAGCGCAAGAAGCTAAAAAGAGAAAATCTCTGCTCCCATGCGAATATCGATAAAATGAGCCAACATTCCAAGGATAAGGAAGAAGACCATGACTAGATTCCAACCAGAGCAGGCCATGAGGATTAGGTGGAAAGTCATCCAGACCAGTAAGGATATTCCTGATGGCGAAAGTCGTAGATGCCCAAGGTCAAACCAGCAGTGATTAGAATGACTTGTCCCAAGGAAAGTAATCCCAATAGTAAAGCAGAAAAATGAGCCCTAAGACTAATTCAAAGAGGGCATACCAGACTGATAAGTAGCCTTTGCAGTAACGACAGCGAAAGCGATTGAAGACCTGCGAGAGAATCGAATCAAATCTAAGGGACGCAAGCGAGTCTGACAGGAATCGCAGTGACTAGCAGGTTGGATAATGGATTGCTCAGGAAAACGGTCGATGAGCAAACCAAGAAAGGAAGGAGAATGCTCCCGACAAGAAAAATAAATATCAATCATACTTATCTATTCGTAAAAAAATAGTAAGTAGTATAATGAGAAACATAGACAAGATAGTGAGGTCAAGATGACAATTCGTTTTGAAGAAAAGATGAGCTACAGAAAACGCTCAGCTCGTATGCCAATGGTCCAACTCCCTTGGAAAAATCCTTTTCAAGAACAATGGATGGGACCAATGATTCCTTTCCCTTGACAATTCAAGTCTTTCAAGACTTTGAAGGAATCTTTCAATCTTTGAAGGACAAGAGTTTGTAGGGGCTTATCCAGAAAAATCAGGCAAGAAGACAGCAATCTTCATATTGGAAGATTTTTATCAATCCTCAGAAACAGGGGCAGGCTTAGTAGCCAGGCTTTAAGGAAATTTGTTAGTTTAGCATTTGAAAATAGAGATATAGACAGTATCTCTCTAAATGTCTTCGAGGCAAATCAAGTAGCCAAGCACCTCTATCAAAAAGAAGGATTTGAAATCGTTCAAATGGTTGAAACACCTATACGAAAATACATCATGAAAAAAGGGAGATAGAAGCAAAAAGTGGCTAGGAAAAGTCTTTGAATCTGAAAACGCACAGTATCCAGTTTGAACAACCTTGATATTATGCGTTTTTATTGTGGGGAAGATTTACTTCGTTTTTCTCCTGAAATTGAGTTCCTGTCCAGTCTTCCTCTTGTATTAAATTTTAATCAAACTCAACATATTTCTGTTTAAATAACTTAATTTTATCATTACAGTAATTGGTTAAATCTTGAGCTTTTTCAAGTGTATACCTTTTCAGAAACTGTTTTGACAGTTTTATCATCAAAATAGTAGCCAGTCAAACCAATGATTTCTTCTGATAATGTGAGATAATAGCCTGTCTCAATTCCCTCGTCTAGATTTTTGGAAAATGACTTCATCAAGCGTCCGAAGAGAGACTTTTTCGTCTTTTCATCACTGGAATCATTCCCTAAGTTGGTTGAAATCAAGCCAGGATGGTAAGAATTGATGGTGATATTTGAACCTCTTAAAAAGAAATCCTTTGCTAGATAGCGTGTCATCCAAATAGTGTAAAGTTTGGAATTATTGTAGGCCAAACCAGGATTGTAGTTCGTCTCAAATCCAAAAGTCTAAATCCTTAACCTTAGCAAAATGATGCATATAGGAAGAAGTATTAATGACACGGCCGTCAGACGCTTTTTCTAACAAGGGACCTAGCTTAGTTGTTAAAATATAGGGAACCAGAACAGATAACATAAAGGTCAACTCGACATTTTCAGCACTCGCTTTTCGTTCTTTTCCAGCATACAGGCCTGCATTGTTAAACAAGACATCAATACTTTGAAAGTCTCGCTTGATTTCCTTTACAAATCGATAAACATCATCTAATTTTGAAAAATCTGTCAAGTAGCTAGAAACTCTGCCTCTCAGGGAAACGGTCCTAACCTCTTGAAGCGCCAGCTCAAGTTTTTGAGGATTTTCGACCATGGAGGATGACATGATGCCCTTCACTAGCCAATTTCTTTTGCCAGATGTTTACCGATACCGTCAGTAGCACCTGTAATCAGAATCAGTTTTGACCATCTTAGTCCTCCAAGAAAGCAATGAGTTCTGTTGAAAATTCCTCTGCATATTGGAAAATCGAACCGTGACCAGCATTTGGATAGATGATCAGCTTACTATTTTCGATTTTTGCATGCATATCGTAAGAATTTTCCGTTGGAACCTGCATATCCTTGTCCCCGTTGACGATTAAGGTTGGTTGGGATGATAAATTTTTAGGTCGTCTTGAGGATCTTTTCCCCCAACGTTTAATAGCTTTGAGTTGAGTCAGGAAACCATGAATATTCATGTCTTTATCCGCAAATTCCTTTGTTCTCATTCCCATTCGTCCTAGGACTTTCAAAGCTTCAATTCTCCCTTGATCATCATGATTATAGAAGATATAGCGTTTAGATCGATGCGCTCGAGTCCAGCTTTTAAAACATATAAAACCAAAAAGGTTTTCCCTGTGACCTTATCGACCTCTTTTCCACCTCGAGGTCCTGTTCCAGCCAAAGATCAAACGGTTCGACTAGAGTAGGCTTGATTCGGATGATTTCTTGGGCAATCATACTCCCATAGAAAGGCCAAGAAGATTGATTTTATCGTAACCAAGCGCTTTTACAAAGTCAATTGTCTGCTCAGCCATTCCAGGAATAGTCGGAGCAACTTTGCCCTGACTGGCTCCTACTCCAGGAAGATCGACTACAATGACATGGTGCTTTTTCAGCAATCAAGCTCTAAGAGTTTAGGATCCCAGTTATCGAGAGTTGCTGCCAAATGGACCAGCATCAGAAGAGGTAGTTTTGATTTGCCTTTACTAAGTTCGCGATAAGCGATTTTGTTCCCGTCGACCGTGATGTATTGATTTTTAGTTGTAAGATATGACATTGTGTTTTCCTTTTATTTCTTAAAGCTGAGGACTGTTTTTACCACGAGAGTGACCATTAGCGACCTTTTGTCTAAGGCGCTATTTACCTCTTCAAATGGATAAACTGTATCGATAGAGGGTTTGATTTCTAATTTACTAAAGAGGTCAGCTACTCTTGTAATTGAGCGCCATTGCTTTTCTACAAAGATAAAAATGGTAGTGGACACCATATTTTTCCGCCATCTTTATCAAATTTGCGACCTGCAAGCCAAGAATAATCTGTTTCCATTTTTGGTAGATTCATGCGTTTGGCAAAAGGCACCGTTTGGCATGGCACGGAGTGAAACAAGATGACCACCTTTTTTTCATGATAGACATTTGTTTTTTCAGTTTCAGCTCCACTGAGAGTATCGAGGACATAATCCACCCAGCTAACAGTCTTTGTATAATCCTCTGTTTTGTAATCGATAAATCTATCTGCTCCCTAGTTTCAAGACACGCTTAGCACTATCTCCAGAACCGTTGGTAATGACCTTCAAACCTTTTGGCCTTTGGCAATCGGAATGGCCATACCACCGACACCACCAGTCCCACCAGAAATAAAGATCGTTTTCCCAGCTTGAGCGCCCATGAGGTCAAGAGCCTGCATGATAGTCAAGGCAGTAAGCGGAACAGCAGCAGCTTCCTCGTCTGATAGATAGTCTGGAACCTTGGCTAAGGCTTGGCTATCGACAGCTACGTATTCTGCAAAGGTGCCGATATGATCAAGTGGCAGACGTCCAAAGACACGATCTCCTACCTGAAAGTTGTTAACTTTTCTTGCCAATGCTTTCAACGATTCCAACGACCTCGTTACCTGCAGTTTGAGGAAGTTTGTAGGAACAATCATCTTGACTTCACCACGAGAGATCATGTTATCGAGAGGATTAACCCCGGCTGCGGATACTTTCACCAAGACTTGTTTGTCTGTAATACTTGGTTTAGCGATTTCTGTGATGTTCAGTGTGATATTGTTTTTGTTATAAGTAGTGTGTTGTGCGGCTTTCATGTATTTTTCTTTTTCTTGTTTAATATAATTAAATAGACTTGTATTTGATACAAGTTCATGTTGTTTCAGTAAAAACTGACTTGTTATCAAATCAGTTTCGAACTTGTTTGGCTTGTTTATATAGATTGTCAATGACATCTTCTAAAGTTTGATTTACTAATTCCTTCTAATTGAGATTCGGCACTAGCGAAAAGCGGTGAAACTGCTCCTTGGATATGTTTTTCCAACGGGACAATCGGGATTACTATTTTGATGAACAGGAATAAAACTAATGTGATTGATTTCTTGAGTAGCATAGTAGATCTCTAGTAAAGTCATTTTCTTTGGAGACTTATTGAGTTGATAGCCCGTTTTTCCTTGCTGGGAATGAATCAAATCTGCATTTTTCAACAAGGCAATCACCTTTCGAATGTAACTAGCGTTAGTCCCAACACTACTAGCTAATGCTTGAGAACTTAAGGTTTCCTTGCTTTCACTAATCATGGTTAAGATATGCAAAGCAACTGAGAATTTTTCGTATCCATCTGAACTCCTTTTTGACAACATTGTATCAGGTACAAGAACAAGTATATCAAAAATTAAAAGAAAAAGCAAGACTTTTGTTTTAAATTTAAAAAAATTTTTTTGAAGAGTGTCTTTAAGATTAAAGATGTCTGGAAAGGAAGTTGATAAACAAATGTGGGACAAATCTGACTTAGACAAGCAAAAACCTTGTAAATCAAGGCTTTTCCCTGTTGTATTTAGATGCCCCCTACATGGATTTGTAAGAACTTTTCATATTGAAAAATAAACAAAAATGTTGAAATATAGCTGATTTTAGGGAAATACTTTTAGGTGTTTTCAATGTCAGGCTTTAAAAACGTGGCAAGTGGGGCAAAACGAATGACTCTGTATTTGGTTTGAAAACCTATAATACCTAATGTTTATGCTATTCTAGATATATAGTTTTGTTATAAACAAATGTCAGTGCGAGATCAAATTGGAGGATAAAATGGAAAAACAATTATCGAAAAAGCTCTTGGTTCCCAAAGCTTTTAATCTTTATAAACTCATTAAAAACAACTCCAGTAAGGTGTGGAATGTTTTTAGTCTCAGTCATATAAAAATAAATAGAATGAATAGCTATAGCTAGAGCTAAAATGGTTGTTATACTTACTACTATTATAGGATTAGAAGCAAAGATTAAAGAGAGAATAAAGGCAGTCAGATAGAGTGTCGCTTGGACACAGTAGTAACTTTTTCGAATAGCGAAGATAGTGTTTGTTATAGGGCCCATTTACTAGGACAGCAGCTTGAAAGAGGCCAAATCCGATATAAGTGAAGCTGGTTGCAAAGAGACGATTAGCTTCAGGATTCAGAAGAAAACTCATCGAAACGGTCATCATAAGAAGTCCAATGAAAAATAGGATAGTGACTGTAAATTAGAAATAGTCCCCTTTTGATTAGATTTTTTCATCAATAGCATGGTCGAATTGACCAAAATAAAACAAGAACAGAGAAATCATAATAATGAGATAAAGAACTGAATAAATCGAGAAATTCTCGATTGTAAAGAAGTTAGCTAGATTCGTAATCATCTCTCCAAACGTAATAATGACAAGAAGGGAGATGCGCCTGATTAAATGGGGAGATTTATCTGGAAATGCTTATCTTTATTAAGCAAGATACTTGGCATAATAAAGATAAACAGAATACTAGCAAAGAAGATATAGACTCTAAGGTAAATAGGAAGAAGAGCTGCTAGATAGACTCCTAAACTTCCTAGACCTGTTATCCATAGAAAACCTTTGATACTTTCCCTGTTCAACATCATCGGTTGATTTTCTAAAAATTCAACCAAATATTGAAAAATAAGGTAAGGGTTAATGTACCAATAGCCCAACAGAGATAATGAAAATATTGTTGCCAATCAGGTCCAATCATATTGGCTATAAAGAGTAAAAGTCCCATTTTGATAAACATGATTACCATGTTAAATAAAAGAGTTCTTTCCATAGCGATTGGTATAATCGGTTTGAATCATCCAGGAATCGATGAGAACCAAAATAGCAATGAAAAAAATCAAGGAAAGAATTCCAAGTCAAAAATACCGTTATGAAGATGGTCAATTAAAGTAGTTACTTTTTGAAATTGCAAAAACAAAAAAACTAGGTCATAAAAAGTTCTGAAAAATTCTACACGTTTATGTTTAATAAGAGTTGTCATCTTAAGACCTTTCTATTTTAGAAGTACAATTTATTATAACAGAAAAATGGTAATAAAAAAGGGAGATGCTTAAATAACTTCATAGATGCGAATGAACTGCGCCACAAAAGTTAGGTTTTTTTCTGTCTAACTTTTGGGGTGCAGTTCAGAAGGGGTGTCTATCGTTTTTTTAGTGCTAAGACTACAAAAAAGCCTTGATTCCAAGGCTTTTTCCTGTTGTATGTAGATGCCCCCATGGATTTGGGAGACTATATCATCTTGAAAGTAATTAAAAAGTTGAAATATAAGTGATTTTAGGTATTTTCAATGTCATGATTTAAAAATGGGACAAAAGTGGGGCAAAAACCATACAGATTCTAAACTGTATGGTTCTTTTTTTATCTAACCAAGAAAGGTTAAAACTTATTAAAACAAATGCAATCAACTGTTGAAAACTTTTTAGTCCGTGTAATATAAAAACAAGTAAAAAAAGTTGAACTATAGGGAATATTGTGTCATAATAGGTAATAGATGAATAATTAATAGATTGGAAATAATGCTTTCTTACCTTAACAAGTTGAATTGGTTATACATTTTTTTCGTCGCAATTGTGTCTATCTCTCGAGTTTAGCTAGTTTTTTTATAAGCTCTGGTTTCTAATCAATATAACAAATTTTAGAAGTGCATAAGACAAGATGGTGACATTACTACAGTCATTTCTAGTCACCATATGTTGCTGGCACAGGCTGTTTGTAGTGTTGGCTATTTACTAGTCAGTTTAATCGGAGTGTTTAATTTTTATTGTTGAAAGGTTTTTTATATGGAAAAATTCTATCTTTTAGGTCTGACAGGTAAGAAATTACTTGCTCAGGGTTCTTGTTTGTTCTGCTAGGTCTCATCTTGATGGTCACGGGGAGTTGGTTGCCAGTAAAGGTTATTCGACTGGTTCTGTTTTTTTAGCTTGGATAGCAACGGTCTTAGATTTAGTATTACGTATTTTCAAAAAGTCAGTCAACGGACACCTTTGGGAGTTGCACTGGTTAAATTGTTAGTGCTGGATATTTGCTTGGCTCCAATCTTGCGACGGATGTGCTGATTTATATTTTTGGCTCTTGTGATTGGAGTTTATCAGATTTTTTTCATGCTAGTATTAACCTTGTCACCTATGTTCTCTACCGCAAAAACAAAATTCGACCTCGTTTTCGTCTCTTACTAGATGGACTCGTACTAGTTTTTCTTGGTGGGACTAGTCTTTTGTCCTCTACAGGAAATTCTGTCTTTCAACTCTTTGTATTAGGGGCTTATTTTTTCCTTTATGGTCTGTCCAATATCCGTGATGGTTTCTTGTTTGAGGAGGAAATTGGGAAAAACCATCTCAAACGTCGTGTAAGAATGAGCTTACCTATTGTCCTAGCCGCTCTCATCCCTGCAAGAACTTTAGCAAAAATTAACAAATTTATGCTGGAAAATGCTGATGAGGAAGAAGATATCCATCTTGGAATAGTGAAGTCTGGTAAGACAGCAGAGCTAGAAATTTTTGTTCATACAGCTGAGACCTCCCTGTTTTCAGCTATTGGTCATGTGGATATCTGCTATCAAGGCCGTGTTATTTCTTATGGCAACTATGATCCGTCTTCTGAGACCTTATTTGGCATGGTAGGAGATGGTGTCTTATATTTCTGTGATCGTGACAAGTACATTGACCTATGTAAACGTGAGAGTCAAAAAACGCTTTTTGGTTATGGGATAGATTTGACGCCTGAAATGGAAAAAGCAGTTCAGAAAAAGTTGGCTGAATTGAAACAACTGACGATTCCATGGGAGCCAAGTGCAGATAAAATCATGACAGGTGATGGTAAGGAAGACTACACCTACGCTTATAAAAATCAGACATGAGACAGATGGGGAACTTTATAAATTTATCAAATCTAAGTTTAAATCCTACTTTGTCTTATCTACAAACTGTGTGCTCTTGGCTGATACCATAGTCGGTCAGGCTGGCACCGATATCCTCTCACCCAAAGGATTTATCGCTCCAGGAACTTACCAAGCCTACCTTAATCGAGAGTTTGAAAAACCAAATAGTATAGTCGTATCTAAACATGTTTATTAAGGAGAATTTATGAACTTAGTAAAAAAATACACCCCTGTTAATACTTTTTTTATAGGGCTGGTTGTCTTTGTAATTCTGAATGCATCGAGCTTTTATATCAGAGCAATCTCTCTTTGATGTAATATCAACCTTGATTTATGGTGCTGTTATTGCTTTTTGTGCTTAATGTTCCTATGAAAAAAATTGAACAGTACTTAGTTAAAATTGAAGGTAAAGGCAGAGTTGCGTCGTCCGATTGCCATGGTACTTGTTTTTCCTAGCTCTTATCTTAATCGTGATTGCTCTTTTTGGTTTTTGGTGCTGCCAACCCTAGCCCAGACTATTAGTCAGCTGGGAACAGTCCTTTCAACAGTCCTTACTCAACTTGGGAAATTGCTAGGCAGCTCGGAATTTGTAACCAAAGACATGTTGTCAACTATCGTATCAGGCATACAGGGACAATCTAGTTCTATTAGCCAAGCTTTTGATAGGTTTTTTTATCAGGTCTGACTAGTAATATCGGCAATATTTTTTTCAAGTTTGATGAATGCCTTTTTGATTATAGTCTTCACCTTTTTATTTTTTTATCCAGTAAGGAACATTTGGCAGCGATGACGAGTCGACTTCTAAAAAGTTTTTTTCTTCCAGAGAAGGTGGTGATAAAGTTGACTTACATTGGACAAGTAGCACTAGAGACTTATGACCAATTTTTTTGATGAGTCAGCTGATTGAAGCAGTTATCATAGGAGTTATGATAGCGGTTGGTTACAGCGTGTTTGGGATACCCTATGGAGTAATGACAGGTATCTTTGCAGGAGTGCTATCGTTCATTCCTTATGTAGGGCCTATGATTGCTTGTGTTGTGGGAGCGATTTTTATCTTCACAGTGAGTCCTACTCAAGCCTTTACTTTTCTTCTTCTATATCAAGTTATACAGCTGATTGAAGGAAACCTTATTTATCCTAGAGTTGTAGGTCAATCTATTGGTTTGCCAGCTATTTTTCACGCTTGCGGCTGCTAGTATTGGAGGCAATCTTTTCGGCTTACTTTGGGATGATATTCTTTACACCCGATATTTGCTGTTATCTATCGATTGGTTAAGGAATTTGTCGTTGCAAAGGAAAAATCAGCTAGATTAAGAAAAAAACTAAATTTAATAAGATATACTGAGAAGAGAGTGAGAGATTCTCTCTTTTATTTTTAAATACTTTTCTACAAAAAGCTATTAGACGTTAAAAAAAGCCTTGGTTTCAAGGCTTATTTCTGTTGATTTAGATGTGCCCTCTGCAGGGCTCGAACCTGCGCCCCATAGCTTAAGAGTCTACTGCTCTACCAACTGAGCTAAGGAGGCACAGAAAAAGCTGAGAATGTAACTTCCCAGCTATTTTTAATATGCCCAAAATGGCAGCTAGATTATTTACGAAAGGCATCAAGGATATAGGTGAAACCAACAATTAAAAAAATGCAAAGGCAACGACATAAACGACAAAGACACTTTGTAGCTACTGGATTGAACAAAAATCACTAGACCTAGTAAAAATGCAAGCAACGCTATCCACATGATATGGTTGCCAATAATAGGGAAAATCAATCCCAGACGATTGCCTTTAAAGAAAACTATAATGGCTTCTACAATTAACCAAATTCCTAAAATAGTTGGAATGACAACTGGCAGCGTCACAAAGCCATAGGCAACGAGGTAAAGAGCTAAGAGAAGATTAACAATCCCTTGAAAAGATGAGCTGGTGAGCGAAGCTCTTTTGGTACAGAGAAATAGCCTAAAAATAGCTGCTATAGAAGAAACCAGTAAACCAAATGCAATCCACCAGCTGTAAGCAACAAGATTAGCTACTGGGTTTGTAAATAGGAAAAGTCCTAAAAGGACAAAAACAACTCCTGCAAGGAATAGCAGTAAACGATTAGAAAATTTCATTTCAATACCCCCTATATAGTATAGTTTGATAATAAAAATATTATACACCTTTTTAGAGGAAATATCAATAAACAAAATGGAAAAATTTGAAGTTTCAGTCTGATTTATGAAAAGAAAATCAGTTTTTATTATTTTTGAAAATAAAAAGAGAAGATAAAAATTTGTCTTCTCACATGAAAATATTGTATGGCATCAAAGCAAAAGTAACTGGCTTTTACACTATTTGTAAAGATGTAATTTGATTCAAAAAAAGAAAAGATAGATTTAAAAATGTGGGACAAATGATGGGGTAAATCAGTTATAGATAAGCAAAAAAAGCCTTGGTTATCAAGGCTTTTTCCTGTTGTATTTAGATGCCCCCTACAGGGATCGAACCCTGTGACCCACGGATTAAGAGTCCGCTGCTCTGCCAGCTGAGCTAAGGAGGCAAAGAAAAAAGCTGTATTGGTGCCGAAACTTCACGGTTTGTATTGAACCCGCGCAATTAAGCAGGTGGGCAACTCGCTCTAACTGAAGCTGTTTCCGTGTGAGACGGCCTACATGCTGTTAGAAGACTTTTGTTTCCCTAATAATACAAAAAAATAGTCGGTCAACACTTAAGTGTGAAGTCGTACACCACAGCGTTTCTATGTTTATATAATACCACTTTTTTTCAAAAAAATCAAGAGGAAAGTGCAATTTTTTTGAAAAAGGATTTCAGATTTTTTTCGCAAACGGTCGATAGCTTCCTTTCTTTGAGCCAAAGCCCGTTCATATTTACCAGTATCTTCTGCTTGGAAATAGTGATGATTACGAATTTTTTCTGGTAGATAGTCTTGCTTGACCCAATTTCCAGGATAGTTGTGTGGATAGAGATAGTCTTGGGCATTCCCCAGTTCCTTGCTTCCACTGTAGTGCCCATCACGCAGGTGTCGCGGAATAGGCAAGTGCCCTGATGTTTTGAGGTCGGCAAGAGCCTTATTCATAGCTACATAGGCTGAGTTGGATTTTGGAGAAAGGGCCAAATCAATCACGACATTGGCAATGAGAATGCGGGCTTCGGGAAAACCAATCTTTTGTGCAGCATCTAGAGCAGTTACGGTGTGAATCTGAGCCTCAGGATTGGCTAAGCCGATATCTTCATAGGCGATAACAGTCAAGCGACGAGCGAGACTTGGCAAATCACCAGCCTCAATCAAGCGGGCAGCATAGTGAAGACTGGCATCAACATCTGAGCCACGGATAGACTTTTGCAGGGCTGAGAGGACATCGTAGTGGCCATCTCCATCCTTATCCATAGTGATGTAGCTTCGCTGCAGGCTATTTTCCATGATGTCTAGAGTGATATGGCGGATGCCCTTGTCATTTTCGGGAGTAGAAAGAACAGCCAAGTCAAGTGAGTTGAAGGCAGAGCGAAGGTCTCCGTTTGTAGAGGTCGCAATGAAATCCAGCGCCTCCTCATCTAGTTCTACTGGAAAATCAAAACCACGCTCAGGGTTACTTAGAGCTATCTGAAGAGCCTCTTTGACGTCTTGGTTAGACAGAGGTTCCAACTCAAAAATTTGAACACGGCTACGAATGGCAGGAGTGACAGAAAAGAAAGGATTTTCAGTTGTAGCTCCAATCATGATGACCAGTCCGCTTTCCAAGAGAGGTAAGAGGAAGTCTTGCTTGGTTTTGTCAAGACGATGGATTTCGTCTAGTAATAGGACGATGCCACCTGAAAATTTAGCTTCTTCAGCGATTTCTTGCAGTCGCTTTTTACTATCAACTGTCGCATTGAAAGTTCGAAAGGCATACTTAGTAGTCCCAGCGATGGCTGATGCAATGCTGGTCTTGCCGATTCCCGGAGGTCCATATAGAATCATGGAGGACAGGCGGTTGGCTTCCACCATGCGACGGATGATTTTTCCTTGTCCGACCAGATGTTCCTGACCGATGACCTGGTCGATGGTTTTAGGGCGCATGCGAAGTGCGAGATTGTCTGGCATAGCAGTCCTTTCTAACGTGGATTTTCTGATGTATATGTGGTAAGATGGTAGTATCTATTTTAGCATATTTCCGAGCAATCGGGGCGATTAAAGAGTCGCATAGAAAGAGGACAAAATGGCAACATACGGATTTTTAGATGTTTTAGAGGAAGAGTTGGAGAAGAATTTTCCCTTTGACTTTGAGATTAGTTGGGACAAGCGCAACCACGCGGTTGAAGTGAGTTTTCTATTGGAAGCGCAAAACGCTGCAGGTGTGGAGATGGTAGATGAAGACGGAGAGGTTTCGTCAGATGACATTCTCTTTGAGGAAGCAGTGCTTTTTTACAATCCTGCCAAATCAACAGTCAATGAGGAAGACTATTTGACTGTCATTCCTTACCTACCTAAAAAAGGTTTTTCTCGTGAATTTTTAGCTTATTTTGCTCTATTCCTTAAAGACACTGCCGAGGTTGGACTAGATGCCCTCATGGACTTTTTGGAAGACCCAGAAGCAGAAGAATTTGTCATGGAATGGAACCAAGAAGTCTTTGAAGAAGGAAAAGTAGGCTTGGAAGAGGGAGAATTTATCCTTATCCGAGATATTAGGAGTTTGACATGGAACTAGAAATTTCTGATTTCACAGGCTGTAAGATTGCTTTGTTTTGTGGGGATAAGCTTCTGACTATCTTACGCGATGATAAGGCAAGCATTCCCTGGCCCAATATGTGGGAACTGCCAGGTGGTGGACGTGAAGGTGATGAAAGCCCTTTTGAGTGCGTGGCGCGTGAAGTTTATGAAGAACTGGGCATTCATCTAACTGAAGATTGTCTGCTTTGGAGTAAGGTTTATCCAAGTATGCTTTTTGCGGATAAACAATCTGTATTTCTAGTCGGCAAGTTAACGCAAGACCAGTTTGACCAGATTGTATTTGGAGATGAAGGACAGGGCTATCAGTTGATGAATATTGAAGAATTTCTTAGTTCCAGTCAAGTTGTACCTCAGTTGCAAGAGAGATTAAAAGATTATTTAAAAGTAAGTGATTAGAAAGGATGGTTCGGTTAAATTTCTAAACTGAACCCGCCCTAAACACTGTGCCAAAAAGATAAACTTCTCTTAGACACAAGCGTCTTCAGAGAATTTCCTATTTTGGTTTTGTGTTTTACGGGCTTGGTATCTTAATGATGGAAACATGGCAAGAGTTAAAAGTTACAGTTAAGCGTGAGGGGGAGGAGTTAGTTTCCCAATCTCTTGATTGAGTTGGGAGCGCAAGGTGTTGCGATTGAAGACAGCATGGACTATGTGGGAAATGTCGACCGCTTCGGCGAGATTTTCCCAGAGGTTGAGCAACAAGAAGAAATCGTTGTGACCGCCTACTACCCTGAAACGGTAGATGTGGAAGTGGTTGAGGCGGACTTGCAGGCTCGCTTAGCAGAATTGACGGATTTTATGGATTTGGGAGAGGTCAAGATGGGGACGACTGCCTTGGCTGAGGAAGACTGGGCAGACAACTGGAAGAAATACTATGAACCAGCTCGTATCACTCATGATTTGACCATCGTGCCGTCTTGGACGGACTATGAGGCGACTGCTGGGGAAAAGATTATCAAGCTGGATCCAGGTATGGCTTTTGGTACGGGGACCCATCCAACCACTAAGATGAGCCTCTTTGCCTTGGAGCAGGTTCTTCGTGGTGGGGAAACAGTGCTAGATGTGGGTACTGGTTCAGGGGTTCTCTCTATTGCCAGCTCGCTACTTGGTGCCAAGGAAATCTTTGCCTACGACCTGGATGATGTGGCAGTTCGTGTTGCTCAGGAAAATATTGAGCTCAACCCTGGTATGGAAAACATTCATGTAGCAGCAGGAGACTTGCTTAAGGGAGTTGAGATTGAGGCAGATGTGATTGTGGCTAATATCTTGGCGGATATCCTTATTCATTTGACGGATGATGCTTACCGCTTGGTCAAGGATGAAGGCTACCTCATCATGAGTGGCATTATCAAGGACAAGTGGGACATGGTGCGCGAGTCGGCTGAGTCAGCTGGATTTTTCCTCGAAACTCACATGGTTCAAGGGGAATGGAATGCCTGTGTCTTTAAGAAAACCAAGGATATTTCCGGTGTGATTGGAGGCTAGCATGCAGCAGTATTTTGTCAAGGGGAGTGCAGTCTCTCCTGTCACCATCGAGGACAAGGAAACTATCAAGCATATGTTTCAGGTTATGCGCTTGAAAGAAGATGATGAGGTTACTTTGGTCTTTGATGATGGAATTAAGCGCTTGGCGCGTGTGTTGGATGTGGAAGCCCGTCAGTTTGAATTGGTAGAAGAACTAGATGACAATGTGGAACTGCCCGTTCAAGTGACCATTGCATCTGGCTTTCCTAAGGGAGACAAGCTGGAGTTTATCACTCAAAAAGTAACCGAACTGGGTGCCAGCCAGATTTGGGCTTTCCCTGCCGATTGGTCCGTTGCTAAGTGGGATGGCAAAAAATTGGGTAAAAAGGTTGAAAAACTAGAAAAAATCGCCCTTGGAGCAGCAGAACAAAGTAAGCGTAATATCGTTCCAAGTATTCAGCTTTTCGAGAAAAAATCAGACTTTCTAGCTCAACTGGACCAGTTTGACCGCATTGTAGTGGCTTATGAAGAGTCGGCCAAAGAAGGAGAAAGCGCTGCGCTTTTACAAGCAGTTGCTGGACTCGAGAAGGGAGTTAAATTGCTCTTTATCTTTGGTCCAGAAGGTGGCCTGTCACCTGCAGAAATCGAAAGTTTTGAAACTAAGGAAGCGGTTCTTGCAGGACTTGGTCCTCGCATTCTAAGAGCAGAAACAGCACCGCTTTACGCCTTATCAGCCCTTAGTGTTTTATTAGAATTAGAGAAATAAGAGGAAGAAAATGGAACAAAAACACCGTTCAGAATTTCCAGAGAAGGAACTTTGGGATTTAACAGCCCTATACCAAGATCGTGAGGATTTCTTACGTGCAATCGAGAAGGCTCGCGAAGACATCAACCAGTTTAGCCGTGATTACAAGGGCAATCTTCATACTTTTGAGGATTTTGAAAAGGCCTTTGCGGAATTGGAACAAATCTACATTCAGATGAGCCATATTGGAAACTATGGCTTATGCCTCAGACGACAGACTATAGCAATGACGAATTTGCTAACATTGCCCAAGCTGGGATGGAATTTGAAACAGATGCCAGTGTAGCCTTGACCTTCTTTGACGATGCTTTGGTGGAAGCTGATGAGGAAGTCTTGGACCGTTTGGGTGAATTACCTCATTTAACAGCTGCCATTCGTCAGGCAAAAATCAAAAAAGCCCACTATCTAGGGGCTGATGTGGAGAAGGCCTTGACCAATCTCGGTGAAGTTTTCTACAGTCCGCAGGACATTTATACTAAGATGCGAGCTGGGGATTTTGAAATGGCTGACTTTGAAGCCCATGGCAAGACATATAAAAACAGCTTTGTGACCTATGAGAATTTCTACCAAAACCATGAGGATGCTGAGGTTCGTGAGAAATCTTTCCGTTCCTTCTCAGAGGGACTCCGTAAGCACCAGAATACAGCAGCTGCAGCCTATCTAGCTCAGGTTAAGTCTGAAAAACTCTTGGCTGATATGAAGGGATATGACTCTGTCTTTGATTATCTTCTAGCTGAGCAAGAAGTGGACCGTGCCATGTTTGACCGACAGATTGACCTCATCATGAAGGACTTTGCACCAGTCGCTCAGAGATACCTCAAGCATGTTGCCAAGGTGAATGGTCTTGAAAAGATGACCTTTGCTGACTGGAAATTGGGACTTGGACAGCGCCCTCAATCCTGAAGTGAGCATTGATGATGCCTATGATTTGGTCATGAAGTCGGTAGAACCTTTGGGGCAAGAATATTGTCAGGAAGTTGCTCGCTATCAAGAAGAGCGCTGGGTTGACTTTGCGGCCAATAGTGGCAAGGATTCTGGTGGATATGCGGCGGATCCATATCGCGTGCATCCTTATGTCCTCATGAGCTGGACTGGTCGTTTGAGCGATGTTTATACCTTGATTCATGAAATCGGGCATTCTGGTCAATTCATCTTTTCAGATAATCATCAAAGCTACTTTAATGCCCACATGTCGACCTACTATGTTGAAGCGCCGTCAACTTTCAATGAATTGCTTCTCAGTGATTACTTGGAGCACCAATCTGACGACCCTCGTCAAAAACGCTTCGCTCTGGCTCACCGCTTGACAGACACCTACTTCCATAACTTTATTACGCACCTCTTGGAAGCAGCCTTCCAGCGTAAGGTGTATACATTGATTGAAGAAGGAGAAACCTTCGGGGCAAGCAAACTCAATAGCATTATGAAGGAAGTTTTGACGGATTTCTGGGGAGATGCCATTGAGATTGACGACGATGCGGCTTTGACTTGGATGCGACAAGCTCACTACTACATGGGTTTGTATAGCTACACTTACTCTGCTGGTCTTGTTATCTCGACTGCAGGTTACCTTCATCTGAAACATTCAGAAACTGGAGCTGAAGATTGGCTCAATCTCCTCAAATCAGGTGGTAGCAAGACACCGCTTGAGTCAGCCATGATTATCGGAGCTGATATTTCAACAGATAAACCACTCCGTGATACAATCCAATTCTTGTCTGACACAGTTGACCAGATTATCGCCTACAGTGCCCAGTTGGGAGAGTAAATTAAAAGAGTCTGGGACAAAAGTCTAACCTTAAATATAAAAAGCGAACAAAACGAGTTATCTGATACTCAGAATTCTGTCTTGTTCGCTTTTTTTCTAATCTATCGATTTTAAAAATTTATAATAAAGAATTCCTAAAATCAAAATTTTTTGTCCTGGCCTCTTAAATTATCCCCTAAAAGCTATCTTCTTCAGCTTGATCTGAAGAGAAGAGCCAAACTTCTTTGATTTTTTTCCGTCTTCAATGCGGAAGAGGTCAATCCCGTTCATATTGAGTTCAGTACCATCAGCCCGTGTTCCAAGAAAAGTAACATTAGCTGCGATTAAATCCTTATTGTCAGAAACCCAATTTGTTACCACCTTAAAGGTTCCATTAGTTTTTCTCAGCAAATGTAGCCAGGTGAGTTCCTAGCTTGTCCTTACCAAACAACTGTACCAGATATACTATGAGTACAGGTTGATGCCAGACAATATCGTCTGCCATCGTTTCAAAAGACACCAGGAAAGTCACCAGCAATTAAAGCTTGGTTATAAGCATTGAAAATTTCTAAGTTTGTTGACATATCTATTCTCCATTTCTTTTTTTATGATATAATTGTAACAGTTACAAAACAAAAACAAGTAGACACTTTTTTGATAGCTAGTATCAAAAAGTAGTACTTTTGATTGATACTAAAAGATAAATTTTTAAAAATAGAAAGAAGATATTTTATGACAAATAAAGTGAGTGAGTATGGTATTTGTCCATTTGCGACAACACAGAGGGTTTTAACGGGGAAATGGGCACTGGTAATCATTTATCAGTTGAGTACGGGTACCAAAACGATTTAAAGAATTGCAGAGATTATTGCCTGGGATTACTCAAACTATTTTGACCCGTCATCTCCGTCAATTAGAAAAAGGATAAGATTGTTCAACGAAAGGTCTATGCCGAAGTTCCACCACGAGTTGAGTACAGCTTAACTGAAATGGGGCAGGAATTCAGAGTTGTCTTTAGATGCTGTCGAGAAATGGGGTCTAGATTATATCAAGTTGCTAGAAATGTAGAGGTATTGACCATGTATCAAGAGTTACTTAGAAAAAAATAGCAGAAGAAAAACCAAGTTATCATCATGAGAGGAAATCCAGTGGTTGCTTGATCATTTGGGAGATCCTTCTCCAGAAATTCGCGATGACCTTGTTTTTTTACAAGCTTTTGCTAGAGGGATTCAGGAAGAGCTATTTACACAGGAACAATTTCATTTCATTGCTGAGGAGATTTTATCTGATGGAGGGATTAGATAAAGAGATTGATAAGGTAGGCCTGTCAACCCTTGAACGTTCTTTTAGGGCGCTTATTTATGCAAATCTCTTGTCTGCTGATGCCAACCAGCAATCGATTTTTTATCAGGGATTACAATCAGAAATTCGTAATGTCCTTTTAAATCAAGGTTTGTACTATCTTTCAAAAGAAAAGGATACAACAGGTTTTTCAAGTCAGTATGGTTGGGTTCATGCTTTTGCACATGGAGCCGATTTACTGACAGAGGTGGTTTGTCATCCAGACTTTCCTAAAAACAGAGTTCATGAAGTATTTGATATACTTGGCCAACTATTTAAAAGAATTTCGATTCGCTTTACAGATGATGAGGATTGGCGTTTAGCAAGAGTGATCTATGAACCTATTTTACAAGGGAAGTTGAAGCAAGAGCAAGTAGCTTCTTGGATAAAAACTGTTGACTTTCCGATAGAAGAAAGGGAAGATTTTTATAAATTTTCCAACTTCAGATCCTGTCTGTTGGAAGTCTATGTCCAACTTGACCAGAGAAATAGTTTACAAGATGACTTGAAAGAAGCTATCCAGTCTTTTCAATACTAGAGATTAGCTAATAGTTCTATGATTTCCAAACAATTTCCAATCAATTTTCTTGAAACCCTTTCCCTCTTTTTATAGACTAGTATCTAGTTTTTGAAAAAAGGAGAAAGAAAATGAAAAAATTTGTCGCTGAGTTAATCGGTACGTTCATGCTTGTGTTCGTCGGAACAGGAGCTGTTGTTTTTGGAAATGGTCTTGATGGCCTAGGTCACCTTGGAATTGCTCTTTGCCTTTGGTCTGGCAATCGTAGTTGCAGCCTACTCAATCGGAAACTGTTTCAGGTGCTCACTTGAACCCAGCTGTTTCGATTGCTATGTTTGTTAAACAAACGTTTGTCATCTTCAGAGCTTGTAAACTACATCCTTGGACAAGTAGTTGGAGCTTTTCTTGCGTCAGCTGCGGTATTCTTCCTCTTGGCTAACTCAGGTATGTCAACTGCTAGTCTTGGTGAAAATGCCTTGGCAAACGGTGTCACTGTCTTTGGTGGTTTCTTGTTTGAAGTCATCGCAACTTTCTTGTTTGTCTTGGTTATCATGACTGTGACATCAGCAAAGCAAAGGGAAATGGCGCTATTGCTGGTTTGGTAATCGGTTTGTCCTGATGGCGATGATTCTTGTGGGATTGAACATTACTGGACTTTCAGTAAACCCAGCTCGTAGCTTGGCCCCAGCTGTCTTGGTAGGTGGCCCAGCCCTTCAACAAGTTTGGATTTTCATCTTTGCCCCAATTCTTGGTGGCCTTCTTGCAGCCCTTGTTGCTAAAAACTTCCTTGGAACAGAAGAATAATTGAAACTCAAAAAGCCTTGCTCCTCATCTTGAGGAACAGGGCTTTTTCGTATCTGATCTTAATGATCAAATCAAACTGAAACTACTCAGTTTCAAGCACGCTAAAGCAGTGTAGAACTGATGTCAGCTCAAAGACAGGCTGTGACTTTGAGTACGGCAAGCAGCGACGTTTCGACGCTAGGTTTCGTGACTTTTTGAGTTTTTCGAAGAGTATTAACGGTTGTCAATTTTTCTCTGGATAGAGGTCGTGTTGGAAGAGGCGTTGTTCTGCCAAGCCTTCATACTTAGTTCCAGGCTTACCGTAGTTGTAGTAGGGGTCGATTGAAATGCCACCGCGCGGAGTAAATTTTTCCCCAAACCTCCAAATAGCGAGGGTCTAGCAAGTTGACCAAGTCTTTCCCGATGGTGTTGATACAGTTTTCGTGGAAATCTCCGTGATTTCGGTAACTAAAGAGGTAGAGTTTGAGGGATTTTGACTCAACACAGAGCTTGTTAGGGATGTAGGAAATATAAATAGTTGCAAAAGTCTGGCTGAGCAGTGATTGGGCAAAGTGAGGTAAAATTCAGGACAGTTGAAATTTGATGAAAATAGTCATTTTTCCACATGACGATTGTCAAAGGATTCGAGGACTTCTGGTTGATATTCAAAAATGTAGTTGGTTTCTTTGTTGCCCAGTAGGCTTAGGTTTTTCATTTCTTCTTGTTGTGACATGATTTTTTCTTTCTAATCTTAAACACCACGTTGGTTATCGTAAAGGAGGGTATGGAGTTGAGGAAGGACGCGGACATTGCCCCAGCTATCGTCGGCAGCGATGCGTTCCCAGAGTTCCTTGAGGCGATCCAATTGGTCTTGGACAATATTGCCTCTAGTCTTGGGCTCAGGATTTCCTGCTGATAAGAAGAGAACATCTGGTTGGTAGCGTTCTTGTATGACCTCTGGCAAAGTCCAAATCTGCATCATCAAAGACAGGGATTTTAAAGGTGACCTTGTCTGGATCCAGTTGGGAAACGATAAAGTCCAGGGTCTCAAAGTTGACTTCCATCTTGGATGAAGGAGGTTTGGGACTCAGAGTGACCTGGTCGATGTCTTTTAACCAATTTTGCCAGCGAGAGCCTTGGGTCTCAACAGCCAGAGTGACACCGCGTTCCTTGAGTTTGGTGACCAGCTCGGCCATGTTGGCTGCTAGGATAGCAGGATTTCCCCCAGATAGGGTTACATAGTCGTAGCTCCCTAATTTATCCAAGGCAGCAATGACCTCGTCAGCTGTCATGCGAGTTGGCTTTTTCAGAGCCATCCCAAGTAAAGGCAGAATCGCACCAGTCGCAATGATAGTCGCAACCTGCAGTGCGGACAAACATAGTTTTCTGCCCAATAGCACGACCTTCACCTTGAAAGGTTGGACCGAAAATTTCCAGAACTGGTAGTTTAAGGACACGTTCCTTAGTCATCTAACCACTCCCGTCTAAACTCTGCAAAGGCAGTCGGAGTCTCATAGAGGCGAACGTATTCTAAACGGAGACCGCGTTCGTCTGGCAACTCTTGGTTCATGGTTTGGAAAATCCAGTAAACCATATTTTCAGCAGTCGTGTTCATATAGGGCAGGGTTTCATTGAGATAACGATGGTCCAAGTGGGGCTCTAAGAAAGTTCTTGTAGATCGCTTTGATGTCTCCAAAATCGTAGGTCATGCCACGTTCATCTAAAAATCCACTGACAGCAATCTGCAGATGATAGGTGTGACCATGCAGGGATTTGCATTTTCCCTCATAGTGAAAGAGGTGGTGGGCAGCATCAAAGGTAAATTCTTTTGATACCAAGGTTCTGTGAGGGTTGTAAATCAGAGACTCGCCAGTTTCCTGTTTGATTTCTTTGGGTGCAAAAAACATTAGCCTCTCCTTTCTGTGAGAGATAAACATCTAAACCATGTTGACGTAGGTGACAGGCTGGGCAATCTCCACAGCCACTTCCGATAATTCCGTTGTAGCAGGTCAAGGTTTTTTCACGAACATAGTCAAAAGCACCGAGTTGGTCGGCTAATTCCCAAGTTTCAGCCTTGTCTAGCCACATGAGAGGTGTTTGGATAACAAAGTCGTAATCCATGGCAAGGTTGAGGGTAACATTAAGGGATTTGACAAAGACATCTCGACAATCGGGGTAGCCTGAGAAGTCTGTCTCGCAGACACCTGTCACGATATCTTTAATGCCTCGTTGCTTAGCAAGGACTGCCGCAAAGGACAGAAAGAGGTGGTTGCGACCATCAACGAAAGGTATTAGGGAACCTCTCCTCTTTTTGCTCAATTTCCAGATCAGAGGTCAGGGCATTTTCAGTGATTTGCCCCAGCAGAGACATATCTAGGATATGATGACGAATCCCCTGTTCCTTAGCGATTTCTCTAGCGACTTGAATTTCGAGGTGATGGCGTTGGCCGTAGGCAAAGGTGACTGCTTCAACAGTTTCATAGTGTTCTTTAGCCCAAAAGAGGCAGGTTGTAGAATCTTGACCGCCACTAAAGACGACCAAGGCTGATTGACGTTTCATAGTACTCCTTCCAAAATGGGAAATGTTCAGAGCACGCAAAAAGCTCCTTGAGGGAGCTAAAAAAATACCAAGTAGAGGTTTTTTTAGCGATGGCATGTCCCAAACATCGTAATATTCTACCTACAGTCTAGCATATTTTTTTGAAAAAAATGGCAAAGGGCAAGAAAAAAAGAGACCAAAGCAAAGTACTTGGTCTCTAGTGTGATTAGCTCAATTCAGCAACGATGGCCTTTGATTTGTTCTGCTGTGTGAACACCAGCAACTTGTTTGACAACTTGGCCGTCTTTTTTTGAAGAGAAGGGTTGGGATAGACATGATTCCAAAAGGCACGAGCTGTGTTTGGATTTTTCATCAACGTCCATTTTAACGATTTTCAAAGACATCTTCTGAAAGTTCTTCAGACAATTTATCCAAGATTGGACCTTGCATACGACATGGACCACACCAAGTTGCCCAGAAGTCTACCAAGACCAAACCGTCTTTTGTTTCTTGTTCAAATGTTGCATCTGTAATTGCTTTTGCCATTGTATTTCTCCTTTTTTTAGTTATATTGGCTTAAATCTTGTTTCTTGAGATAGAAGAAGATATCTCCATAAGTTCCATGGTAGTCCAAATCATGACCGTTGTAAGTTAATTTTTGGACAGGGTAGTAGTCTGCGACGCCGATAAGGCAAGCTTGTTGTGAACGATCAAAAGTCTTCATAAGATTCGAAAGTCACAGTTCTTTCGTTCTTGCTGGCATCTAGATAGGTAATTTCAATCATTTTTAAAACTCCTTTGTTTAATGATGACTTTATTTTACTCCTTGTAGAAGAGAATGTCAAGAAAAATGATTGCGCACGCAACTTTTTTCTAAAATCATCTTAAATCAAGAAATCCAAACCAGTTTCCAAGCTTTCTTCGACAGCTTTCTGTAGAGAGACCAGTGTCTTTTGCCCATCACCTGTCAGGCAGATAAAACTAGAGCGTCTATCTTGATCACAACACCTGCGACTAAGTAGACCGCAATTTTTGGCTTCCAAGCGAGCCACCATCCGAGAAACAGCGCTCGGGCTCAGATGAAGTTTATCTGGCAGGTCAATCTGGCGTAGAGATTTTTCTTGAGCCAAGTCCAGATAGTAGAGCAGGTAGAACTCTTTCAAGGTCAGACTTTGCTCGCTCTGCTGGGCAATAGTCTCTTCCAAGAGACTTTCAATTTCTTTCTGACGCCGATTGAAGTCAAACCATTTTTCCAAATAGGTCATAGTATCTCCTTTCTTTTTAGAGTTATAAATAGAAGAAAGTCCATTTACGGACAGTCTCTGCATCACAAGATGATTGCGCATGCAATAATTATACTACTTTTCAAGAAAGAGCTGGCAAGAAGGACGCTGGAATCTTTTATCCTAAAATCACGCTGATTTTCACTAGTCTTTTAATTGTCTGTATCCCCTTTCCTCTCTAATTTTTCATGATATCTTGTGCATTTCCTTGAAATTTTTCTGAAAAAAAGAGTAAACTGGTATGCAAGAAGTCTATTTCGTGGAGTTTAGGATGAAATTATATGTTCAATTAATGATTCTCTTTGTGATTTCTCTAATCGGAGAGGGAATCTCTAGTTTCTTTCATTTGCCCATCCCAGGCAGTATTATCGGCTTGATTATTCTCTTTCTAGCCCTACAATTCAAGTGGCTGAGAACTAGGCATGTTAACATGGTGGGGAATTTCTTGCTGGCCAATATGACCATTCTCTTTTGCCGCCAGCAGTGGGAATCATGGAAAAGTTTGATGTGATTGCTCTCTATCTTTTGCCAATTGTTTTTGATTGTCTTTTTGCAGCAGTCATCAATATTATCCTCATAGCCTTGGTAGTTCAGTTCATCAAGACGACGGTTTGAGGGAGATTATGAGAAAGGAGATGCCAAATGAGTGAATTTGTTTCCAATCCCCTGTTTGGGCTTGCCCTGTCTATCCTAGCTTATCTAGTGGGAATGCTGATTTACAGACGTTTTCCCCATCCATTGACAACGCCCTTGCTTTTTGTCAGCTGTTTTTCATTATCATCTTTCTAAAAAGTGACGGGTATTTCTTACCAAGATTACTACCAAGGTGGGGTTTATTTGAACAACTTGATTGTCCCATCGACCGTTGCTCTAGGGATTCCGCTTTATAAGAGTTTTCACTTGATGAAGCACCATGCTCGGAGTATTCTCTTTGGTAGTCTGTTAGCAGTAGTTGTCAATACCTCTTTCACAGCTCTTGTAGCTAAGATTTTTTTGAATGGACTTTTTTCCTAGCTATTTCTCTCTTTCCCTAAGTCAGTGACAACCGCCATGGCAGTGGGAATTACAGAAAAATTGCAAGGTTTGACGACTGTGACCTTGGTGGTTGTAGTGGCGACTGGGATTTTAACCAGTGTCATCGGCCCAACCCTCTTTGAAGTGGTTGAAAATTGACGACCCAGTAGCTGTTGGTCTTTCCCTTGGAGGAACAGGCCACGCAGTTGGAACAGGTACAGCCTTTCGATACGGCTCTGTAGCAGGAGCTATGGGTGGTTTGGCTATCGGTGTCACAGGTATTCTCTATGTCTTTGTCAGTCCCTATCGTAGCCAGTTTGATATTGAGATAAATCAAAACCCAGCTTTTTAGCTGGGCATTTTATTGCAAATTAACCTTGTTTTCTCAAGATATGATAGGTTCCTGAGGGATAGTAGATGGCTATGAGAATGAGTTCTTCCAGAATAGTCATGACTTGCTCCCATCTGGAAATTATCATTACCTCCTGAGGTTGAATGGGAAGTAGCCAGGGGAGTTAGTATACGATAGAAGAGCTTTCAATACAGCCAACGACGATTTGTATACCAAATGTCAAGCTACATGACAGCAGTGCGGTACGGTATTCGTTAGAAAAGCTGTCCAATGGAAATGGCCAAGTAGATGCAGAGGATTCCAGAAATGGTATTTAGTAGGAAAGGATACCGCAGTAAGACGAGAGTTGAGGAAGATGTGTCTCCTACAAAATGGAATCAGAGTCAGGAGTTGCAAACACTCAATTTGTGACTGTAGAGTCAGAACAATATAGACACATAGGAGCTAGTACAGCAGTACTGAGAATAGACCAGATAAAGGCACCGATTAGTTTAGCTGTGATGATATAGTGTTCAGAAACTGGCAAGGTTAAAGTCAGATAGCCTTGTCGGTCATAGACACTTCCTTTGAAGCGTTTAATAATCAAGAAGAGAGTTGAAATCGCAAGTGTAAGCATCAAACCACCAAAGATAGTAGCTAGAAGAACAAGTATAACAGATTGATTTTTTTCAGGTAGTTTGATTAAGGATTGTGTCTGAATTCCAATAAGAACAGAGAGGAAGAGAACAGCACCATAAAGAGCTAAATACCACTTGTTAACATTTTTAAATTCGTAGCGAACTAAATTCCAAAACATAATAATCTCCTTTGCTTAGGCCTTAAATTCCTGACGGAAGAGTTGGTCAATGGATTCACCTGACTCATAGCGAATGTCATCTACATTTCCTTGACGGACGACTTTTCCGTCTTTGAGGAAGACAATTTCATCCAAGATTGGTCTCGATATCAGAAATCAAGTGGGTAGAAATCAAAACGGTAGAAGTTGGTGAGTAGTTATTGATAATGGTATTGAGGATATACTCACGGGCTGCTGGATCCACTCCACCAATGGGTTCGTCCAGAACATAGAGGCGAGCATCACGGCTCATGACCAAAATCAGTTGTACCTTTTCCTTGTTTTCCTTTTGATAGTTTTCTTGAGACGACTATTTTCATCAATTCCGAGGTCTGCAAGAGTAGATGATGGGCGTTCAAGATTGAAATCTTTATAGAAGGTCTTGAAAGTAGGTTAGGGCTTCTTTGACCTTCATTTGCTCATTGAGATAGGTCGTATCCGGTAAATAAGCTACGATGGCCTTAGTTTGCTGGGCTTGGGTCCATGTCGTTGATCAGGATGTGTCCTTGATCTGGTTGTAAGAGGCCATTGATTAGTTTAATCAGGGTTGTTTTTCCTGAGCCGTTTGGCCCAAGGAGACCAACAATTTTTCCAGCTGGGATGTCAAGAGAAACATTTTCAAGGGCTGGGGTTGCTCCATATGATTTGGATACATTTTCAAATGCTAGTAATGACATGAGGCTTAACTCCTTTAATATAATCGCCGACTACGCCTGGTAGTTCTTCTTTTTCATAGCCAAAATGGGTCATGGAGGAAACGAAGTGTTCCAATTCTTCTTCTGATAATTGTTTGCGCGATTGGGCGATCAGCTCCTTATCCTCAGTCACAAATCGTCCAGTTGTGCGCTTGCTGTAGACAAATCCCTTCTCGTTCAAGGTCTGACAAGGCTCTTTGGATGGTGTTTGGATTGACACCGGCCTCGCTAGCTAGCTCTCTCACGGTTGGAAGTTGTTGATTGGGTTCCAGTGTATGGGAAACAATCTGAAGCTTGATTTTCTCCATGATCTGTAAATAGATGGGTTTTTGTTGTCAAATGTCCAGGACATCTTGGTCTCCTTTCTTTTATCCTTTTGTCTTAATTAAATAATACAACAAAACAAAAACTTGTCAAGCAAAAAGAAAGAAATTGTTTTTGAGAATCGTTTAAAAAAATGGTATAATGAAAAGAAACGATAAGGAGGGAAAGGATGCGTTGTCCAAAATGTGGGGCTACCAAGTCGAAGTGTTATCGATAGTCGCCAAGCAGAAGAAGGGAACACCATTCGTGAGAAGACGTGAGTGCGATGAATGCCAGCACCGTTTTACAACCTACGAACGAGTAGAAGAAAGAACCTTAGTGGTTGTTAAAAAAGATGGCACACGGGAACAATTCTCTAGAGATAAAATCTTTAATGGGATTATCCGCTCAGCCCAGAAACGTCCTGTGTCAAGTGATGAAATCAACATGAAGTCAATCATATCGAACAGAAACTCCGTGGTCGAAATGAAAATGAAATTCAAAGTGAGGACATTGGTTCACTCGTCATGGAGGAGTTGGCTGAGTTGGATGAGATTACCTATGTACGTTTTGCCAGTGTCTATCGTAGTTTTAAGGATGTGAGTGAGTTAGAGAGCTTGCTCCAACAAATCACCCAGTCCTCTAAAAAGAAAAAGGAAAGATAAATGAAGCCAATTGACCGTTTTTCTTATCTAAAGAATAATCGGGTGTCGCAAGATACCTTATCTCTGGTACAGTGCTACCTCCCGATTATCGGTCAGGAGGCACTGAGCTCTTTATCTTTATACGATTAGTTTTTGGGATAATGGCAGAAAGGAACACCTCTTTTCAAACATTCTCAACCATCTTAACTTTGGAATGGATAGATTGATAAAATCTTTGAAAATCCTATCCGCTTTCAATCTCTTAACACTCTATCAAAAAGGAGACGTTTATCAGCTAGCCCTCCATGCTCCTCTATCTAGTCAGGACTTCTTGGAACATCCTGTTTATCGCAGACTTTTGGAGAAAAAGATTGGCGATGCAGCTGTGGAGGATTTAAAAGTTGAAAGTGCTGAGGGAGAAGAAATACCTGTCTCACTCAATCAAGTCTTTCCAGACTTGGCAGAACTAGGAAGTCAAGAAGACCTTAGTCTCAAGAAGAAAGTGGCCAACGATTTTGACTTAGACCATTTTCGTCAGCTTATGGCTCGAGATGGGCTTCGCTTTGCGGATGAGCAGTCCGATGTCTTAAACCTCTTTGCCATTGCCGAGGAGAAGAAATGGACTTGGTTTGAAACCTATCAATTGGCCAAGTCAACAGCTGTTTCCCAGGTTATTTCAACCAAACGCATGCGGGAAAAAATCGCTCAAAAACCTGTTTCCTCTGACTTTAGTCCTAAGGAAGCAACCATTATCAAAGAGGCTAAAAGTAAGACTGCCCTGCAGTTCTTGGCAGAAATCAAGCAAACTCGTAAGGGAAGTATTACCCAAACAGAAAGAGAACTCTTGCAACAGATGGCTGGCTTGGGCTTGCTGGACGAAGTCATCAATATCATTCTCTTATTGACCTTTAATAAGGTTGGATTCGGCAAATATCAATGAGAAATATGCCATGAAGGTAGCCAATGACTATGCCTATCAAAAGATACATTCGGCAGAAGAGGCAGTCTTACGAATCCGTGAGCAGAGGACAGAAGAATCAGGCTCAAAAAGAGCGGTAAAATCCCGGTACTGCAAGTCCAATGTACCCCAAGTGGAGTAACCCAGATTATAAGAATGAAACCAGCGAGGAAACTCGTCTGGAATTAGGAACGTAGAAACAAGAACTAGTAGCTCGATTAGAAAAAGGAGGAGATTAGATGGAAAGTGTCGGAGACGTACTCAAACGTCAACCTAGCCGTTTTCATTACTCAAGATTTGGTCAGAAACATCATGAAGGACCTGATGTTGCGGCCTTTTATCCAGCAAGAATCCTTGACTCAGAGGAATTAAATCGCAGCATCTCCAAGTTTAATCAGTACATCACCGAGCGTGACAAGTTTCTCCGTGGTGATACGGATTATATTGCCAAAGGCTACAAGCCTATTTTGGTTATGAATCATGGCTATGCGGATGTTTCATGAAGAAACTCCTGAACTAATCGCAGCTGAGAAAAGAAGCGGCTATTAAGAACCGTCTCAAGTTAATCAATCTGCCAGCTAGTCCAGGAAAGCTAGTTTAGCTCAAGTTGACTTGGATGATTTGGGGCGCTTGCCAGTTTTTGAAAAGCTATTAGCCTTCGTGGAGCAATATCCAGCTATTCGAAAAGGTCTTTACCTATATGGAGACTTTGGTGTGGGCAAAAGTTTCATGGTGGCTGCCTTAGCCCATGATTTGTCAGAAAAAGCGTGTTTCCTCCACTCTTTCTCCACTATCCTAGTTTTGTCATTGATGTCAAAAATGCTATCGGTGATGGCAATGTTAAGACCTTGGTGGATGAGCTTAAGCTTTCTGAAGTCCTGATTTTAGATGATATTGGTGCCGAGCAATCAACACCTTGGGTGCGTGACGAAATCCTGCAAGTCATTCTCCAATATCGAATGCAGGAAAATTTACCGACCTTTTTCACATCCAACTTCGACTTTGAAGATTTGGAGCAGCATTTTGCTAAAGTGAAACAAGGGCCTGACGAAACCTGGGAAGCCAGACGCGTCATGGAACGCATCCGTTATTTGGCTGAGGAGACTCGTTTAGAAGGAGTAAACCGCCGATGACAGAAAGCAATCAAATTAATGAAGGCTCACACTCAGTGCGCAGATTTAAGGAGCAAGCCCTCCCTCAGGAAGACTTAACTGAAATCCTGACAGCGGCCCAAATGGCCTCGTCTTGGAAGAATTTCCAATCCTACTCTGTGATTGTGGTCCGAAGTCAAGAGAAGAAAGATGTTTTGTATGAATTGGTGCCTCAAGAAGCCATTCGCCAGTCAGCTGTTTTCCTTCTCTTTGTCGGAGATTTGAACCGAGCAGAAAAAGGGAGCACGACTCCATACGGATTCTTCCAACCTCAAGGTGTAGAAGGTCTCTTGATTAGTTCAGTCGATGCGGCCCTTGCTGGTCAAAATGCCTTGCTGGCAGCTGAAAGCTTGGGCTATGGTGGTGTCATTACTGGCTTGGTGCGTTACAAGTCAGAAGAAGTGGCAGAGCTTTTTAACCTGCCTGACTACACCTATCCTGTCTTTGGGATGGCACTAGGAATACCAAATGAAGAACATGAAGTCAAACCTCGCTTGCCATTGAATCAAGTGGTATTTGAGGAAGAATATCAGGAACACACAGTTGATGCGATTGAGGCTTATGACCGTGTACAGGCTGACTATGCTGGGGCGCGTGCAACCACAAGCTGAGTCCCGCGCATCAGCAGAACAGTTCTGGTCAAGCTGAACCAAGCTCAACTAGATCTTGAACAGAAGAAGTTATTGTAGAAAGTGAGAAATGTAGTCCTCTACCAACTATTACATTGTGGGACGTCCCAATGTTGGGAAATCAACCCTATTTAATCGGATCGCTGGTGAGCGAATCTCCATTGTAGAAGATGTCGAAGGAGTGACACGTGACCGTATCTATGCAACGGGTGAGTGGCTCAATCGTTCCTTTAGCATGATTGATACAGGAGGAATCGATGATGTCGATGCTCCTTCTATGGAACAAAACTCGCCACCAGGCAGAAAGTGCTATGGAAGAAGCCGATGTTATCGTCTTTGTGGTGTCTGGTAAGGAGGAATTACCGATGCAGACGAATACGTAGCCCGTAAGCTTTTATGAAATCCCACAAACCAGTTATCCTCGCAGTCAACAAGGTGGACAACCCTGAGATGCGAAATGATATCTATGATTTTCTATGCCCTCGGTTTGGGTGAACCACTGCCTATCTCATCTGTCCGTGGTATCGGTACAGGGATGTGCTAGACGCCATCGTTGAAAAATCTTCCAAATGAATATGAAGAAGAAAACCAGATGTCATTAAGTTTAGCTTGATTGGTCGTCTAACGTTGGAAAATCCAAGCTGATCAATGCTATCTTTGGGAGAAGACCGTGTCAGTTATGAGTCCGTTGCTGGAACAACGCGTGACGCCATTGATACCCACTATCGATGCAGATGGTCAAGAGTTTACCATGATTGACACGGCTGGTATGCGTAAGTCTGGTAAGGTTTAGCAAAATACTGAGAAATACTCTGTCATGCGCTGCCATGCGTGCTATTGACCGTTCAGATGTGGTCTTGATGGTCATCAATGTGAAGAAGGCATCCGTGAATACGATAAGCGTATCGTGCAGGATTTTGCTCATGAAGCTGGTAAAGGGATGATTATCGTGGTCAACAAGTGGGATACGCTTGAAAAAGACATCACACTATGAAAAACTGGGAAGAAGATATCCGGTGACCCAATACCCTGCCTCTTACGCACCGATTATCTTTTGTATCAGCCTTTGACCAAGCAACGTCTCCACAAACTTCACTGCAGGATGATCAAAGCAAATGCGGAAAGTCAAAACACACGTATCATCAGCTGTCTTGAACGATGTGATCATGGATGCCATTGCCATCAACCCAACACCGACAGACAAAGGAAAAGCGCCTCAAGATTTTTCTACTGCGACGCAAGTGGCAACCAAACCACCGACCTTTGTCATCTTTGATAACTGAAGAAGAACTCATGCACTTTTTCTTACCTGCGTTTCTTGGAAAATCAAATCCGCAAGGCTCTGTCTTTGAAGGAACACCGATCATCCATCATCGCAAGAAAACGCAATAAAAGCAGAATCTGGAATGACATTTTTCAGATGATAGAATGAAGATGAAGAAAAGCGCTGTCAAAAATCGAGAGGTGCTGATGATGGAACATTTGTTTAAATCCTTGCTTTTATATTTCCTCGTTTTTACTTTTTCAGCTGGATTGAAAAGGCCAACAGAGACAGTAAATTTTTCCCAATTTTTACTATTTTTACTGGATTTACATCACCCTCTATGCTCTTTTTAGTCTTGCTTTGACAGTTTTTCAGTTCTGTTTTTCAATATCGTTCCTTGAGAAATGTGTGATATCAAGGTTTTGGGGCAGTTTGGTTATTATTACTCATGCTTTTGCCAGTGACTGGCTAGACCTATATCCTTTTTCATGCTTCGCCTGAGACGGGAACTCAGGGAAGTCTAACGGTGGAAGATATTGATTTATGGTAAGAACATTTAATAGAACGAAACTAAAGAAAAACAATTTTCAAAGAGGAAAGTGTGTCGATGATGAAACTGTCGTTTGATTGATACTCTTATACTTATTTATCTCTATTGGATAGACAATGCTGACAGAAACAGTAAATTTTCATCTTATACTATTTTACTGGATCTATATTTCCCTTTTAGCTCTGTTTTAGCATGGATATAACAATTTTTCATTCTTATTTTTCCTTTTGTTCTAAAATTATGTATCAGATGCTAGTGATTGTGAATTTGGTTTCTTTTGAGTAGTCTTATCTCGTGAGCAGTGACTGGTTGACTATATCTTTTTCAAAAACATGTTTTCGCTTGAGACGAGAACTGAGGAAGTCAAAGGAGGTGGAAGGTATTGATTCTATAGTAAAATAGAGGTAGCTTATGACACGTCTAAAATCATTTTATTACACAATATTCTAAATTTATATTGGTTTAGTTCTGCTGATCTGGCTGGCTTTCTTCTTTCTTCCTTAGGAGCAGTTCTGGACTTGAAACGATTGACATCTTCAGCATACAGAAAGTCTTGCTAGTGGAATTCTGTCTCATGTTTGATGGCCTTGTTATCCAAAGAGTTAGTCTCTTTGTTTTTGGACTCATCTACTGTCTTTCTCTTTGGATTAACCTATTTATCCTATTTGCGATTTTGCCAATTTTTGGCAATTAAAGTATCATAAAAGTCAGAAGGTTAGCTTGGAAACTAGCCTCTTTTTCCTTTCTCAAAAATGGGAGTTCTTCCTGAAAATAATCAGTAATTGTGTATAAAATTAAAAGGAACATTCTAAAATATTCAGAATTTAAGTAGAAAAACATGGCTAATATTTTAAAAACAATTATCGAAAATGATAGGAGAAATCCGTCGTCTAGAAAAGATGGTGACAAAGGTTTTCAAATACGAAGACCAAATGGCTGCTTTGACAGATGACCAACTAAACAAAACAGTTAATTTAAAGAACGTTATCAAAATGGAGAATCACTGGATTCATTGCTTTTATGAAGCATTGTATGGTTGTCCGTGAAGGTGCTAAGCGTGTCCTAGGACTCTTCCATAAGGTTCAGGTCATGGGGAATCGTTCTTCACCATGGTGACGTGCCAGAAATGCGTACAAGGAAGGAAAACTCGACTGCGACCATGCCTGTATACCCTCAATGCCCTTTTCAGGTAAAGGGGTTCACGTAGTTACGGTCAATGAATACTATCGAACGTGACGCGACTGAGATGGGTGAATTGTACTCATGGCTTGGTTTGTCAGTAGGGATTAACTTGCTGCCAAATCTCCAATGGAGAGAGAAGCCTATGAGTGTGTATTACCTACTCAACCAACTCCGAAATCGGATTTGACTACCGTGACAACATGGTCGTTCGCTGCTGAAAACATGGTACAACGTCCGCTTAATCTATGCCTTTTGGTCGATGAGTTGACTCTATCTTGATTGACGAGGCGCGTACACCTTGATCGTATCAGATTTAAAGCAGAAGGAAACCAGTCAGCTGTAGCACATGGCAGACCACTATGTAAAATCTTTGGACAAAGACGACCACATCATCGATGTGCAGTCTAAGACTATTGGTTTGTCTGATTCAGGGATTGACAAGGCTGAAAGCTACTTCAAGCTTGAAAACCTCTATGATATCGAAAACGTAGCTTTGACTCACTTTATCGATAACGCCCTTCGTGCCAACTACATCATGCTTCTCGATATTGACTATGTGGTGAGCGAAGGCAAGAAATCTGATTGTCGACGATTTACAGGTCGTACCATGGGAGGTCGTCGTTATTCTGATGGATACGCAAGCTCATTGAAGCTAAAGAGGTGTACCATTCAGGATGAGAACCAAGACGTCTGCCTCAATCACTTGCACCTTTTCCGTATATGTACAAAAATTGTCTGGTATGTATCTGTACAGGTAAGACTGAGGAAAGAAGAATTCCGTGAAAATTTACAACATTCGTGTTATTCCAATCCCAACAAAACCGTCCTGTTCAGCGTATTGACCATCCAGACTTGCTTTTTGCTAGTATTGAGCTAAGTTTAGCGAGTTGTCGAAGACGTTGAGCTCGTTACCAAAAGGTCAACCTGTCTTGGTTGGTACAGTAGCAGTTGAAACCAGTGACCACATTTTCTAGAAATTGGTCGCAGCTGGCGTTCTCACGAAGTCTTGAATGCCAAAACCACTATAAAGAAGCAAATCATCATGAATGCTGGTCAACGTGGTGCTGTTACTATCGCAGACCAACATGGCCGGTCGTGGTACCGACATCAAGCTTGGTGAAGGTTCGTGAACTTGGAGGACTTTGTGTTGATTGGTACAGAACGTCATGAAAGCCGTCGTATCGATACAACCAGCTTCGTGGACGTTCAGGTCGTCAAGGAGATCCAGGTGAGTCGCAATTCTACCTATCTCTTGAAGATGATTTGATGAAACGTTTTTGGTTCTGAGCGTCTGAAAGGTGTCTTCTGAACGTCTCATGTGTCTGATAGACGATTGAATCTACGTATGTTGACACGTCAGGTTAAAGCAGCGCAAAACGTGTCGAAGATAACCACGATACCCGTAAACAAGTTCTTCAATACGATGACGTCATGCGTGAACAACGTGAAATTATCTACGCTCAACGCTGCGACGTCATCACTGCAGATCGTGACTTTGGCACCTGAAATTCAGGCTATGATCAAACGCACATTGGTCGTAGTCGTTGATGGTCATGCGCGTGCAAAACAGATGAAAAACTAGAAACAATTTTGAACTTTGCAAGTACAAACTTGCTGAAGATTCTATTACGATGGAAGACTTGTCAGGCATATCTGATAAGGCAATTAAAGAGCTGTTTCAACGTGCCTTGCACAGGTTTACGATGGTCAGGTTTCAAAACTACGCGATGAAGAAGCGGTTAAAAGAGATTCCAAAAAGTCTTGATTCTACCAGTGGTGGATAACAAGTGGACGATCATATCGATGCCTCGATCAATTGCGTAACGCCGTTGGACTTCGTGGCTATGCTCAGAACAACCCTGTTGTTGAGTATCAAGCAGAAGGTTTCCGTATGTTTAATGACATGATTGGTTCGATTGAGTTTGATGTGACACGCTTGATGATGAAAGCACAAATTCATGAACAAGAAAGACCACAAAGCAGAACACCATATCAGTACAACAGCGACTCGCAATATCGCTGCCCACCAAGCAAATATGCCTGAAAATCTGGATTTGAGTCAGATTGGACGGAATGAACTTTGCCCATGTGGTTCTGGTAAGAAGTTTAAAAACTGTCACGGTAGACAATAGAAATGAGATAGTTTAGAGGCGGATACCTTGTGAAAAGTAAATTTTTACTTGGTATCCGTTTGCTTTATAAGGAGATGAGTTATGGTATTTACAGCTAAAAGTCCTAAAATTAATATTGAAGAAGTTCGTGCCTTATCAAAATTAGAAGGCCAAGCTTTGGAGAGAAAATCACAGCGCGATCAAGAGCTAGAAGCCATTCTACGTGGAGAAGACCAGCGGATTCTCTTGGTAATCGGGCCATGCTCATCTGACAATGAAGAAGCTGTCCTTGAATACGCTAAGCGTTTTGCACTCCTACAAGAAGAAGTAGCAGACCGTATCTTTATGGTTATGCGTGTTTATACTGCAAACCTCACCCTACCAACGGGAGATGGCTATAAGGGCTTGATTCACCAGCCTAATGCGACAGAAGCGCCAAGTCTCATCAACGGAATCAAAGCTGTTCGCCATCTTCACTATCGTGTCATCACGGAAACAGGTATGACGACAGCTGATGAAATGCTTTATCCTGAAAATCTTCCGCTTGTAGATGATCTGATTTCTTACATGACAGTTGGTGCCCGTTCGGTTGAAGACCACACCGCTTTTGTAGCAAGTGGGGCAGATTTTGCGACTGGTCTTTAAAAATCCAACATCTGGAAATCTCAATGTCATGTTTAATGAGTTTATGCTGCTCAAAAACAAACAAAGTTTCCTTTTTCCTAGGAAAGAAGTTGAAACAACGAAACCGCTGCACGCTGTCTCTTCGTGGGCAATTAATGAGTATGGTAAGAATATTCACTGCTACTATGATAATTTGATGGATACCATTGCCCAATATGAGAAAATGGGCTTGGAAAAATCCACATCATTTATAGATACCAATCATGACTACTTCTAGAAGCAATATATGGACCAGATTCGAGATTGTTCGCCAGACCTTGATTAACCGTGATTGGAATGACTAAGCAGTGTCGATGGCTTTGCAGTATGGATTGAGTCTTATCTAGAAGACGGTCGTCAAAACTGAACGGAAGTATTTGGCAAGTCTATCACAGACCGCCTTTGTCTAGGCTGGGAAAATAAGGAAGTCCTCGTGAGAAATCTACCAAACATGGGAGAATAAGATGGCATTTATTGAAAAAGGTCAAGAAATCGATATTAAAGCAATCAGAAATGAGCTAAATTGTCTGCGGAAGCCTTTGCGGCTAAAAAGGAGCGTCGTGATAGAATTGCCGAACATCATTTCAGGAGAAGATGACCGTATCTCTTTTGGTGATTGGTCCTGCTCTTTCCTGACAATGAAGAGAGCTATCTTGGAATATACTCGTTTATCTGCCTTGCAGAAAGAAGGTGGCGGACAAGATTTTTCATGGTTATGCGTGTTTATACAGCTAAACAGCATAACGAGACAGCTATGAGCTTGGTTCACTAGCCAGATACTTCTAAGGCTCAAGTCTGATTAACGGTTTGCAGGCTGTGCGCCAGTTGCACTACCGCGTGATTACAGAGACTGGTGGACAACGGCCAGATGAGATTGCTTTATCCGTCAAATCTGAGTGCTGGTAGTGATGATTTGGGTCAGCTACCATGCTGTGAGGGCTCGTTCTGGCAGAAGACCGGAGAGGCACCCGCTTTGTGGCTTCAGGAATTGATGTCACCAGTGGGGATGAAAAATCCAACCTCAGGAAATCTTGGGGTCATGTTTAACGGCGTCTATGCTGCCCAAAACAAACAGACCTTCCTCTTCCATGGTCAAGAAGTTGAAACTTCGAGGAATCCCTTGGCCCACGTCACATCGCTTTCGTGGAGCGAGTAATGAGATACGGGAAAAATGAGCCTAATTTTTACTGTGAAACCTTGCTAAGATGCCATTGAGCGGTGAAGCGACCTGGGACTTGAAAACTCCCTTTTATCCTCCATTGACACTGCATCCATGATAATTCAGGCAAGCAATATATGGAACATCTGATTCGGTGTTCGCTTAGACTTTGCAGAATCGTGATTGGAATGGAGAAAATCAAAAAGACGGTTCGAGGTTTATGATTGAATCTTTTCTAGTGATGCAGAATCGTCAAACCACTAGAGGCCCTTTGGTTGCCGTTCTATAAACCGATCACGCACTGGGTTGCAGGAAGCCACAGAGGCTTTGGTAGAAAGATTTATGCTACCTGACAAAATAAGTGAAAAGGATGGAGTTTAAAGTGTGGCATCAACCTCTTTGATACAGAATGATAGTTGGACACGGAATTGACACATCGCTAGTGGCTTCGATAGAAAGAGCAGTTACACGACATGAAGAGAGTCGCTAAGCGCGTGCTGACCGCTAAAGGAAATGGAGACGATTTAACAGTGATCAAAGGCGCCGGCAGATTGAATGTGGGCTGGTCGCTGAGTCAGCTATGAGGCTCTTTCCAAGCGCTATGGAGACGGGTATTGGCAGCTCGGCTTTCAGGATAAGAAGTCTTGAACAATGAACGTGGGGCGCCTTATTTTAGTCGAGTCACCGCTTTTCAGGAAAGATTTGGCCGTCCCTCGCCACGCAAAATCGGATGTGACTCGCTTAAATTGTCATTTGGAGGAAAAATCATGAAAGCTAGTCCGCATAGACCAAAAGCAAGGCTCCTGATTCATTTGAGGCCTGTCGACAAATATTGTTCAGCAAATGAGGGCCCGCATCCCCGAAGGAACGCTTAAAGTGCATAATGCTAAGGCCAATGCTGCGGGTCATGGAGCTATTGCCGTTGCGACGGCTGGTTCAGTTGATGATGCTGATGGCTTTGCGTTTCGGATATATCGATGAAAGCCATTGAGAACTCAGACAGGCTGAGTGGAGCAAGCTGAATCCTCACTTTAGGAGTTTCTGATCTAGAAGCCGTTGCTCTTGCTAAAGAATACGACATCACCTTGACTGTGGCTGGACTGGAGTGGGTTCTGACTCTGTAGATATGGAAGAAGACCTAAACTGGATTGACAGTCCACTCAAGATTAGATTCAGGAATGGGACGAGATTGGTTTCGCTTGAGGCTGTGAGGCTGAGCAAGCTCAGACTTTGCTCCAACAACACGGTGCTAGGGTGTTGAAGGGATTTTTACCCACTTTGCTACTGCAGACGAGGAATCAGATGACTTTCTTTAATGCCCAGTTAGAACGGTTATAAAACTATTTTTGGAAAGCATGATAGCGTCTTCCAGAGCTGTGTTTGCGCCAGCAATTCTGCAACGGCTCTCGGCATGCAGAGACTATTTAACGCGGTTCGTAAGGAGATGCCACATGGTCTGAATGCCCAGCTGGCAGAGGCTGGACTGCACTATGACTTGAAACCAGCCTTTGATCTTGGGAATCTGCTCTCGGTTCATGTCAAGACAGTTCCAGCTGGAGCTTGCATGGGCTATGGAGCAAACTTGCTCAGTAGCGGACGCAGAGCAAGTCATGAGCGACGGAATTGCAATTTGCTGCGTGGGATGGTTGGACACGAGATATACGGGCTACCGCTGTCTTGGTAGATGAGCAAGCTTGCCCCAATCGTTGAGCGGAGTCTCGATAGGACCCAAATCACGTTCAATGCTGCCCGTTTCAAGGTTTTATCCGCTGGGGAACAAAGGTCACACCTAAGGTGGGTATTAGCGGAGATAGGAAAGCCACAGCAACTCAGGTAGCGACCTGCGTGGGACTATTATTAACTATGAGGGTGGTTTGTCTTCTCTCAGCTGACCGATCTCCGAGAGAGAATATTATTAAAGAGAAAGGAGTGGGTGCAGACCCACATCAACCCTTGCATGTCTTACCTGGTGTGGGACCAAAGTCCAGCAGAAAGATAGCGCTTAAAGCTTAGGATTGAAAACTTGCAAAGACCTCTCTGCTCTACTTTCCTTTCCGTTATGAGACTTTAAAACCAAGCTAGTTTGGAGTTGGGAAAGACATTTGTGAAAAGGCGGTTCTTTCTGGTCAGGTAGTGACTCGCTGTGTCCAGTATTATGGTTTCAAGCGCAATCGCCTGCGCTCTAGCCTCCAGCTATGGGAGAAGTCGTTTTGCGGTGAACTTCTTTAGCAGCCCTCATCTAGCAGATAAGATAGAGGTTGGGAGCAACCTGCCGTCTTTGAAATATGGACCGCGCCAAAGGCCAGCCTGACAGGGATGAAGGTCTCGCTCAGGTGGAGGATTGACCTCCAACCTGTTTATCGTTTGCTCGGGGAATCAGTCAAAGCCGTCTGGTAAGGTCGGTAAGACGGCCTGATCAGGGGTTGGACACTTTGCACCTGTGATGTGAAAAATCTTCCAGTCTTTGCTGGGACAACATACAAACTTATGTCCTGTTGTCAGGCAGTTCGTGCTATGCCATTTCAAAGGATTTGGCAGAGATACAAGCAAGCGCTTCGCTGTATCAAATTTGAGGAATCTTTTATTTCCAAATGCAATTGGGTGATGCTCAAGTTCACAAATAGAGTTCAGAAGCGGTCTGGTTCTGGATTGGTCTCCAGGAAAAGTGCGACAGCTTTCGAAGAGAGCTGCTTTTGCCCTGGACTCGCTCAGGAAAGAGGTTTGCATGAAATTTCTAACTGATATGAAGTCGAACCACCATACGAATCATCTGCTCTCACAAAAGAGGGACGACGAGGAGCGGTAGTCCGCTGGTTTGGCTAGTGTTTGCGCAGTGGCTGGCATGCCAGGCGCCTTATGGTGCACTGACAGAAATCCTCTGCAGAGCAGCTTACTGAGAGTTTATAGAACCCTTTCCAGGACTTAAAAGCATGCGCTCTCTTGACATGAGTTCCTTGAAAGCTGCAGAAAAGAGAGAGTCTTGGAGACTATTGCCAAGGGTGAAGTTGATTTGATTAATCGAGACCCGCTCCTGATTCAGGATGGGAGTGGGTGTGCTCGTCTGGGCTTGATTATCATCGATAGAGCAGCACCGTTTGAGCAGCATTAGCGTTGAAGTATTTTACGGGAAAAGGAGGCACTCTGACGTTCTCATGATGACGGCGACTCATTCCACGGATCGCTCGCCATCGCAGCGCTGGGGATATGGATGTTTCCATTATTGACCAGATGCCAGCAGGACGGAAGCTCATCGTGACACGTTGGATTAAACGCGAGCACCTGCCTCGGGTCTTGACTTGGTTAGAGAACCAAAAGGTAAGCCCTCAAACCTATGTCATCTCTCCCTGATTGAGAGAATCAAGCTCTGGATTTGAAAATGCTATTGCATATCAGAAGAGTTGGACAGCTCATTTTACTGCAGCGGAAGTAGCTCGTTGCGTGGTAAGATGAAAGAGTGATGAAAAGATCCAGGATTATGCAGGAGTTCAAAGAGAAAACAGATCTTCTGGTTTCAGACGACGGTTATCGAGGTTAGAGGTTACTGTTCAATGACCACTGGTGATGATTATCATGGATGCCGACTCGGTCTCGGCTCAGTCAGCTTCACCAGCCCAGAGGTCGACGTGGGTCGGTGATAAACAGTGCCCATGCACGATTCTCGCTGCCAATCCTAAGACGGATTCTGGGAAACGACTGCATGCCGCATCGCGACAGAAACTGACCAATGGATTTGTGCTTGCGGAGGAAGATTTGAAAATGCGTGGTTCTAGGATGGTTTTTGAACCAGACGGTCAGGACTTCCAGAGTTCCAAGTGGCTGATATTGTGAGGATTTTCCGATTTTGAGAAGAAGCCAGAGAAGGTTGCACAGCTACGTGGTTCTCTATTGAAGGCTGGCAGAGAGGGATCCAGAATGGCGCATGGTCGCCTTCGTTTGGAAAGAAAGAAAGAACATTTAGTAGTACTCTTCGAAAAGTCTCTTTCGAAACCACGTCAATGTTCAGCCTTTCACCGTATGTATGGTTACTGGCTTCGTCAGTTCTAGAGTCTGCAAAATTCTCAAAGCGTGTTTTGAGCTGGCTTCGTCCCAGTCTGATCTCACTCTACTAAACTCTAAAGCTAGTGCTTTTGAGCAAACTCTGTTTGATAGTTTCCAAGTTTGCTGTTGATTTCACTCATTGAGCGTCAGCTTTCTCTAAGGAAATCTATGGCTGGCTTTCAGGTTAGCCTCTTTATACTAGAGTCAATCAAAAGAAATGAGGACTCTCACGACAGCGCTGACGATTAAAGTGACCAAACCACTTCAGAAAGAAGTACTAAGATTGATGAGATTGGAATAGAAGAAGAAAGGCAGTTAAATGCTCTCTCTCACTGTTATAAGGAAGGGCTTAATTCAGGAATTAAAATAATTATCTGACTATCATCTGTACACTATTGCTGGCAGAGGTTGCTATAATGAAGAAAACTAATCAATATACCTTCTGAAAGGAGCCTGCATGACGTGGGAGACGAGAAATGCTGCAATCAGGATGCTACATGGGAAAGATTTCAGCACCGTTGCGTGGACCCAAGACGATTTAGGATTGCATTGAAAACTTATCCAAGTGTCAGAGGGTACAAGCTGTATTATGCATGTGTTAAAGGCAGACCAGCTAGTATACTGAGGTGTTCACTGCAAATCTGGCTGAGGCATGATCATGTGATTTTTGACTCGTCAGGCGGAACAGCGTCCGCCGTGGCATGCCTGCTCACCATCAAAAAGAGTCTGGAATTGACCATCAGACAGTTATCGGACGCTTTGTACAAGCTCGTTAGAAGTTGATTATCTTAGCCCAACACCTGACGATAGAGTGTCGTTACTTCAACATTGGAGGAACTGGGAGAAAGGGAGTTACCATCGTTCTGGAAATGTCGGTGGCGGCGGGTAAAGTGCGTGCAAGAGCTAAAATGGTTGCTGTCGCAGTTAAGGACAACAATGTAAACATAGATGCGCTGAGTAGAGGTAAGCACTGCTCTCACTTTTGTGTCGTGTGACACAAATTGCGATTAATCACGGATTTTTAAGAAAGAATCTACGTGAAACCTATGGTCTAACTTGAAACGAAAAATTAACGTATTCTGCGACTTGAGGTCCATTCTTGCATTGCATTTCTGAGTATGATTACAGTTACAGACAAAGGTTACAAAATAGGAAGAATTTTATGAAAATCCAGCATTAGTGAAGATATGAAAAGCTTATAGGGGGAGGGATGAGGTCCCAGAGGCCTTTGATGCTTTTCTGGGATGAGGAAGCAAAAGCTCTAACCCTTCCAGTCGCTAGTTGGAGGAAGAGATTTCCACATTCCTCAAGTCAGAGCAGCTACAGAGTTAACATTTGAAGGAAGCGATGTAAAGGTCTACGCACTGCGGTCGTTCTTCCAAAGATAGTGAGAGAGGTTCCACTACTCTTCCATTTCCATGGATACACATGGGACGTGGCTGGGACTGGTCTGACACGCTGGCCACATACTGTGGCTGGTTACAGTGTTGTTTCCATGGATGTGCAGTCAGTAGTTATTCGCAAGATGGTTTGCGTTCTCCTCTAGGCAATACTGAGCTCTACGTCATCCGTGGTGCAGTGGAAGGTCGAGACCAGCTCTTTTATAAGGGATAGTTTGGTCTGAGATATTTACCAGTTGGTGGAAATTGTTGCTAGTCTGTCTCAGGGCTGATGAGAAGCGTCTTTTCAGCTATGGTGCCCTCGCCGCGAGCTCTAGCTCTAGTTGCAGCAGCTCTCAATCCTCGAGGAATTCAGAAAACAGTTGCCATCTATCCCTTCTTGTCAGACTTTGGGCAGAGTGCGGGCTGAGACTGGGAACATGAGGCTTACGACGAACTTTCCGTTATTTCAAGTTTCACGGCTCCTTCCATGAAACCGAGGAGGAAGCAGCGGAGACCCTTGCCACTATATCGATGTGCAAAATCTGTACATCTACTGGTGGGCGAGGTGATTGAGATGATTTACGGGCTTGGACGACGACGTTTGCACCCTATTACCCAGTTTGCGGTGACGATCGTCTGCCGCGATAAGGCTTATCGCATCGTGCCTGAGCATGCTCACGAAGCTATGAATGTTTTGTCAATGACCAAGTCTCACAACTGTCTGTGTGGCAGTGAGATCCTCTTAAGTACGTAAAATGATGAATGAGAGAGCGGTAGCCTCTCTGTTTTAATAACAAAATGACGTAGACAGATAACTCTCTGAACCACTTTTAGAAACAGCTGTTCTATAAAATGGCTTTGAAAACTTCGAAATCTATTCTGCTACAAAAGTATTGAAAGCGCTTTAAAATAATATATAATGAATCCATCAGAACAAAAGAAAAGGAGAAAGAGGATACAGACTACTAAAGTTAGCCTTGATTGCCCGTAACAAAGATGGAATCATCGTCTCTTGTCAGGCCTTTCCTCACGAAACCGTTTTACAGAGCGGAGGAGTCATTCCTTGCTGGTCAAAGCGGCTGAGCAAGGTGGAGCAGTCGGTATCCGAGCAAATAGTGTTCGCGATATCAAAGGAAATCTAGGAGGTTACAACATCAATCATGGGATAATTAAACGAGATTATCCACCGCAGAGAACCTTTATCACGCCACTATGAAAGAAGTTGATGAGTTGGCAGAACTTGATATCGAAGTTATTGCTATTGATTGTACCAAAGCGAGAACGTTATGATGGTTTGAAATTCAAGACTTTATCCGACAAGTCAAAGAAAAGTACCCAACTCAACTCTATGGCTGATATCAGTACCTACGAAGAGGGATTGACAGCAGTAGAAGCAGGAATTGATTTTGTTGGTACGACCTTGTCAGGCTACACATCTTACAGTCCAAAAGTAGATGGCCCCGATTTTGAATTAATTAAGAAACTTTGTGATGCTGGCGTGGATGTCATTGCAGAAGGAAAAATTCATACACCAGAACGAGCCAAAGCAAATCCTGGGATATGGAGTAGAGGTATCGTTGTTGGTGGCGCTATTACTAGACCAAAAGAGATTACAGAACGCTTTTGTTGCTGGTCTTCATAACTGCAATCTCAAAATAGAGGAGAGTGGTGGATGCGTGAAAATAATTAAAAAGTTTACAAACAGTGCTCACTCATCCATTATGGATACGCTTATAAAAATAGGAGAATACACGTGAAATTTGAAGACTAGCATGTACAGTACTTGCAGGTGCTGCAAGATTCTTGGCCCTGCTGCTGTGGTAACTCTGGTGGTAGTAAGATGCTGCTAAAATCAGGTGGAGATGGCGCTAAAAACAGAAATCACTTGGTGGGCATTCCCAGTCTTCACTCAAGAAAAACTGGTGATGGTGTTGGAACTATGAAAAATCAATCATCGAGAGCTTTGAAAAAGCAAATCCAGATATAAAAAGTGAAATTGGAAACCATCGACTTTAAGTCAGGTCCTGAAAAATCACAACAGCTCATCGAAGCAGGAACAGCCCAGACGTACTTTTGACTGCACTAGGACGTGATCATCCAACCTGGTAAAAACGGTAAATTGGCTGAGTTGAACGACCTCTTTCACAGACGAATTTGTCAAAGATGTACTAACGAAAATATCATCAAGCAAGTAAAGCTGGAGACAAAACTACATGTATCCAATCAGTTCAGCACCATTCTATATGGCTATGAACAAGAAAATGTTGGAAGATGCTGGAGTAGCTGACCTTGTTAAAGAAGGTTGGACTACAGATGACTTTGAAAAAGTATTGAAGGCTCTTAAAGATAAAGGATATACACCAGGTTCATTGTTCAGCTCTGGTCAAGGGAGACCAAGGGAAACATGTGCCTTCATCACTAACCTCTACGGCGGTTCTGTAACGAGACAAAGAAGTTACTAAATACACAACTGACGATCCTAAGTTCGTCAAAGGTCTTGAAAAAGCAACTAGCTGGATTAAGATGGTCTGTTGAACAACGGTTCTGCAATCTTGACGGTGGAGCAGACATCCAGAACTTTGCAAATGGTCAAACATCATACACAACCTTTGGGCACCAGCTCAAAACGGTATCCAAAGCTAAACTTTTGGGAAGCAAGTAAGTAGTAAGTAGTAAGTACCATTCCATCAGATTCAGGTAAACCAGCTCTTGAATACCTTGTAAACGGATTTGCAGTATTCAACAACAAAGATGACAAGAAAGTTGCAGCATCTAAGAAATTCATCCAATTTATCGCGGATGATAAAGAATGGGGTCCAAAAGACGTTGTTCGTACGGAAAGCCTTCCCCAGTTCGTGTACTCATTTGGCAAACTTTATGATGATCAAAAGCGTATGAAACAATCAGTGGTTGGACTCAATACTACTCACCATACTACAACACTATCGATGGTTTTGCTGGAAATGAGAACACTTTGGTTCCCAATGCTGCAATCTGTATCGAATGGTGATGAAAAACCAGCGGATGCTTTGAAAGCCTTCACTGAAAAAGCTAACGAAACAATTAGCTACAAAACAATAAAGCACTAAATCAGATTGACTCCTCCTTTTCCTGTGCATAGTCTGTGTAAGAAAGGGAGGATTTTTGTTTGAAATGTAGAACCGTCACGAAATTAAAATGAAGTTCTTACATAGTCGAATCAGCTTAAAATTTCATTTTGATTTTAAAACAGTTCAAGAAAATCAAAAATATTCTATTTGTGAAAGAGAGGTGCCGACTGTGAAAGTCAATAAAATTCGTGCATGCGGGAAACAGTGATTTCCTACGCTTTCCTAGCATCAGTATTATTCTTCTGTGTATCTTTGTTTTAGTACCAATGATTATGGGCTTCATTACAAGTTTCTTTTTAACTACTCTATGACTAGTTTTGAGTTTGTGGGCTTTTGATAACTATATCGTGTGTTTAAAGATCCTGTCTTTACAAAAATCTCTGATTAATACAGTTATTTTTGGTTGTTGGATCTGTACCGATTGTTGTTCTTTCGCTCTTTTGTAGCGTCACAAACCTATCACCAAAAATGCTGTAGCTAGATCCTTTTACCGATTTCGTCTATCTTCCTTCCTGTTGTAACAGGTAGCGTTGCTGTAACAGTTGTTTGGAAATGGATATATGACCCATTATCAGGATTTTTAAACTTTGTTTTGAAATCTAGTCATATCATTACTCAAAACATTTCATGGCTTGGAGATAAGCACTAGGCATTGCTGGCGATTATGATTATCCTTTTGACAACATCTGTTGGTCAACCGATTATCCTCTATATCGCAGCTATGGGTAATAGTGATAATTCATTGGTTGAAGCGGCACGTGTTGATGGTGCAACCGAGTTTCAAGTTTTCTGGAAGATTAAATGGCCTAGCTCTCCTTCCAACTCTCTACATCGCAATCATCACAACAATTAACTCATTCCAAGTTTTCGCCTTGATTCAACTATTGACATCTGGTGGGCCAAACTACTCAACAAGTACCTTGATGTACTACCTGTACGAAAAGGCCTTCCAATTGACCGAATACGGGTATGCTAATACCATTGGTGTCTTCTTAGCAGTCATGATTGCTATTGTAAGCTTTGTTCAATTTAAAAGCGCCTGAAATGACGTAGAATATTAAAGAAAGGAGACAGCTATGCAATCTACACACAAAGAAACCTTAACAGTTTTCACTGTTATTTCAACTATTATCTTGCTCTTGTTGACCGTGCTGTTCATCTTTCCATTCTACTGGATTTTGACAGGGGCCTTCAAATCACAACCTGATACAATCGTTATTCCACCACAATGGTTCCTAAAAATGCCGACTATGGAGAACTTCCAACAACTCATGGTGCAAAACCCTGCTATGCAGTGGATGTGGAACTCTGTGTTTATCTCATTGGTAACCATGTTCTAGTTTGTGCGACCTCTTCTAGCAGGTTATGTATTGGCTAAAAACGTTTCTATGGGCAACGCATTCTATTTGCCATCTCTTCATCGCTGCCATGGCGCTTCCAAAAACAAGTTGTCCTTGTACCATTGGTACGTATCGTCAACTTGCGTGAATTCACGACACTCTTTGGGCAGTTATCCTGCCTTTTGATTGGATGTGTCATTTGGGGTCTTCCTCATGAAACAGTTCAGTGAATATCTACAGAGTTGCTTGGATCAGCTAAAATCGACGAGTTGTGGTGAGATTCGTACTTTCGTGGGCGTAGCCTTTCGATTGTGAAAACCAGGATTTGCAGCCCTTGCAACTCTTACCTTCACTCAATACATGGAACGACTACTTCATGCAGTTGGTAATGTTGACTTCACGTAACAATTTTGACCATTTCACTCGGTGTTGCGACCATGCAGGCTGAAACGCATGACCAACTATGGTTTGATCATGGCAGGAGCTGCTCCTTGCAGCTGTGCCAATCGTAACAGTCTTCCTTGTCTTCCAAAATCTTTCACTCGAGGTATTACTATGGGAGCTGTTAGAGGATGCTCTTGCGAAAATCGAATTCAAAACTATGTCAGCGTCACCTCGCTATACTTAAGTATTGCCTGCGGAGTAGCTTCCTGAGTTTGCTCTTTCAAATTTCATTGAGTAGTAGGAAAATCAATCTATCAAAGATACAAAAGTATATTTATAGATTTAGAGAATACAGAGTTATAAGTGTCTACAAAAATGTTGGGTATTTGCTTACCTTAGATATTTTGTTAGACACTTATCAACTTAAGAATGATTTTAGTTAACTATCAGAAACGAAGGAAAGAGTATGATTTTTGACGATTTGAAAAACATCACCTTTTACAAAGGAATTCATCCCAATCTGAGACAAGGCTATCGACTATCTCTACCAGCACCGTAAGGATTCTTTTGAACTAGGTAGCATGAGATTGACGGGGACAAGGTCTTCTAGTTGTTCGAGGAAAATGTCTCAATCAAGCTGAAAATGATCAGTTTGAGCATCATAAAACTATGCAGATTTGCATTTACGGTGAAGGACTATGAATATTCGAGTTACGGTTCACGTATCAAAGACGAAGCGGTAGCATTCGACGAAGCGAGTGACATTGGCTTTGTTCATTGTCATGAACACTACCCACTCTTGTTGGGTTATCACAATTTTGCGATTTTCTTTCCAGGAGAACCACACCAGCCAAATGGCTATGCAGGTATGGAAGAAAGGTTCGCAAATATCTCTTCAAAATTTTGATTGATTAAAAAATCAGGAGGAGCAAACATGGCACAAAAAGGAGTAAGCCTTATCAAGCAGCATTTGATACAGATAACTTTCTCATGCGTTTTAGTGAGGAAGGTCTTGGATATCGTGACAGCTCAATCTTCTTTTTGTTGTCTCTTGTTTGCCCATCGTGACGATCGGAGTGGCCAAGATTAGCCTCTACGAGACTCATGTTTGAGATTAAGAAGAAGTAGACGTGTACCTAGTCTTTAACTCTATTCTAAGAGCTTTCTAGCAAAATCTAGAAACTAGGTCTTCAGTTAGGTCTGCTTGAGTTGGGTATCGTCTCATTAAGCTTCTAGACCTCTATCTCTTTTGAGGGCAGACAGCTTTTACCTTTCCAGATTGTGAAAAGCTATTTTGTTTGGGGACTTCTATCTTCCTCACTCTGGTGATGTTGGCTAGCTATCCCATCGCTGCGCGCTATGATTTGACTTGGAAAAGAAGTGCTACAAAAGGACTTATCTTGGCAAGTTTTAACTCTTCCTGGTTCTTCCTCATGTTAGCCATTCTCTTTTCTCATTGTGATGGTTCTTATCTATCCGCCTCAGTTTACTTTTAGGGTGGTCAGCCCTTCCATGCTTTTTGGGTTTGGACTCTTGGTCTTTATCCAGATTGGATTGATGGAGAAAATTTTCGCAAAATACCAATAGGATGGTCTTGTCTATGAAACCACTTTCACTCATAAACAATTCAAAATTCATATAGAAACTAAAATCTAAGTGTACACAAGATATTGAAAGCGATTTTCATAAGATGTATACTAAAACTATAAAGAATAAATCCTGCTGTTAGCAGAAAAAGAAATCTTAGGAGAAAAATCTATGTCAGATTTGAAAAATATGAAGGTGTCATTCCAGCCTCTACCGCATGTTATGATGATCAAGGAGAAGTAAGTCCAGAGCGTACGCGTGCCTTGGTTCAATACTTTCATTGATAAAGGTGTTCAAGGTCTCTATGTCAATGGTTCTTCTGGTGAATGTATCTACCAAAGTGTTGAAGACCGCAAATTGATTTTGGAAGAAGTCATGGCAGTTGCTAAAGGTAAACTGACCATCATTGCTCACGTAGCTTGCAACAATACCAAAGATAGTATGGAACTTGCTCGCCACGCTGAAAGTTTGGGTGTAGATGCTATTGCAACGATTCCACCAATTTATTTCCGCTTGCCAGAATACTCAGTTGCTAAATATTGGAACGATATCAGTTCTGCAGCTCCAAATACAGACTACGTAATTTACAACATTCCTCAATTGGCAGGGGTTGCTTTGACTCCAAGCCTTTATACTGAAATGTTGAAGAATCCTCGTGTTATCGGTGTGAAGAACTCTTCTATGCCAGTTCAAGATATCCAAACTTTTGTTAGCCTTGGTGGAGAAGACCATATCGTCTTTAATGGTCCAGATGAGCAGTTCCTAGGAGGACGCCTCATGGGTGCTAAGGCTGGTATCGGTGGTACTTACGGTGCTATGCCAGAACTCTTCTTGAAACTCAACCAATTGATTGCGGATAGAGATTTAGAAACAGCGCGTGAATTGCAGTATGCTATCAACGCTATCATTGGTAAACTCACTGCTGCTCATGGAAATATGTACGGTGTCATTAAAGAAGTCTTGAAGATTAATGAAGGATTGAATATTGGTTCTGTTCGTTCACCATTGACACCAGTGACTGAAGAAGATCGTCCAGTTGTAGAAGCAGCTGCAGCCTTGATTCGTGAAACCAAGGAGCGCTTCCCTCTAATCCATAAGGAGGTATTTATGACACACTACGTTGCAATTGATATCGGTGGAACCAACATCAAATATGGTTTGATCGACCAAGAAGGCCAACTTGTTGAATCGCATGAAATGCCAACAGAGGCGCATAAAGGTGGACCTCATATCTTACAAAAGACCAAAGATATCGTAGCCAGCTATTTAGAACAAGGCCCAGTAGCAGGTGTTGCTATTTCTTCTGCAGGAATGGTGGATCCAGATAAGGGTGAGATTTTCTATGCTGGGCCTCAGATTCCCAACTATGCAGGAACTCAGTTCAAGAAGGAAATCGAGACTAGCTTTAATATTCCTTGTGAAATTGAAAATGATGTCAACTGTGCAGGTCTTGCTGAAGCGGTATCTGGTTCAGGCAAGGGAGCGAGTGTGACACTTTGCTTGACCATTGGAACCGGTATCGGTGGTTGCTTGATTATGGATGGGAAAGTCTTCCATGGTTTTAGCAATTCAGCCTGCGAAGTCGGTTATATGCATATGCAGGATGGAGATTTCCAAGACTTGGCCTCTACGACAGCCTTGGTGGAGTATGTAGCAGCAGGTCATGGAGATCCAGCTGATCAGTGGAATGGCCGACGTATCTTTAAGGAAGCTACCGAAGGAAACAAAATTTGCATGGAAGGCATTGACCGGATGGTAGACTATCTAGGAAAAGGTCTGGCAAATATTTGCTATGTGGCCAATCCAGAAGTGGTCATTCTTGGTGGCGGTATCATGGGACAAGAGGCAATCCTCAAACCCAAGATCCGCACAGCCTTGAAGGCAGCTTTGGTACCAAGTCTAGCTGAAAAAACACGATTAGAATTTGCCCATCACCAAAATACAGCAGGTATGTTGGGAGCTTATTATCATTTCAAAACAAAACAATCCTAGTTTGGCTCAGCCAAACTAGGATTTTCTTACACGTTTTTGTCTACGATAGCCATTGAGTTTTTTATTTTCCCAATAGCTATTAAAGATTTTCTCCTTGCTTTCACGATTGATTTCCAAAAAGTAGGCATAAATCAAATCGATAAAGAAGAGCATAGGAAGTTGAGCGGATATACGTTGGATGTAGGAAGGCTGACTGTGGCTAGCTACAAGAACATTTTCTGTATAGGTCTGACTATCTTTATTGGGAACACTTGTAAAGAGTACAGTCTTTGCCCCCATCTCCTTAGCGTCTAATAGACTATCTAAAATAGAAGGTGTTGTGCCAGAAAGTGAGAAACCGAGTACGAGACAATTTTCATCCATAATGCTGGTTGTCCAAGCAAAGCCGTCTTGATCAGTCAAGGCCTCGCAGACCACACCTAGACGCATAAAGCGCAATTTCATTTCACGAGCGACAAGGCCAGAACTACCTGTTCCAAAGAAGTAGACACGATCAGCATCTTCGATTAGTTGGGCAATTCGTTCTAGTTGGATTTCGTCAATCAAGTCCTGTGTTTGTTCCCGCATACTGCTATAACTTCTGAGGACTCGTTTTGTCAGTGGACTGTGTTTGTGAGAATGGGTGTCCTGTTTCTCTGCTTGGTGTTGGTATTGGAAAATAAATTCTCGATAGCCTGTAAAACCACACTTTTTAGAAAAGCGGGTCAAAGCAGCTTGAGAGATATGTAATTTTTGAGTGACTTGCTGGGATGATAAATCATCTGCAATGGTTTCAGATTGTAAAAAATAGCGAGCGATTTCTTGCTCTAAATCTGTCATTTCTTCGAAGTGAGAATCAATGAGGGTTGCTATATCTGGTTTGTCCATAGGGAAGGCTCCTTTAAATGAGTCGTATTGGAAAAAAAGACTTGGGTCATCGAACTTTTTACGTTTATTATATCATATAATATAGGGATAGATAAATAAAATCGTATTTTTTCCGTAAAAAGGAAAAAAGCTTTTTCCTTTTCCATAATTTTCTTCTCAAATTATGGTACAATGAAGAGTAAGATTTTAAATAGAAATGAGACTGATTTGTATGAGAAAATTTGACAGCCATTCGATTCCGATTCGGCTTAATTTATTGTTTTCGATTGTCATTTTCCTCTTTATGGCCATTATTGGTCGCCTGCTTTATATGCAGGTTTTGAACAAGGATTTTTATGAGACAAAATTAGCATCTGCTAGTAAAACAAAGGTGACCACTAGCTCGGCCCGGGGCGAAATTTATGATGCCAGCGGCAAGCCCTTGGTTGAAAATACTGTGAAACAAGTTGTTTCCTTTACTCGAAACAACAAAATGACGGCTGCCGATTTAAAAGAAACAGCCAAGAAGTTGCTGGCTTATGTGGGAGTTTCTTCTCCAACATTGACTGACCGACAGTTGGTAGACTATTATCTAGCAGATCAAGATGTCTATAAGAAAGCAGTGGAAAGTTTACCACGTGAGAAGCGACTTGATTCTGATGGCAATCAATTATCTGAGTCCGAACTTTACAATAATACTGTTGAAAGTATCGATCCAAGTCAATTGGCCTACTCTGATGACGAAAAGAAAGAAATTTATCTTTTTAGCCAACTCAATGCAGTTGGAAATTTTGCGACAGGGACCATTGCGACAGACTCCTTAACAGATACTCAGATTGCCTTGATTGCTTCGGCCTCTAAGAATTTACCTGGTATCAGTATTTCAACTTCGTGGGATCGAAAAGTTCTAGAGACTTCTCTTTCGTCTATAGTAGGAAGTGTATCTAGTGAAAAAGCTGGTCTACCAGCTGAAGAAGCAGATGCTTATATCAAAAAGGGTTATTCTCTAAACGACCGTGTTGGGACTTCTTATCTAGAAAAACAATATGAAGAAACCTTGCAAGGAAAACGCTCGGTGAAAGAAGTCCATCTAGACAAGTATGGCAATATGGAAAGTGTCGAAAATATCGAAGATGGTACCAAAGGGAATAATATTAAACTGACTATTGATTTGGCCTTCCAAGATAGCGTGGACAATCTGCTTAAGAGTTATTTCAATTCCGAACTGGGAAATGGAGGAGCCAAGTATTCTGAAGGTGTGTATGCAGTTGCTTTGAACCCAAAAACAGGTGCGGTTTTGTCTATGTCAGGACTCAAACATGACTTGAAAACGGGAGATTTAACACCTGATTCCTTGGGAACAGTAACCAATGTCTTTGTCCCGGGTTCGGTTGTCAAGGCGGCGACCATCAGCTCTGGTTGGGAGAATGGAGTCTTATCAGGGAATCAGACCTTGACAGACCAACCGATTGTCTTCCAAGGTTCAGCTCCAATTAATTCTTGGTATACTCAAGCCTACGGTTCATTCCCGATTACAGCTGTGGAAGCCTTGGAGTATTCTTCTAATACCTACATGGTCCAAACGGCTTTGGGCATCATGGGTCAAACTTATCAACCTAATATGTTTGTTGGAACCAGCAATTTGGAATCAGCTATGGGGAAACTTCGTGCGACATTTGCTGAATATGGTCTTGGAGCTTCAACGGGTATTGATCTTCCGGATGAATCTACAGGATTTACCCCTAAGGAATATGACTTTGCCAATTACATTACCAATGCCTTTGGCCAGTTTGATAACTACACCCCTATGCAATTAGCCCAGTACGTTGGAACTATTGCCAACAACGGTGTTCGGATTGCCCCCCACATTGTCGAGGGGATTTATGGAAACAACGAACAAGGTGGCTTAGGGAACTTAATCCAATCTATTGAAACCAAGGAAATGAATAAAATTAATATTTCTGAGTCTGATGTTTCCATCCTCCAACAAGGCTTTTATCAAGTGTCACATGGTGGTAGTGCTTTGACAACCGGTCGTGCCTTTTCAAATGGCGCAGCGGTATCCATTAGTGGAAAAACAGGTACTGCTGAAAGTTATGTTGAGGGCGGTCAAAAAGCTAACAATACTAATGCTGTGGCCTATGCACCATCAGATAATCCTCAAATCGCTGTAGCTGTTGTCTTCCCTCATAACACCAACCTTACAAATGGTGTCGGACCTTCCATTGCGCGCGATATTATCAACCTCTATAACCAACATCATCCAATGAATTAGAAAGGAACGTATGCTTTATCCAACACTATTGCTAAGCTAATTGACAGTTATTCGAAGTTACCGGGTATCGGGATTAAGACGGCTACCCGTCTGGCCTTCTATACTATTGGAATGTCTGATGACGATGTCAATGAATTTGCTAAAAATCTCCTTTCTGCTAAGAGAGAGCTGACCTACTGTTCCATCTGCGGTCGCCTGACTGATGACGATCCTTGCTCTATCTGTATCGATCCGACTCGTGACCAGACAACGATTTTAGTTCTCGAAGATAGTCGCGATGTGGCAGCCATGGAGAATATCCAAGAATACCATGGACTCTATCATGTCTTACATGGACTCATTTCTCCCATGAATGGTATCAGTCCGGACGATATCAATCTCAAGAGCCTTATGACTCGTCTTATGGATAGTGAAGTTTCAGAAGTGATTGTGGCGACCAATGCTACAGCAGATGGTGAAGCGACATCCATGTATCTTTCACGTTTGCTCAAGCCAGCTGGTATCAAGGTTACGCGTCTAGCGCGAGGTCTCGCTGTCGGAGCGGATATTGAGTATGCGGACGAAGTGACACTCTTACGAGCCATTGAAAATCGAACAGAGTTGTAAGTCTAGACAAATTAACACACTCAATTCATTTAGACAAAAATTAAGGAGACCGACAGTTGTTTTATCGGTCTCTTTTTAGATTTATTGAAGACCAGTATCAGGTTCAAGTTTCAAAAAAGAAGCAAATATGATATACTAAAGAACGAGTATTCTATTAGAATTGGAACAAATAATATGAAACAAACGATTATTCTTTTATACGGTGGACGTAGTGCAGAGCGTGAAGTCTCTGTTCTTTCAGCTGAGAGTGTGATGCGTGCGGTCAACTACGACCGTTTCACAGTCAAGACTTTCTTCATCAGCCAGTCGGGTGATTTTATTAAAACGCAAGAATTTAGCCATACTCCAGGTCAAGAGGATCGTCTTATGACCAATGAAACCATTGATTGGGATAAGAAAGTTGCACCAAGTGCTATATACGAAGAGGGAGCAGTGGTCTTTCCAGTCCTTCATGGTCCGATGGGAGAGGATGGCTCTGTTCAAGGATTCTTGGAAGTTTTGAAAATGCCTTACGTCGGTTGTAACATCTTGTCATCTAGTCTTGCCATGGATAAAATCACCACTAAGCGTGTCTTAGAATCTGTCGGGATTGCCCAAGTTCCTTATGTGGCCATTGTCGAAGGTGATGATGTGACTGTTAAAATTGCCGAAGTTGAAGAAAAATTGACTTATCCAGTTTTCACAAAACCATCAAACATGGGTTCAAGTGTCGGTATTTCAAAATCTGAAAATCAAGAAGAACTCCGTCAAGCCTTGAAACTTGCCTTCCAATATGACAGCCGTGTCTTGGTAGAGCAAGGGGTAAATGCTCGTGAAATCGAGGTTGGTCTCTTGGGCAACTACGATGTCAAGAGTACGCTACCAGGAGAAGTAGTCAAGGATGTTGCCTTTTATGACTACGATGCCAAGTATATTGACAACAAGATTACCATGGATATCCCAGCTAAAATCAGTGATGATGTGGTAGCTGTCATGCGTCAGAATGCAGAAACTGCCTTCCGTGCTATTGGTGGTTTAGGTCTATCTCGTTGTGATTTCTTCTATACAGATAAGGGAGAGATTTTCCTCAACGAGCTCAATACCATGCCAGGTTTCACCCAGTGGTCTATGTACCCACTACTTTGGGACAATATGGGAATCAGCTATCCAGACTTAATCGAGCGATTGGTTGATCTTGCTCAAGAAAGTTTTGACAAGCGCGAAGCGCATTTGCTATAAAAATGAAAGAGAGGGTAGAAACCAGAACCATCACTACAAGGTGATTTTAGTTCTCGGATTTCAACCCTTTTTAAAGGAGTAGAAATGAAATTAACAATTTATGAAGTGGCCCAAGTTGTAGGAGCTAAAAATGATATTAGCACCTTTGAGGACATCCAGTTAGAGAAAGCTGAGTTTGATAGTCGTTTGATTGCTACAGGGGACTTGTTTGTGCCCCTCAAAGGTGCGCGTGATGGTCACGACTTTATCGAAAGAGCTTTTGAAAATGGCGCTGCAGTAACCCTGTCTGAGAAAGAGGTTGCAAATCATCCCTATATTTTAGTAGATGATGTCTTGACTGCCTTTCAAACCCTAGCTGCCTACTATCTTGAAAAAACAGCAGTTGATGTCATTGCTGTCACAGGTTCAAATGGTAAAACAACGACCAAGGATATGTTAGCTCACTTGCTATCAACAACCTACAAAACCTACAAAACACAAGGAAACTACAATAATGAGATTGGCCTTCCTTACACAGTTCTCCATATGCCTGAAGGAACAGAAAAGTTGGTCTTGGAGATGGGACAGGATCACTTGGGAGATATTCATCTCTTGTCAGAATTGGCTCGTCCAAAAACAGCCATCGTGACCTTAGTTGGAGAAGCCCATTTGGCCTTTTTCAAAGACCGTTCTGAGATTGCTAAAGGGAAAATGCAAATTGCAGACGGGATGGCACCTGGTTCCTTGCTTTTAGCGCCAGCTGACACTATTGTAGAGGACTATCTACCTACTGAGCAAAAAGTCGTTCGTTTCGGACCAGGTGCAGAACTTGAAATTACTGACTTGATTGAACGTAAGGATAGCTTAACTTTCAAGGCTAATTTCTTGGAGCAGGCTCTTGACTTACCAGTGACTGGTAAGTACAATGCGACCAATGCCATGATTGCGTCCTATGTTGCCCTACAAGAAGGAGTTTCAAAGGAGCAAATCCGTTTGGCTTTCCAAAATCTTGAATTGACGCGTAACCGTACCGAGTGGAAGAAAGCAGCCAATGGAGCAGATATCTTATCAGATGTTTACAATGCCAATCCAACTGCTATGAAGCTGATTTTGGAGACTTTCTCTGCCATTCCAGCCAATGAAGGTGGCAAGAAAATTGCTGTCTTGGCGGATATGAAGGAGCTTGGTGACCAGTCTATTCAACTTCATAACCAGATGATTTTGAGCCTCTCGCCTGATGTGCTTGATACCGTTATTTTCTATGGAGAAGACATTGCTGAATTAGCCCAATTGGCTAGTCAAATGTTCCCAATCGGCCACGTTTACTACTTCAAGAAAACAGAAGACCAAGACCAATTTGAAGACCTAGTCAAGCAGGTCAAAGAAAGCCTTGGAGTCAATGACCAAATCCTACTCAAAGGCTCTAACTCTATGAATCTAGCCAAGTTGGTAGAAAGTTTAGAAAATGAAGCCAAGTGATTTTGTCAAACATTTACGTATTTCTAAATCCATTTTTGACAAATAGCATGGTATAATAAAATGCAGGAAAATTTTGAATCATGAGGAAGACTAGATGAATTTATGGGATATTTTCTTTACGACCCAAGCAACAGAACCACCCAAATTTGACCTTTTTTGGTATGTCAGTATATTTACACTCTTGGCTTTGACCTTTTATACAGCCTATCGTTATCGTGAAAAGAAGGCTTATCAACGATTTTTCCAAATCTTGCAGGCAGTTCAGTTAATCCTTCTTTATGGATGGTACGGGGTTAATCATATGCCATTGTCAGAAAGCTTACCCTTTTACCATTGCCGTATGGCTATGTTTGTGGTGCTTTTGCTTCCTGGTCAGTCCAAATATCGGCAGTATTTTGCATTACTAGGAACATTTGGGACATTAGCAGCCTTTGTTTATCCAGTGCCAGATCCTTATCCATTCCCGCATATTGCGATTTTATCCTTTATCTTTGGCCACTTAGCTCTCTTGGGGAACTCTCTAGTTTATCTATTGAGACAGTATAACGCGCGATTGCTGGATGTGAAGGGAATTTTTCTCATGACCTTTGCACTAAATGCCTTGATTTTTGTGGTCAATCTAGTAACAGGTGGAGATTACGGATTCTTGACAAAAACCACCATTGGTTGGAGACCATGGCTTTAGTAGCTAATTATTTAATCGTTTCCTGGCCTTATCAGCAGCGATTACGTTAACAAAGAAAATCTTGGAACTATTTTTAGAACAAGAAGCAGAAAAAATGATTGCAAAGAAAGCTTAGAAATGAGCTTTCTTTTTTTCATAAATCTGATTTTTTATAACTTGTTTGGAAAAATAAAAAAAGCTAAGGAACGAATGTGAAAAATGGTAAGTAAATTTAGGAAAAAAACTAAGCACGATTGGATTTTTTTGTGTTATAATATTCTGTGAATAGCTATGCCCTATTTTTAGCTATATTGAATAGAAGTTTGAAACTTGGAAGAGAGAGGATGCGATGTAATGGCTAGAGATGGTTTTTACAGGCTTAGATATCGGAACTAATTCGATTAAAGTATTGGTTGCCGAGCTTAGAAATGGTGAACTTAATGTAATTGGTGTAAGTAATGCCAAGAGTAAAGGTGTAAAGGATGGGATTATCGTTGATATTGAAGCAGCAGCAACTGCTATCAAGTCAGCTATTTCCCAAGCAGAAGAGAAAGCTGGCATTTCAATCAAATCAGTGAATGTTGGTTTGCCTGGAAATCTTTTGCAAGTAGAACCAACTCAAGGTATGATTCCAGTTACATCTGATACAAAAGAAATTACAGATCAAGATGTTGAAAATGTTGTCAAATCAGCTTTGACAAAGAGTATGACACCAGATCGTGAAGTCATTACTTTTATTCCAGAAGAATTTATCGTAGATGGTTTCCAAGGTATTCGTGACCCACGTGGCATGATGGGTGTTCGTCTTGAAATGCGTGGTTTGCTTTACACAGGTCCACGTACTATTCTTCACAATTTACGCAAGACAGTTGAGCGCTCAGGTGTTCAAGTTGAAAATATTATTATTTCACCATTGGCTTTGGTTCGTTCAGTCTTGAACGAAGGAGAGCGTGAATTTGGAGCTACTGTGATTGATATGGGAGCAGGTCAAACAACTGTTGCTACAATCCGTAACCAAGAACTCCAGTTTACAAATATTCTTCAAGAAGGTGGAGATTATGTCACAAAAGATATCTCTAAGGTCTTGAAGACTTCACAGAAATTAGCTGAAGGATTGAAATTAAACTATGGTGAAGCCTACCCTTCACTTGCAAGCAATGAAACCTTCCAAGTTGAAGTAATTGGTGAAGTAGAACCTGTAGAAGTTACAGAAAGCTACCTAGCAGAGATTATTTCAGCCCGCATTAAGCACATTTTTGAACAAATCAAACAAGAGTTGGAAAGAAGACATTTGTTGGATCTTCCAGGTGGGATTGTTCTGATTGGTGGAAATGCTATTTTACCAGGTGTTGTAGAACTTGCACAGGAAGTCTTTGGCGTTGGTGTCAAACTTTACGTTCCAAATCAAGTTGGAATCCGTAATCCTGCCTTCGCTCATGTGATTAGCTTGTCTGAATTTGCTGGTCAATTGACTGAGGTGCATTTATTAGCACAAAGAGCAGTCAAGGGTGAGGATACTTTGCGTCACCAACCAATTAATTTTGGTGGGATGATTCAACGCGTTACGCAAGTAGCACAACCTACCCCTATTCAACCAGTTCAAAATACTGAGGTAGAGCAATCAGCTTCTACGAACGTAGTTGCTCCGAAAGAAGATAAAGTATCTTCTCAAAATAAACCAAAAATCGCAGATCGTTTCCGTGGCTTAATCGGAAGTATGTTTGATGAATAAAAGAGGAAAAATAAACTATGACATTTTCATTTGATACAGCAGCAGCTCAAGGTGCAGTTATTAAAGTAATCGGTGTTGGTGGAGGTGGCGGTAACGCCATTAACCGCATGGTTGACGAAGGTGTTGCAGGCGTAGAATTTATCGCAGCAAACACAGATGTACAAGCTTTGAGTAGTACAAAAGCTGAGACTGTAATTCAGTTAGGCCCTAAATTGACTCGTGGTTTGGGTGCTGGCGGTCGACCTGAAGTTGGTCAAAAGGCAGCTGAAGAAAGCGAAGAAGCCTTGACTCAAGCTATTACTGGAGCAGATATGGTCTTCATTACTGCAGGTATGGGAGGTGGCTCTGGTACTGGTGCAGCTCCTGTTATTGCCCGCATTGCTAAAGATTTAGGTGCTCTTACAGTTGGTGTTGTGACACGTCCTTTCGGTTTTGAAGGAAGCAAACGTGGTCAGTATGCTGTAGAAGGAATCAATCAACTTCGTGAGCATGTGGATACTCTATTGATTATTTCAAACAACAACTTGCTTGAAATTGTTGATAAGAAAACTCCACTTCTTGAAGCTCTTAGCGAAGCAGATAACGTACTTCGCCAAGGTGTTCAAGGGATTACTGATTTGATCACAAACCCTGGTTTGATTAATCTTGACTTTGCCGATGTGAAAACAGTTATGGCAAATAAAGGAAACGCCCTAATGGGTATCGGTATCGGTAGTGGTGAAGAACGTGTGGTAGAAGCAGCTCGTAAGGCAATCTACTCACCACTTCTTGAAACAACTATTGACGGTGCTGAGGATGTCATCGTCAACGTTACTGGTGGTCTCGATTTAACCTTGATTGAGGCAGAAGAAGCTTCAGAGATTGTCAACCAAGCAGCTGGCCAAGGAGTGAACATTTGGCTCGGAACATCTATCGATGAAAACATGAAAGATGAAATCCGTGTTACAGTTGTGGCAACTGGTGTTCGTCAAGATCGTGTTGAAAAAGTTGTGGGCCATGCACCAAGACAAACTGTTCGTCATGAACAAGTAAGCCCAAGTCATGCACACAATCATAATCGTCAGTTTGATATGGCTGAAACTGCAGAAATTCCAAGTCCAGCACCTCGTCGCACAGAAACTTCTCAAACTTCAGCATTTGGTGATTGGGATTTGCGTCGTGAGACAATTGTTCGTCCGACTGATTCAGTTGTATCACCAGTTGAACGTTTTGAAGCGCCATCTTTACATGATGAGGATGAATTAGACACTCCTCCATTTTTCAAAAATCGTTAAGTAAATGAATTTGAAAGAAAATACAGAACGTGTTTTTCAACAAATAAAAGATGCAAGTCAGCAGTCAGGAAGAGAAGCCAATTCTGTTTCGGTTGTTGCTGTTACAAAATATGTAGACGTACCGACAGCGGAGGCCTTGCTTCCGCTAGGTGTGCATCATATTGGTGAAAATCGTGTGGATAAATTTCTTGAGAAATATGAAGCTTTAAAAGATAGAAATATTACCTGGCATTTGATTGGAACCTTGCAAAGACGCAAGGTCAAAGATGTCATTCAGTATGTTGATTATTTCCACGCTTTGGATTCATTAAAGCTAGCAGAGGAAATTCAAAAAAGAAGTGACCGAGTTGTTAAGTGTTTCTTACAAGTAAATATCTCAAGGGAAGAGAGCAAACATGGTTTTTCAAAGGAAGAACTATTGGAGCTCTTGCCAGAATTGGCTACCTTAGATAAAATTGAATATGTCGGCTTGATGACAATGGCTCCTTTTGAAGCTAGTAGTGATGAGTTGAAAGAGATTTTTAAAGCTACGCAGGATTTGCAACTAGAAATTAGAGAAAAACAAATTCCCAATATGCCAATGACGGACTTGAGTATGGGTATGAGTCGTGACTACAAGGAAGCGATTGAATTTGGCTCAACATTTGTCAGAATTGGTACAGCATTTTTTAAATAGGAAAGAAATATGTCTTTAAAAGATAGATTTGATAAATTTATAGATTATTTTACAGAAGATGGAGAAGATGTTGGTACTGCATATCAGCCTAAAGCTGAAGAGCCGATTGTGACTCCAGTCCCTTCTGTTCAAGAGTTGCCTCAACAATCTGGTAGCACGCCATCTAAAGATAAAAACATCACTCGTCTTCATGCCCGTCAACAAGAGTTGGCTATGCAAAGTCAACGTTCTACTGATAAGGTGACAATTGATGTTCGTTATCCACGTAAATACGAAGATGCCACAGATATTGTTGATTTATTAGCTGGTAACGAAAGTATTTTGATTGATTTCCAATATATGACAGAAGTTCAAGCACGTCGTTGTTTGGATTATCTGGACGGGGCACGCCATGTTTTAGCTGGTAACATGAAAAAGGTAGCATCTACTATGTACCTGCTGACACCAGTTGATGTTGTCGTCAATATTGAAGACATCAAAATTCCAGATGAATCACAAAATGGTGAATTTGGCTTTGATATGAAACGTACGAGAGTGAGATAATGATCTTTCTCATTCGTTTTGTTCAAAATGCAGTGGATATCTATTCACTGATTTTAATCGTGTTTGCTCTGATGTCTTGGTTTCCCAATGCTTATGAATCACGTCTTGGACGCTTGATTATTAGTTTAGTGAAACCGATAATTGCCCCTTTGCAACGTTTACCCCTTCAGATTGCTGGTCTTGACTTGTCTGTCTGGATTGCGGTATTACTAGTTCATTTCCTAGGGGAACAATTGATTCGACTTTTAGTGATCTTTCTATGAACAAGATGATTTATCAACACTTTTCTAAGAATGATTCGTCTTTTATTGATAAGGGAGTAGAATGGATAAAAAAGGTAGAAGATTCTTATTCTCCTTTTTTAACACCCTTTGTAAATCCCCATCAAGAAAAGATTTTAAAGGTTCTAGCATCAACCAACGACATCTCCTACATGAGCAGTAGACAGTTTCTTGAAACTGAATATGTGCGGGTTCTCCTGTATCCTGATTATTTTTGAGCCAGAATTTTCTGATTTTGAACTATCCTTGCAAGAAATAGTTTATCCTAATAAGTTTGAACGCTTAACGCATGCAAAAATATTAGGGACTGTTTTAAATCAGCTGGGAATTGATAGGAAGCTATTTGGTGATATCTTAGTCAACGAAGAGAGAGCACAGATTATCATTAATCGACAGTTTATGCTCCTTTTTCCAAGACGGGCATTACTAAAATTGCTCGTTTACCGGTTCGTCTAGAAGAACGGATTTTTACTGAGAAAGATTGAACAGTAGAAGATTATCAAGAACTAGATATTTGTATTTGCTAGTTCTAGATTAGATGTTTTTTTCTAGCAGGGTGTCTTCAAGTTGTCTAGAAATCAGGCAAATCAGTTAATTGAAAAAGCAGGCAGTTCAAGTCAATTACTCATTTAGTTGAAAAAATCAGATTATACAGTTCAAGTTGGTGATTTGATTAGTGTAAGGAAAATTTGGTCGATTGAAACTCGTTAGAGATAATGGGCAAACAAAAAGATAAAAAGAAAGTTAACGGTCCAATTGTTATTAAGTAAGTGAGGAAAAATTATGCCACTACATCGTTAGAAATTAAAGATAAAACCTTTTAGCACACGCTTCAGAGGGTTTGATCAAGAAGAAGTAGATGAGTTTTTAGATATTGTAGTCCGTGATTATGAAGATTTGGTTCGCTCTAATCATGATAAGGATTTACAAATTAAGAGTTTGGAAGAGCGTTTGTCTTACTTTGATGAGATGAAAGATTCATTGAGTCAATCTGTATTGATTGCACAAGATACAGCTGAACGAGTAAAACAAGCTGCAACAGAACGTTCAAACAATATTATCCAACAAGCAGAGCAAGATGCACAACGTTTGTTGGAAGAAGCTAAGTACAAGGCAAATGAAATTCTTCGTCAAGCAACTGACAATGCTAAGAAAGTTGCTGTTGAAACAGAAGAATTGAAGAACAAGAGCCGTGTCTTCCATCAACGTCTCAAATCTACAATTGAGAGCCAGTTAGCAATTGTTGAATCTTCAGATTGGGAAGATATTCTTCGCCCAACAGCGACTTATCTTCAGACAAGTGATGAAGCCTTCAAAGAAGTGGTCAGCGAAGTCTTAGGTGACTCTGTCTTGCAACAACATCCAGAGGAAGAACCAATTGATATTACTCGCCAGTTTTCTCCCGAGGAAATGGCAGAGTTGCAAGCGCGTATCGAAGCGGCTAATAAGGAACTTGCAGAAGCCGAAGCAAGAGCTGAGCAGGAACAAAGTGGTTTCACCAGCTCCGGTTGTTGAAGAAAGTCCAGCTCATCCAGTTGGTCCAATGTATGAAGAGCCAGAAGTAGCTCCGAGCCATTATTCAGGACCAACACCAGCTACTGAAGCTGTAAACTCAGAACCAGGTTTTGCGGCACCGCAAGAATCTGTTACAATTTTATAAGAAATGATCTGAGAACAATATCTTATCCTTATATTTCCAGCGAGCAGGAGATGGTGTGAGTCCTGTAATCCCTATTGATAAGATTATCCTCTCAAAAACTCAAGTCTGAAGCTAGTAAGATTTGACGTTCCCCACGTTACGGGATAAGAGGGAGAAAGACTAAATCCTTTTCCGAATAAAGGTGGTACCACGATTTTCGTCCTTTTTGGAAGTCGTGGTTTTTAATTTGTTATTATTTATAAAGGAGATACCATGAAACTCAAAGATACCCTTAACCTTGGGAAAAACAGCTTTCCCAATGCGTGCAGGCCTTTTCCTACCAAAAGAGCCAGTTTGGCAAAAAGGAATGGGAAGATGCAAAACTTTACCAACGTCGTCAAGAATTGAACCAAGGAAAACCTCATTTCACCTTGCATGATGGCCCTCCATACGCTAACGGAAATATCCACGTTGGACACGCTATGAACAAGATTTCAAAAGATATCATTGTTCGTTCAAAGTCTATGTCAGGATTTTATGCTCCTTATATTCCAGGTTGGGATACACATGGTCTGCCAATCGAGCAAGTTTTGGCAAAACAAGGTATCAAACGTAAAGAAATGGACTTGGTTGAGTACTTGAAACTTTGCCGTGAATACGCTCTTTCACAAGTAGATAAACAACGCGAAGACTTTAAACGTTTGGGTGTTTCTGGTGACTGGGAAAATCCATATGTGACCTTGACTCCTGATTATGAAGCAGCCCAAATCCGTGTCTTCGGTGAGATGGCTAATAAAGGTTATATCTACCGTGGTGCCAAACCAGTTTACTGGTCTTGGTCATCTGAGTCTGCCCTTGCTGAAGCAGAGATTGAATACCATGACTTGGTTTCAACTTCCCTTTACTATGCCAAATAAGGTAAAAGATGGCAAGGGAATTCTAGATACAGATACCTATATCGTTGTTTGGACAACTACTCCATTTACCATCACAGCTTCTCGTGGTTTGACTGTTGGAGCAGATATTGATTACGTCTTGGTTCAACCTGCTGGTGAAGTTCGTAAGTTTGTGGTTGCTGCAGAATTGTTGACTAGCTTGTCTGAGAAATTTGGCTGGGCTGATGTTCAAGTTTTGGCAACTTACCGTGGTCAAGAACTCAACCACATCGTAACAGAACACCCATGGGATACAGCTGTAGATGAATTGGTGATCCTTGGTGACCACGTTACGACTGACTCTGGTACTGGTATTGTCCATACAGCCCCTGGTTTTGGTGAGGACGACTACAATGTTGGTATTGCTAATGGTCTTGAAGTCGCAGTCACTGTTGACGAACGTGGTATCATGATGGCCAATGCTGGTGCTGAGTTTGAAGGTCAATTCTATGAAAAGGTAGTTCCAACTGTTATCGAGAAACTTGGTAACCTCCTTCTTGCTCAAGAAGAAATCTCTCACTCATATCCATTTGACTGGCGTACTAAGAAACCAATCATCTGGCGTGCAGTTCCACAATGGTTTGCCTCAGTTTCAAAATTCCGACAAGAAATCTTGGATGAAATTGAAAAGGTGAAATTCCACTCAGAATGGGGTAAAGTCCGTCTTTACAATATGATTCGTGACCGTGGCGACTGGGTTATCTCTCGTCAACGTGCTTGGGGTGTTCCACTTCCAATCTTCTACGCTGAAGACGGTACAGCGATTATGACTGCTGAAACAATTGAACATGTGGCTCAACTCTTTGAAGTACATGGTTCAAGCATTTGGTGGGAACGCGATGCTAAGGACCTCTTGCCAGAAGGATTTACACATCCAGGTTCACCAAATGGTGAGTTTAAGAAAGAAACAGATATCATGGACGTTTGGTTTGACTCAGGTTCATCATGGAATGGAGTTGTAGTAAACCGTCCAGAGTTGACTTACCCAGCAGACCTCTACCTAGAAGGTTCTGACCAATACCGTGGTTGGTTCAACTCATCACTCATCACCTCAGTTGCTAACCATGGCGTAGCACCTCACAAAACAAATCTTGTCACAGGTTTTGCCCTTGACGGTCAAGGTGAGAAGATGTCTAAATCTCTTGGAAATACCATTGCTCCAAGTGATGTTGAAAACAATTTGGTGCTGAAATCTTGCGTCTTTGGGTAACAAAGTGTAGACTCAAGCAACGACGTGCGTATCTCTATGGACATCTTGAGCCAAGTCTCTGAAACTTACCGTAAGATTCGTAATACCCTTCGTTTCTTGATTGCCAATACATCTGACTTTAACCCAGCTCAAGACGCAGTCGCTTACGATGAGCTTCGTTCAGTTGATAAGTACATGACGATTCGCTTTTAACCAGCTTGTCAAGATCATTCGTGATGCCTATGCAAACTTTGAATTCTTGACAATCTATAAGGCCTTGGTGAACTTTATAAACGTTGATTTGTCAGCCTTCTACCTTGATTTTGCCAAAGATGTTGTTTACATCGAAGGTGCCAAATCATTGGAACGTCGTCAAATGCAGACTGTCTTCTATGACATTCTTGTGAAAATCACGAAACTCTTGACACCAATCCTTCCTCACACAGCGGAAGAAATCTGGTCATACCTTGAGTTTGAAGCTGAAGACTTTCGTTCAATTGTCAGAATTACCAGAAGCGGGAAACTTTTTGCCAATCAAGAAGAAATCTTGGATACATGGGCTGCCTTCATGGACTTCCGTGGACAAGCTCAAAAAGCCTTGGAAGAAGCGCGTAATGCCAAAGTAATCGGTAAATCACTTGAAGCTCACTTGACAGTTTATCCAAACGAAGTGGTGAAAACTTTACTCGAAGCAGTAAAACAGCAATGTAGCTCAACTTTTTAATCGTGTCTGAATTGACCATCGCAGAAGGACCAGCTCCAGAAGCTGCCGTTAGCTTCGAAGATGTATCCTTTACAGTTGAACGCGCTGCAGGCGAAGTATGTGACCGTTGCCGTCGTATCGACCCAACAACAGCAGAACGTAGCTACCACGCAGTCATCTGTGATCACTGTGCAAGCATCGTAGAAGAAAACTTTGCGAGACGCAGTCGCAGAAGGATTTGAAGAGAAATAAAATTGAAAAGTCTAGGTAAAACTCAATTTGAGAAGAAAAGACAACTAATTTTATAGTCTATTAAACGCATTGTATCATGTTTTTGAACACCTGATACGATGCGTTTTATTATGTTTGTACCTTTTATTCTGCTCTTGTTTCAATCAACTCTACACCGTTATATATTATAGATTTCAAAAGCTCATGATTCATCTGAAAAGCAGATTTCATGAGCTTTTATTGTATTTTAAATAGATTCATTAATCAAGTGTTTAAGATTTAATAGGAGCTGCTCTAAGTTAGGATTGTTTCTGATACTGATCTGACTGGTAGAGATTTTGAAAAAAGTTTTGGATATCGTCTTCAAAATGTTGAGGTAGATGAGAGCAATTGTTTTTTGCGTACTGGAGCATGCGTTTTTCTCCTGGATGGAGTTGCTCATTGAAGGCAAAGAGCAAATCGAAATAAGAAGAAAACTCGCTACTGCGGTGGTTGATGCTGAGTAAGTCTATGCGTTTTGAGGGCTTTTGATTTGTCTTGAAAAAGCTGGCAGCTTGGTCGAGAAGTAGGAATTGCTTGTTGATGATATTCTTTTTCAGCTCAGCTGGATAAGGAAGATTATACTTTTTCTGGAGGGCAGCATAGTGACCATCTCGATCGTAGATAATCTTACTGTTGAGAAGATTGTACCACATACAAGTAGTGTAAGAATTCTGGGCTTTAGTGCTCTAAGACTACGGTTGTAAAATCTTTGTCAAATTCGTCTAAAGAGCGGTAAATCAGCTCTGATTTCGATACCATTATTGAGAACACAATCGTCTTCCAATTCCCCTAAAAATTGATTACCGATTTCCACATAGGAGCAGTATTTACTGAGGATTTCTTTCGTATGTCATGGCGAAAGAGGAGCACTGAGGTAGACATATACATCATAATCAGAGTCTTTGTCAAAATCTTGTCCGGCCCGTGAACCTCCTAGAACTAGAGCTTCTACTTGCTCTAGTTGAGCCAATTCTTTAAAGAGATGTTGTGGCATAATGTTAACCTTCTTTATTTTGACATCATTCTAACAAAAAGAAAAGAGATTAGCAAAGGGTGAAATAGAAATTTCTTCTCATATATTTGCTGATCTTGTTCAAAAGCAATCCAACTGCCAAACAGTCGGTTCCTTTTTGTTTTGACTAGCTTTTTTGTGAAAAATTGTGTAAAATAGAATAGATAAACGAGGGGAAACCTCGAAAATTTAAAGGAGAATCCATCTAATGGTAAAATTGGTTTTTGCTCGCCACGGTGAGTCTGAATGGAACAAAGCTAACCTTTTCACTGGTTGGGCTGATGTTGATTTGTCTGAAAAAGGTACACAACAAGCGATTGACGCTGGTAAATTGATCAAAGAAGCTAGTATCGAATTTGACCAAGCTTACACTTTCAGTACTGAAACGTGCGATCAAAACAACTAACTTGGCTCTTGAAGCTTCTGACCAATTGTGGGTTCCAGTTGAAAAATCATGGCGTTTGAACGAACGTCACTACGGTGGTTTGACTGGTAAAAACAAAGCTGAAGCTGCTGAACAATTTGGTGATGAGCAAGTTCACATCTGGCGTCGTTCATACGATGTATTGCCTCCAAACATGGACCGTGATGATGAGCACTCAGCTCACACTGACCGTCGTTACGCTTCACTTGACGACTCAGTTATTCCAGATGCTGAAAACTTGAAAGTGACTTTGGAACGTGCCCTTCCTTTCTGGGAAGATAAAATCGCTCCAGCTCTTAAAGATGGTAAAAACGTATTCGTAGGAGCTCACGGTAACTCAATCCGTGCCCTTGTAAAAACACATCAAAGGTTTGTCAGATGACGAAATCATGGACGTGAAACTCTAACTTCTCACTCATTGGTATTCGAATTCGACGAAAAATTGAACGTCGTTTCTGAATACTATCTTGGAAAATAAAAAATTGTAAGTCTAGAATTGATTTCTAGGCTTTTTATGTTAGTATGGAAGTATGATAAGGAATAAAAAACAAGATTATGTATTGGCCTACAAGCGACCAGCTTCAACCACTTACAAGGGTTGGGAAGAAGAGGCTTTACCAATAGGCAATGGTTCTTTAGGGGCTAAAGTATTTGGGCTTATAGGGGCTGAGCGGATTCAATTCAATGAAAAAAGTCTCTGGTCTGGCGGTCCACTTCCTGATATTTCAGATTATCAGGGTGGAAATCTTCAGGATCAGTATGTTTTTAGCTGAGATTCGGCAGGCTTTGGAGAAGAGAGAATACAATACTGCTAAGGAACTGGCTGAACAGCACCTGGTCGAGCCCAAAACGAGTCAATATGGGACCTATCTGTCCTTTGGGGATATTCATATTGAGTTTAGCAAGCAAGGCAAGACTTTGTCTCAGGCGACGGATTACCAGAGACAGCTGAATATCAGTAAGGCGCTTGCGACTACTTCTTATGTCTATAAGGGAACGAGATTTGAACGTGAAACCTTTGCTAGTTTTCCAGATGATCTCTTGGTTCAGCGCTTTACTAAGGAAGGGTTGGAAACTCTAGATTTTACTATAGAACTGTCGCTAAGTCGTGATTTGGCTTCTGATGGAAAGTATGAGCAGGAAAAATCTGATTACAAAGAGTGCCAGCTAGATATCACTGCTTCTCATATCTTGATGAAGGGGAGGGTTAAGGATAATGATCTGCAGTTTGCTAGTTATCTAGCTTGGGAAACGGATGGAGACATTAGAGTCTGGTCGGATAAGGTTCAGATATCAGGAGCCAGTTATGCCAATCTCTTCTTAGTAGCTAAGACAGATTTTGCCCAAAATCCTGCTAGCAATTATCGCAAGAAAATAGATTTAGAGCAGCAGTAAAGGACTTAGTGGACAGCAGCTAAAGAAAAGGGCTATGCCCAATTGAAATCAAGACATATTGAGGACTACCAGCCTTATTCCCAGCGTGTTCAATTGATTTGGGAGCTGATGCATACACATCCACTACAGATGATTTGTTAAAAGATTATAGTCACAAGAGGGTAGGCTTTGGAGGAATTGTTCTTCCAGTATGGACGGTATTTATTGATTAGCTCTTCCAGAGACTGCCAAGATGCCCTACCAGCTAACCTACAAAGAGTCTGAATGCGGTCGACAATCCTCCTTGGAATTCGGATTATCACCTAAATATCAATCTGCAGATGAATTATTGGCCATCCTATGTTACCAATCTCCTAGAGACAGCCTTTCCGGTCATCAATTATATCGATGATTTGCGTGGCTATGGTCGTCTAGCTGCTGCAAGGTATGCAGGAATCGTCTCTCAGAAAGGGGAGGAGAATGGTTGGTTGGTCCATACCCAAGCGACTCCTTTTGGCTGGACGGCACCTGGTTGGGATTACTATTGGGGTTGGTCACCAGCTGCCAATGCGTGGATGATGCAAACTGTTTATGAAGCCTATTTATTTTATAGGGACCAAGACTATCTCAGGGAGAAAATTTATCCCATGTTGAGGGAAACAGTTCGTTTTTGGAATGACTTTTTACATGAGGATCAGCAGGTGCAACGTTGGGTATCTTCTCCGTCTTATTCCCCAGAACATGGTCCGATTTCGATTGGCACACTTACGACCAATCTCTGATTTGGCAATTATTCCATGATTTTATTCAGGCTGCTCAGGAATTGAGCTGATGAGGACTTGTTGACTGAAGTTAAAGAAAAATTTGATTTACTAAACCTCTTCAAATCACTCAATCTGGTCGAATCAGGGAGTGGTATGAGGAGGAAGAGCAGCATTTTCAAAATGAGAAAGTAGAGGCCCAGCATCGGCACGCTTCCCATCTGGTGGGACTCTATCCTGGAACTCTCTTTAGTCATAAGGGGCAAGAGTATCTTGAAGCGGCGCGTGCTAGTCTCAATGATCGTGGAGATGGGCGGCACAGGCTGGTCCAAGGCTAATAAGATTAATCTTTTGGGCGCGTCTAGGAGATGGTAATCGAGCCCATAAATTATTAGCAGAGCAGTTAAAGTCATCCACCTTGCCAAATCTTTGGTGTAGCCATCCTCCTTTTCAGGTAGATGGTAATTTTGGTGCTACTAGTGGCATGGCAGAAATGTTACTCCAGTCTCATACATCTTATCTGGTACCTCTCGCTGCCCTACCCGATGCATGGTCAACAGGTTCCGTTTCAGGCTTAATGGCACGTGGACATTTTGAAATTAGCATGAGGTGGGCGGATAAAAACTCTTACAGTTGACTATTTTAACAAGAAGTGGGGAGATTTACGAATTTCTATTCAGATATTGAAAGATGTGATTGAAGTCAATCAAGAAAAAGCAGAAGCAAAATGCATGGGGAAAGATTGTAGTCTTTCGGTGGCAACAGCAGCAGGCGATCTGGTTCAATTTTACTTTTTAAGAAGATGATAAAAGGCAGTGGTTTGAGACTGCCTTTTTGAAGGATTTGAGAATGTAAGCAGTTTTTCAACTAGTTGAAAAAGCGTTATAATGGTAGTAGAAGTAATTTGTTTGAGAGAGGGTGGGTCTGATGGCTTTATATTGAGATGAAACACTGTTACAAGCGTTATCAGGTTGGGGACACGGGAGATTGTAGCCAATCGTGATGTGAATTTTGAGATTGAAAAGGGGAATTGGTTATTATTCTAGGTGCATCTGGTGCGGGCAAGTCAACGGTTCTTAATCTTCTTGGGGGAATGGATACCAATGATGAAGGGGAAATCTGGATTGATGGTGCTAATATTGCCAACTATAGTTCGCACCAACGAACAAACTATCGTCGTGAAGATGTAGGTTTTGTTTTTCAATTTTACAATCTGGTTTCCAATCTGACAGCTAAGGAAAATGTGGAGTTGGCTTCAGAAATCGTGACAGATGCCTTGAATCCTGAGCAGGTTCTGACAGATGTGGGTCTTGCTCATCGGATGAATAATCCTTCCAGCTCAGCTTGGAGGGGAGCAACAGCAGAGTCTCCATTGCACGCGCAGTAGCCAATAATCCTAAAATTCTCCTTTGTGATGAACCAACTGGAGCCTTGGATTATCAGACAGGCAAGCAAGTCTTGAAGATTCTCCAAGACATGTCTCGTCAAAAGGGAGCGACGGTGATTATCGTGACTCACAATGGAGCTTTGGCGCCCATTGCTGATCGCGTGATTCATATGCATGATGCCAGTGTCAAGGATGTGGTGATAAACCAGCATCCTCAGAATATTGATACATTTGAGTACTAGCATGATCAAGCGAAAAACCTATTGGAGGGACTTAATTCAGTCCTTTACAGGCTCCAAGGGACGCTTTTTATCTATCTTGACCTTGATGATGCTGGGTTCTTTAGCCCTAGTAGGCCTCAAAGTGACTAGCCCCAACATGGAGGCGACAGCTAATGATTATTTAACAACTGCTCAAAACCCTCGATTTGGCAGTTATGTCTAACTATGGTTTGACTGCTAGATCAAGAAGAACTCGAACAGACGGAGGGCGCAGAGGTTGAGTTTGGCTATTTGACAGATGTGAGCTATGGAGAATGGGCAGGATGCCATTCGGCTGTATTCCAAACCAGAGCGAATTTCAAACTTTCAGCTAAGAGAGGGACGACTTCCTCAGTCAGACAAGGAAATCGCTTTGGCCACTCATTTGCAAGGCCAATATAGCGTGGGACAGGAGATTAGTTTTAAAGAAAAAGAAGAGGGTCATTCCTCTTTAAAAGACCATACTTATACCATTACTGGTTTTGTGGATTCAGCTGAAATCCTCTCCCAGCGAGATATGGGCTACGCAGGAAGTGGAAGTGGGACTCTGACAGCCTACGGGGTCATTTTACCTAGTCAGTTTGATCAGAAAGTCTACAATATAGCTCGTTTAAAATATCAAGATTTGTCAGGTTTAAATGCCTTTTCATCAGCTTATGAAGAAAAATCCAAGCAACATCAGGAAGACCTTGAACAAGCTTTGTCAGATAATGGAAAGGCACGTCTGCAACTCTTGAAAAAAGAAGGCCAAGAGTCTTTAGACAAAGGCCAAGAGACTCTTGATAAGGCTGAGACTAATCTGCAGGAAGGCAAAGCGTCGTTTAGCAGCTGCTCAAGCTCGTTTACTAGGCTCAGGAAAGTCAACTAGCCTTGCTTCCTCAAACCCAGAGAGAGCAGTCTCAAAGTGCTCAACTTACCCAAGCCAAGCAAGAATTGAGTAAGGAAGAAGACAAACTAAAGCAGGCTGAACAAAATCTAGCCCAAGAAAAGGAAAAATTAGAAAAACATCAGCATGTCTTGGATGATTTAGCTGAGCCCAAGTATCAAGTATATAATCGTCAGACCATGCCTGGCGGTCAAGCTATCTCATGTATAGTAATGCTTCAGCCAGTATTCGGGCAGTGGGGAATATCTTTCCTGTAGTGCTTTTATGCCGTGCAGCTATGGTGACCTTACAACCATGACTCGCTTTTGTGGATGAAGAGCGAACACATGCTGGGATTTTTAAGGCCTTGGGCTATCGTAGTAAGGATATTATTGCTAAATTTCTCCTCTACGGTCTAGTAGCTGGACCGTCGGAACAGCTCTAGGTAGTATACTTGGCCATTATTTACTAGCCAGTGTGATTTCGAGTGTCATTACAAAAGGTATGGTGGTGGGAGAAACCCAGATTCAGTTCTATTGGACCCTATAGTTTGCTGGCTCTTGGCTTGAGTTTGGGTGGCGAGTGTGTTACCAGCCTATCTGGTGGCTCGTAGGGAACTGCATGACGAAAGCAGCCCAGCTTTTACTGCCTAAACCACTGTCAAAGGAGCTAAAAATCTTACTGGAGCGTATCGGCTTTATCTGGCGTCGTCTCAGTTTTTACTCATAAGGTAACAGCCCGCAATATCTTCCGTTATAAGCAGCGGATGTTGATGACGATTTTTGTGTGGCAGGTTCAGTCGCTCTGCTCTTTTGCAGGTTTGGGAATCCAATCCTCTGTAGCAGGAGTTCCGTCCAGACAGTTTCAACAAAATCCAACAGTATCAGATGATTGTCTCTGAAAAATTCTAGTGCTACCAATCAGGACAAGGCAGAGCTAGAAGAAGTATTGAGAAAGGGCAGGATATTCAAGCCTACCAGAAAAATCTATTCTAAAAACGCTAGACAAGGATTTCAAAGGCAAGGCTGGTCTTCAAACTATTACCTTATGATGACAGATAAGGAAGATTTGACACCCTTTTATCCATCTTCAACATCATCAGCAGGAACTGACATTAAAAGATGGCGTCGTTATTACAGCTAAACTGCCCAGCTGGCAGGTGTCAAGGTTGGGCAGACTCTAGAAATTGAAGGTAAGGCACTAACGGTCGCTGTCATTGCTGAGAAATTACGTTGGTCACTTTATTTATATGAGTCAGGGCTAGCTATGAGCAAAATTTACGGACAGGTGCCGCAAGCTAATACTTATCTGGTCTCGTTATGGGACACCAGTGCTACTAGTATCGAAAGACAGGCAGGTTTGCTTTATGAATCAATCTGCGGTGTCAGTGTTATCCAGAATATTTCAGCCATTCGACTCTTTTTGACTCGGTCGCAAGTTCACTCAATCAGATCATGACCATCTTGGTCATCGTATCGGTTCTGTTAGCTATTGTTATCCTCTACAATCTGACCAATATCAATGTGGCTGAGAGAATCCGTGAACTCTCCACTATCAAGGTTCTCGGTTTTCATAACAATGAAGTCACTCTACATTTACCGTGAGACGATTGTGCTGTCCCTTGTGGGAATCGTACTTGGTCTGGTAGCTGGTTTCTATTTACATCAATTTTTGATTCAAATGATCTCGCCTGCGACTATTCTCTTTTATCCGCAGGTAGGCTGGGAAGTATATGTAATCCCAGTGGCAGCAGTAAGCATCATTTTGACCTTGCTTGGTTTCTTTGTCAATTATTATCTGAGAAAGGTTGATATGCTTGAAGCTCTAGAATCTGTAGAGTAATACTCAATGAAAATCAAAGAGCAAACTAGGAAAGCCAAGTTGTGGTTGCTCAAAGCACCGCTTTGAGGTTGCAGATAAAGCTGACGTGATTTGAAGAGATTTTCGAAGAGTATAAGGTAGTTATTTTTAGCTGATTGAACTTGCAGTTACTCAGTAACAAAAATCTCCGTTTTCAAGAGTAGGAACTCTGTGACAGAGGATTTTTTTCTATAGGGCTTTAGCAGCTGCAATTGCGGCTTCGAAGTTTGGTTCAGAATTGATATTGTCCACGTATTCAACGTAGCGAATCGTATTGTCAGTATCGAGGACAAAAGACTGCGCGTGCCAATAGATGCCATCTCGTTGATTAAGAGGGCGTAATCACGTCCAAAGGAATGGTCGAAATAGTCTGAGAGCATGATGGCATTTTCAATACCTTCAGCACCACACCAACGTTTTTGGGCAAAAGGGAGGTCCATTGAAACAGTCAAGACAACTGTATTATCTAGTCCAGCCAGTTCTTCATTAAAACGACGCGTTTGAGTTGAGCAGATACCTGTATCGATAGAAGGCAACGACACTCAAGACTTTTTCTTGCCATCAAAAATCAGCCAGAGATTTTTTTAGAAAGGTCTGTTGTAGTGAGTGAAAAATCAAGTGCCTTGTCGCCGACTTGTAGTTGTTTACCTGTAAAGCTCACAGGATTTCCGAGAAAAGTTACCATAGGATACTCCAATCTTTTTTCTTCCATTTTAGCTGAAACAGTCGGAATTTTCCAATGATTTGACTGGAAATATGGGCATAGAAAAAAACGCCAGCTCATGTGAGAATGACGTTTTTCAGAGGTTTATACTCAATGAAAATCAAAGAGCAAACTAGGAAGCTAGCCACAGGCTGTACTTGAGTACGGCAAGGCGACGCTGACGTGGTTTGAAGAGATTTTCGAAGAGTATTATTTTGCCAATCCTTCAGCAATCTTATCAAGGTTGTATTTCATCATGTTGTAGTAGCTGTCGCCTTCTTTACCTTGTTCTGCGATAGAGTCAGTAAAGATTTGTGCGTAGATTGGGATGTTTGTGTCTTGTGAAACAGTCTTCATTGGACGGTCATCCACACTTGATTCTACAAAGAGTGAAGGAGTTTTTGTTTGGCGAAGTTTTTCAACCAAGGTTTTGATTTGGTCAGGTGTTCCTTCTTCTTCAGTATTGATTTCCCAGATATAGGCACTTGGGACACCGTAGGCTTTAGAGAAATATTTGAAGCATCCTTCGCTGGTTACAATGAGTTTTTTCTCAGCAGGGATGTTGTTAAATTTCTCTTTAGCTTCCTTGTCAAGTTTGTCTAGCTTATCAGTATATTCTTTTGAGATTTTTCGTAGAATTCCTTTGTTGCTAGGGTCTTTCGCGCTCAATTGTTTTGCGATATTTTTAGCAAAAGATCATACCGTTTTCAAGGTTGAGCCAAGCGTGTGGGTCTTCTTTGCCTTTTTCGTTTTGGCCTTCAAGGTAGATAACATCAACACCTTCGCTGACTGCAAAGTAGTCTTTGTTTTCAGTTTTCTTGGCATTTTTCTACCAATTTTGTAAACCAAGCATTGCCACCTGTTTCAAGGTTGATCCCGTTATAGAAAAATCAAATCAGCTTAGAAGTTTTCTTAACGTCTTCAGGGTAGTGGTTCGTATTCGTGTGGGTCTTGACCAACAGGAACGATACTGTGAAGATCAATCTTGTCACCAGCAATATTTTTAGTAATATCAGCGATGATTGAGTTTGTAGCAACAACTTTTAGTTTTTGACCAGAAGCTGCATCTTTTTCCACTAGTACATGCTACAAGAGCAATGACGGAAAGAAAGAGAACGAGTAATGTACCTAATTTTTTTCATTAGATCCTCCAATTTATTGGGGTCTGCCCCTTATTTTAACAAATGTTTATTTTTTTCAGTTTCAAATATCGTTGTTTTGGGAGCGATAAAGAAGCTAATGAGAAAGAAACTAGCAGCTGTAAGCACGATACTAGAACCTGCCGCAACGTTAAAGCTATAGCCGATAAAGAGTCCCAAAACTGAAGCTGTAGCTCCAAAGGTTGAGGAAAGGAAAATCATGCTTTTCAGGCTATTAGCATAAAGATAAGCAGTTGCAGCTGGGGTAATCAGCATGGCTACAATCAGGATAGTTCCGACACTTTGCATGGCTGTCACAGACACGAGAGTCAGGAGTACCATGAGAAGGTAGTGATAGAAATTGACAGGCATTCCCATGGCTTTAGCCAATAGTTCATCAAAGGAAGTTATCAAGAGTTGCTTGAAGAAAATCCAGATTAACAAGAGAATGACTGCCCCAACACCCATAGTAATAAACATATCCGTATCTTGGACGGCTAGGATATTACCAAAAAGGATATGGAAAAGGTCAGTTGAACTTTTAGCGACACTAATCAAGATGATACCGAGGGCTAAGAAAGAAGAAAAGGTAATGCCGATGGCGGTATCGCTTTTGATAATCGAGTTTCCTTTGATGTAGGTAATGATGATGGCAGCTAGCAATCCAAAGACAATGGCTCCTGATAAAGAAGTCAAGGCCCAAGATGAAGGAGAGGGCTACACCTGGTAAGACAGCATGTGAAATGGCATCTCCCATGAGTGACATCCCGCGTAGGATGATGAAACATCCCACAGCTCCAGCTACGACCCCGACGACAATAGCTGTTATCAAGGCATTTTGTAGGAAATGGAATTTTTGCAATCCATCGATAAATTCTGCAATCATAGGTCACCTCCATTGAAAAAGAGTCGATTACCGTAAGCTTCTTTTGAGATTGGCTTCGGTAAAGGTTTCTTTGGTTGGACCAAAGGCAATCACTTCTCGATTGACAAGCAAGACTTGATCGAAGTAGTGGGGAACCTTGCTGAGGTCGTGGTGGACGATGAGAACCGTCTTCCCAGCTTTTTTCAAATCTCTCAGCGTATTCATGATGATTTCCTCACTGACAGAATCAATCCCAACAAAGGGTTCATCCAAGAGGATATAATCGGCTTCCTGCACCAAACATCTGGCAATCAAAACCCGCTGGAATTGACCTCCAGACAGTTGACTGATTTGCCGTTCAGCGTAGTCAGCTAGGCCGACGATTTCAAGGGCTTCTTGCACTCTCTTCCAATGTTTAGCGTTTAAACTTCGAAAGAGAGGGATAGAAGGAAAGAGTCCTAGCGAGACGCATTCCTTGACCTTGATGGGAAAGTTGTAGTCGATATTGAATTTTTTGTTCGACATAGGCAATTCGGTGTAAGGATTTTTTAACTTCCTTGTCATCGAGAAATGCCTGACCTTGATGTGGGATAATTCCCAGCATCCCTTTTAATAATGTTGATTTTCCAGCACCGTTTGGACCAATGATACCGGTAATTGTTGGTCCTTGGAGCACTAGTGAAATATCCTTAAGTGCCAATGTTTCTTTGTAGGAGACACTGAGGTTTTCGATACGTATCATAAAGTTGTATTCCTCCTGTCTATTAATATACCTTAATTAAGTCAAGTTAATTTTTGAAAAAAATTAAAATAATAACTGAAAAATGATGGAAAAAGGAAAGTTCATTTTTAATTGCATTCCCAAGCAATTTTTGTTAAGCTAGCAATAACTTAAAAATGAAAGGAGAACAAGATGACACGTTATCAAGATGATTTTTATGATGCAATCAATGGAGAATGGCAGAAGACAGCTGAAATTCCCAGCAGATAAGTCTCAAACGGGAGGTTTTGTTGATTTAGACCAGGAAATTGAAGACCTGATGCTGGCGACAACAGACAAGTGGTTGGCAGGAGAAGAGGTGCCTGAGGATGCTATCTTGGAAAACTTTGTCAAATACCACCGCCTAGTTCGTGATTTTGACAAGAGAGAAGCTGACGGTATCAAGCCTGTCTTACCACTCCTTAAAGAATTCCAAGAATTAGAGACTTTTGCGGATTTTACAGCTAGACTAGCAGAGTTTGAACTTGCAGGAAAACCCAAACTTCCTTCCTTTTGGTGTATCTCCAGACTTTTATGGATGCTAGAATCAATGTTCTATGGGCTAGTGCTCCAAGCACAATCCTGCCAGATACGACCTACTATGCAGAAGACCATCCTCAGCGCGAAGAGCTCTTGACTCTTTGGAAAGAAAGCAGCGCAAATCTCCTCAAGAAATATGATTTCTCTGATGAAGAAATTGAAGATTTGCTAGAAAAAAGACTTGAATTGGACCGTCGAGTTGCGGCAGTGGTGCTTTCTAACGAAGAAAGTTCAGAGTATGCTAAACTTTACCATCCATATGATTACGAAGATTTCAAGAAATTTGCGCCTGCCCTACCTTTGGATGACTTCTTCCAAGCCGTTCTTGGACAAGTACCAGACAAGGTTATCGTAGACGAAGAACGTTTCTGGCAAGCAGCAGATCAATTCTATAGTGAAGAGGCATGGCCTCTCCTCAAGGCAACCTTAATTTTAAGTGTTGTGAATCTCTCAACCAGCTATTTAACAGAAGAAATCCGTGTCTTGTCAGGTGCCTATAGCCGTGCGCTTTCAGGAGTTCCAGAAGCCAAAGACAAGGTCAAGGCAGCCTACCAGCTAGCACAAGGTCCTTTCAAACAAGCCTTGGGTCTCTGGTATGCCCATGAAAAATTCTCTCCAGAAGCTAAGGCAGATGTGGAGAAAAAAGTGGCAACTATGATTGATGTCTATAAGGAACGCTTGGCTAAAAATGATTGGCTGACTCCTGAAACTCGTGACAAGGCCATTGTCAAACTCAAATGTTATCAAGCCTTACATCGGTTACCCAGAAGAATTGCCAGAACGCTACAAGGACAAGGTAGTGGATGAAAACTGCTAGTCTTTTTGATAATGCTCTTGCCTTTTGCGCGTGTGAAATCAAGCACAGTTGGAGCAAGTGGAACCAGCCTGTAGACTACAAAGGAATGGGGCATGCCTGCTCATATGGTCAATGCTTACTACAATCCACAGAAGAACCTGATCGTCTTCCCAGCAGCTATTTTACAAGCACCTTTCTATGACTTGCATCAGTCATCTTCTGCTAACTACGGGGGTATTGGGGCGGTTATTGCCCATGAAATTTCCCACGCCTTTGATACCAACGGAGCGTCCTTTGACGAAAATGGTAGCCTCAAGGATTGGTGGACAGAGAGCGACTATGCTGCCTTCAAGGAGAAAACACAAAAAGTTATTGACCAATTTGATGGACAAGATTCTTATGGAGCAACCATCAACGGTAAATTGACTGTATCAGAAAACGTGGCTGACTTGGGAGGAATCGCTGCAGCTCTTGAAGCAGCTAAAAGAGAACCAGACTTCTCAGCAGAAGAGTTCTTCCATAACTTCGGTCGCATCTGGCGCATGAAAGGTCGTCCAGAATTTATGAAACTTTTGGCTAGCGTCGATGTGCACGCACCAGCCAAACTCCGTGTCAATGTACAAGTACCAAACTTCGATGATTTCTTTACAACCTATGATGTCAAAGAAGGCGACGGTATGTGGCGTTCACCAGAAGACCGTGTGATTATTTGGTAATGCAAAAAAAGTCTAGTCATAAGAAAAAGGCATCCTGTCAGGTGTGAAAATCTTGATAGGATGCCTTTTTATAAAGTGGAAAGACTTGCTGAATAGTTTATTTAAAATTGCGATAGTCATTATCATTATCTTACTAGAAAAAGGGATTGAAGGTCTTTTCATGAGCAATAGTAGTAGCTGGACCATGTCCCTGGATAGACATCGTAGTTTGGTAGGGTGAAAAGTTGAGTCTGGATACTGTGAAGGAGTTGCTCCATACTACCAGTTGGAAGGTCTGTCCGCCCGATGGTTTCTCGGAAAAGAGCATCACCTGTCAAGACTAGATGAGCATCAGGAAAGACGATAGAAACACCGCCGATAGAGTGACCTGGGGTAGGTAAGACTGTGAAACGAAATTCTTCCAATTGATATTCCTCATGAAAGACAAAGGTGTGTTCTGCAGGTTTTGCGACCACATCTGCCATATCATCGTGACGAGGGAGACCCGAGAGATTATCTACAGGAGTGTAGAGCCAGCTGGCTTCACTTTCTGCGATATAGACAGGAGGGATTGCAAAAGTCTCACGAACCAAGTCCAGGCTCATGATATGGTCATAATGGGCGTGGGTCAATAGAATAGCGCAGATTGGTTTGTTGATGTTCTCGATGGTCTGACGAATGGCTTCCCAATTGCTGCCAGGATCGACAACGATGAGGTGCTTTTCGCCCTCTAGATAATAGGTATTTTCATAGGCAACAGGATTTACAGTTTTATGGATTTTCATATTAGCTCCAATCTCAAAGAATGTACTAAATTAAGTATAGCACAGTTGGAGAGAATAAGCTGAAAAAGGAGATAGATCTAGAAAGAAGAACACAATTTGTATAAGAAAAATAAGCCCCGAGTGAGTTCGAGGCTTAAACTGCTTTAATTGCCAGCGTAGTATTTTTGGATTCCCTTGACAATCCCTTCAACCAGTTTATCTTGGTATTCACTACTACGGATTTTTTGTTTTCTTCTGGATTATCCATATATCCCATCTCTAGCAAAAACAGCTGGTTTAGCTGTTTCACGTAGAACAGCAAAGGTAGCTTGCAAAAGTCCGGCATCTCTGGCTCCAGTTTCAGCTAGCAGTGAAGAATGAATATCAGCTGCGAGACGGTTACTTTCACTCATCCGTTCAGGATTGTTGTGCCAATCCTTGTTAATCTTGCTAGGGAAACCAGGTTCATCCTTGTAAGAATAGGTCTGGATACCAAGATTAACGGTTGTATCATTTCCTTTTGCATTGAAAATGAAGGCTGATGAAAAAAAGTCAGCATTGGTCTTGTTGACCATACGAGAACGCTCGGTAATGAAAATCAACGTCTATATCACTGTCCCGAGAGGTGAGAACGGTGTAGCTGAGCCCTTCTAATCTTTACGTAGCTTACGATAAACTTGTAGGTTCAATTCTTTCTCAGCTATGCCATAGTAATAAGCCCCCACGGTCCTTACCACCGTGTCCTGGATCGAGAAAGATGGTTTTTAGAGTATTGTCCTTTTTGAAAACCTTGTGCTAATTCACGAACCCATTTTTCCATTTCCCTTGGAAGAGCTGGTTTTTTGCCATCCACTGCATAGGTTCCTGTGACATACACACCATCGTCCTTAAGATAGTACCAAGCTTGATAGTCTGGGTCGTAGATCCATTCTTATGGGCCATGTAGCCACCAGATTTGAGGTAGTAGAACCAATCCATTGTTTTTTTGGGCATAGCGTCCGCCAGATTTTAGGTAAAAACCAACTAGAGTAGCTTTGGTCGTAGACCCATTCCTTATCTGCCATAGCACCACTGGATTTGAGGTAGTAATCGCCTTTCCAGACATTGGCTAACATTCTACCGTAGCCATCAAAAAGCATACCACTTGCCATTGATTTGGCTCCATTGGTTGGATAAATATTTGCCTGAACCATTGATATAGTACCAATTATTTCCCATCTGATACCAGCTGTTTTTCAAGCAAGTAGCCATTACTATCAAAGAGATAACCATCATAGAGGGTATCTGTAAATTTGACCCTCAGTTTGACTATAAAAAAGTCCATTTATTCCCTTCTTTACCCAACCAGTCTGTATAGGTTGATTGGGTTTGGTGTCTGTAGAAAGAGAAGGTTTGCTTTCTTGCTCACTCGAACTAGCTGTACTTGACGAAGTTTCTATACTAGCTTGAGAACTACTAGCAGAAGTATTTGTAGAACTGTTAAGAGAATTACTCGTTGAGCTACTAGTTGAACTAGTGGTAGGGTTAGTAGTAGAATGACTTGTGTCATCAGCTAAAACGACTTGGCTAGATAAGCCAAGAACAGCTAAAAGCTAAAAATGTCAGTCTTTTGTGTGATTTCATGTAATTTGCCTTTCTAGAAAGATGAAAATTCAGTAATTATCGTAAAAAAACTGTTCATATTACCATTATACACTAAAAAGTTAGAAAATTACCAAAATATCAAACATTTTCTTATTGAAAAAGAAGAATGTATTTTTCGTTTCACTAACTTTTTATCTTAGCCTATATCAAAAAGATAGATGAAAATCAGATAATTATATTATTTTTTTAGTGTGAATCTTATTTTATCTCCTTCCCAACAAATTAAATAAGCTTTAGAATCCTCTTTTCTAGTTTTCATATTCTTAAAAAAGTGATAAAATGGTAGGAAGAATTGGAGAGTAGAGATGCCAAAAGAAGAGAATTTAACAGGCGATGAAGTTGTCGCTTTAACACAGAAATATTTATCGGAAGAAGATGTGGCTTTTGTCCATAAGGCCTTGGTTTACGCCGTTGAATGCCATAGTGGTCAATATCGTAAATCAGGTGAACCTTATATCATTCACCCTATCCAAGTAGCAGGTATTTTAGCTAAGCTCAAGTTGGATGCTGTGACAGTAGCTTGTGGTTTCTTGCATGATGTGGTGGAAGATACTGATGCGACCTTGGACGATTTGGAAAGAGAGTTTGGTCCTGATGTGCGGGTGATTGTTGACGGGGTTACCAAGCTTGGTAAGGTCGAGTACAAATCGATCGAGGAGCAGTTGGCTGAAAATCATCGCAAGATGCTTATGGCCATGTCTGAGGACATCCGTGTTATCTTGGTCAAACTGTCTGACCGCTTGCATAATATGCGAACTCTGAAACATCTTCGAAAAGATAAGCAGGAGCGTATTTCCAAAGAAACTATGGAGATCTATGCACCTCTTGCTCACCGTCTGGGGATTTCTAGCGTCAAATGGGAACTGGAAGACCTATCTTTCCGTTATCTCAACCCAACGGAGTTTTACAAGATTACCCATATGATGAAGGAAAAACGCAGAGAGCGTGAAGCCTTGGTGGATGAGGTGGTCACCAAATTAGAGGAATATACGACAGATCGTCATCTAAATGGGAAGATTTACGGTCGTCCCAAGCATATTTACTCGATTTTCCGCAAAATGCAGGACAAGAGAAAACGGTTGAGGAAATCTATGACTTGATTGCCATTCGCTGTATTTTGGATACCCAAAGTGATGTTTATGCCATGCTTGGTTATGTGCATGAACTTTGGAAACCAATGCCAGGTCGTTTCAAAGACTATATCGCTAACCGCAAGGCCAATGGTTATCAGTCTATCCATACGACTGTCTATGGGCCAAAAGGGCCGATTGAATTCCAGATTCGGACCAAGGAAATGCACGAGGTGGCTGAGTACGGGGTTGCGGCTCACTGGGCTTATAAGAAGGGCATCAAGGGGCAGGTTAACAGCAAGGAATCGGCCATTGGTATGAACTGGATCAAGGAGATGATGGAGCTCCAAGACCAGGCTGATGATGCCAAGGAATTTGTCGATTCTGTTAAGGAAAACTATCTGGCTGAGGAAATTTACGTCTTTACCCCAGATGGAGCTGTCCGTTCCCTTCCAAAAGATTCAGGACCGATTGACTTTGCCTATGAAATACATACCAAAGTCGGGGAAAAAGCAACTGGTGCCAAGGTCAATGGCCGTATGGTTCCATTGACAACCAAGCTCAAGACAGGGGATCAGGTTGAAATTGTCACCAACCCGAATTCCTTTGGGCCAAGCCGTGACTGGCTCAACATGGTCAAGACCAGCAAAGCCCGTAACAAGATTCGTCAGTTCTTTAAAAACCAAGACAAGGAATTATCTGTCAACAAGGGCCGTGAGATGTTGATGGCCCAGTTTCAAGAAAATGGCTATGTGGCCAATAAATTCATGGACAAGCGCCACATGGATCAAGTTCTGCAAAAGACCAGCTACAAGACAGAAGAATCCCTCTTTGCGGCCATTGGTTTTGGAGAAATCGGTGCTATTACCGTCTTTAACCGTCTAACTGAAAAGGAACGCCGTGAAGAAGAGCGTGCCCAAGGCCAAGGCTGAAGCAGAAGAACTTGTCAAAGGTGGCGAGATCAAGGTTGAAAATAAAGAAACCATTAAGGTCAAGCATGAGGGGGGTGTGGTCATTGAAGGTGCATCAGGTCTCCTAGTGCGGATTGCCAAGTGCTGTAATCCTGTTCCTGGTGACGATATTGTTGGCTACATTACCAAGGGGCGTGGTGTGGCTATTCACCGTGTGGACTGTATGAACCTGCGTGCCCAAGAAAACTATGAGCAACGTCTCCTTGATGTGGAATGGGAAGACCAGTACTCTAGCTCAAATAAAGAGTATATGGCTCATATCGATATTTATGGCCTCAACCGTACAGGACTGTTGAACGATGTACTGCAAGTTCTTTCAAACACAACTAAGAATATCTCAACAGTCAATGCCCAACCAACTAAGGATATGAAGTTTGCCAATATTCATGTGTCCTTCGGCATTGCCAACCTCTCTACGCTGACCACTGTTGTGGACAAAATTAAGAGCGTGCCAGAAGTTTATTCTGTCAAACGGACCAACGGCTAATTGTCCTAGCTCTTACTAGAAAGGCTATTATGAAAATCATTATCCAACGGGTTACAAAAGCCCAAGTGAGTATCGAAGGTCAGGTTCAGGGAAAAATCAATCAGGGACTCTTATTGCTGGTTGGTGTTGGACCAGAGGACCAAGAGGAAGATTTGGACTATGCTGTGAGAAAACTGGTCAATATGCGGATTTTTTCAGACGCAGAAGGCAAGATGAACCTGTCTGTCAAAGATATTGAAGGAGAAATTCTCTCTATTTCTCAGTTTACCCTCTTTGCGGATACTAAGAAAGGCAATCGTCCAGCCTTTACAGGTGCAGCCAAGCCTGATAGGGCATCAGACTTCTATGATACTTTCAATCAAAAACTAGCGCAAGAAGTGCCCGTTCAGACAGGTATTTTTGGAGCGGATATGCAGGTTGAGCTGGTCAATGACGGACCAGTCACCATTATCCTTGATACTAAAAATAGATAAGAAAGACCAAACCCAGTCGGCTTGGTCTTTCTTATCTATCATAAAATACTCCAAAAAGACATCGGTTCTTGATAGGCCTTGGGGAAATCTCTTTTCAGGCTTTGGCTTATGCGGTAGGAAGAGATGAGATGACCTATGATTAGGAGAGTTCCCTGAAGTAAAAGTGGGATACCCCTTAAAAACAGCAAGGAGAGAATCATCAGGATATCCCATAGGAGGATTTGTAAGACGAAACGCCAGAATCTCGGTCTAATCTGAGAATAGAGTTGACTAAAGTGGTCACAAAGTTGGTTGGAAAGATAGGTCAATAGCACAGGATGAAAGAAAATGAGCCAACCGCTATAAATCAAAATCCAATCCCAAGTAAGTCTCTCTTTAAATGTCAAAAATGCCAGCATGATTCCATCAATGACAAGGAGTTGAATGGTTTTGATGAAGATGATTTTTTTCATGCTAAAACCTCCTTTTCTTTAGAGGCACTCCCATAAAGTGATGTGTTTGTTGTAAAAATCTGAATAGTTGTCTCTTAGGTAGTTAGTCGTCGTATAATAAAAAGTAGAATGGCAAGCAGTGACAATTGGCATAAGAGAGGGAGAACGCTGAGAACTAGTGAAGGCTAAAAGGATAAAAAATAGAAAATCAATGGTGAGAACTCCTAAATAATAGAAGCGAATCTTTTTATTGATTTGAGGATAAATCTCAGCGAATTGATGTTTGAGTCGGAAAACCAAGCGAAATAGCAGGAGTCCCTGAGCAAGGAGGAAAATAAAACCAGAGAGCAAGAGCCATTCTAAAGCTGTCTCGGGTCTAGTGGTAAAAAATGCAAATAGTAGCAAATCGATAACTGCAATTGCTGTAAAATGGATTCTAAAGAGATTTTTTCATAAGATGACCTCCCTCTTTTATCTATCTTCATTCTACTCCAAAAAGAATAGAAGTTACAACTAAAATGATAAAAATAGCAGAAGGGAGATTCTCTTAAGTTGGCTAGTATTCTTTATTTGAGTTTTGTTCTATTATCTAACTTCTTCATCATTCCAGACAAATAAAGCTCCGATTGCATTGAGGATATAAAAGATGTATTTACCGATATTGGCGAAGTTTCCTTGAATACCAGCTTGTCAGCTGAACGAAATTGTAAATCAACCAAAAGCCCCACTGAGTTGTTAGTTTCAATGCGTTCAAAGCATTTGCAATGAGGGACAGTGCAAAGGCAATGGTTGTTACATAGGCAAGGAGATTCATCTTTCCTCCATAGCCGATATAGTTGGTCACAAAGGCAAAGAGGAAGGCGATGATGGAAATGATGATGGCCGCCAATTTTAGCTGTTTTTGGCTCATTTGGTTGGGTCTGCCTTCTTGCGAAGCTTCCCATTTCTTAATCGCAAAGGTATAAATGAGGAAGGTGACGGGATAGGTGATAATGGCCGCCTTATTTCCAAGGATATAATCAATAGCACCGGACAAAATGGTATTAACAATACCAAAGTAATTTCCCCATTTGCTTAATTTCCCCGTGAAACGAGTGGACAACATGGAAATCCCAACGTTGGTTACGGAAATCAATCCAAAGGGTACAAGAGCTGTCCATGGTCCCCAGTCTACGAATTTATCGAGGCGGGAGTTGAGGTAACCAGATGCAATCGCAATCCCAACGACTAAAGCAACCCCAAAGAGGTCAAACCATTTAGATGTAGCAAAAATTTTTAGTGATTTTTTCATAGTTTAAACTATCTTTTCTACAAATATTCTACAATTAAATGAAAGCAAAAATCAAATGATAGAAATAAAACCCTGAAAATAAAACTTTCAGGGTTGGTTGGGGGACTTGAGAAATTAGTTGATTTTCTCGACATAGAGTTGTTTGGCAATGTCCATATTCACTTGTAAATCCTCGTCTTTACTAAGGATAGTAAAGGTGTTACTGAAGCCATCAAACTGCTTGACTTGGAGCGGATCACCGATGCGAAGTGAGTGCTTATCCAGATAATGGAGAATGTCAAAACTATCGTGCACCCGAGTCAGGCGGTAGGCGCCAGCTTCCTTGATATCAGCTAGTGGCAGGTTATTGATTTCAACCAAGAGTTCTCCCTTGACAGGAATAGTTCCTCCATGAGGACAGGTCTTGGGAAATCCTAGCAATTTATCCAGTCTTTCCACGAACAGGTCAGAGACAGTATGTTCCAAGACCTCAGCTTCCTCGTGAATCTGGTCACTTGTATAGTCTAAATGATGGACTAGAAAAACTTCAATCAAGCGATGCTTACGATAGAGCTCAGAGACCAATTTGAGGCCGAGGTCAGTCAGTAGATAGCCACATTCCTTGTCCTTGAGGATGAGATTTTCACTCTTCATCCGTTTAATCATTTCAGTTACGGCAGGGGGAGAGACTTGCATGCGGGCCGCAATTTCCTTGTTGGTAATTTTATGCAGGTCTATGCCGATTTCATAAATACATTTTAGATAATCTTCTTTATTCGGGGTCATTCGTTTCCTCTTGTCTAATATCTATATCTAGTATATCAAAAAAAGCTAGATTTCTCTAGCTGTGACTTTTTATGTTATACTTATTGCAAGAGAAAAAACGAGGAGATGGATATGATGAAAATAGCTCTTCTTTCAGATATTCATGGAAATACCACCGCCTTGGAGGCTGTTTTGGCAGATGCTCGGCAGCTAGGAGTGGATGAATACTGGCTTCTGGGAGATATTCTCATGCCAGGGACAGGGCGTAGAAGGATTTTTGGACTTGTTGGATCAACTACCGATTACGGCTAGAGTTTTGGGAAACTGGGAAGACAGTCTTTGGCATGGTGTCCGCAAGGAATTGGATAGTACTCGTCCCAGTCAACGCTATCTCTTGCGACAGTGCCAGTATGTTTTAGAGGAAATTTCCCTAGAAGAAATTGAACTGCTCCACAATCAACCACTCCAGCTCCATCGTCAGTTTGGTGATTTGACGGTAGGAATTAGCCACCATCTGCCTGATAAGAACTGGGGGCGTGAGTTGATTCATACTGGAGCGCAAGAGGATTTTGACCGCTTGGTGACCAATCCGCCTTGTGATATTGCTGTTTATGGTCATATTCACCAGCAGTTGCTTCGTTACGGGACTGGTGGGCAATTAATTGTCAATCCAGGTCTCGATTGGGTCAGCCTTTCTTTCTAGATGCTCAGTTGCGGAAGGACTTGCAGGGCCCAGTATATGATTTTTAGAGTTTGATGACAAGGGTTTGGTAGATATGGACTTCCGACGGGTAGACTACGATGTGGCAGCTGAATTGCAGCTGGCTAAAGACCTCAAACTTCCCTATTTTGAGGTTTACTATGAAAGTCTGGTCAATGGTATCCACCATACTCATCATCAGGAATTTCTGAGAGAATTAGCCCAGAAAGAGGGCTATGATAGGGAATTAGATGCTTGGTTGAAAAAGTGGTAATAATTGACATTACAACCAAAAAGGGTATAATAAAAGAAAGAGAAGAGTAGAGGTAGGCTAGCCTCGTAAAAAGGAGAAGAGTATGCAAATTCCAAGTAGATTTACCATTGCGACTCATATGCTGATAATCATTGCCCTCAAGGGGAAGGAAAGCAAGGTGACCAGTGATTTTCTGGCTGCTAGTGTCGGGGTCAATCCTGTCATTATCAGAAAGACCTTGTCCCAGTTGAAGAAGGCTGAACTGATTTCAGTAGCGCGTGGAACAGGGGAACAGAGATTGTTAAGGATCTCAAAGACATTAGTCTTTTAGATGTTTATCAAGCGGTTGAGTGTCTTGGTAAGACTGGTCAACTCTTTAGTTTCCATGACAATCCAAATCCAAATTGCCCAGTTGGAGCTCATATTCATGATGTTTTGGATCAAAAATTGGAGAGAATTCAGCTGGCTATGGAGGCTGAACTTGGTCAGACCAGTTTAGAAAGCAAGTTGTGGCCGATGCAGAAAGTCAAATGAAGGAGTAATTTTTCTTTTAAAACAAGAAAAAGCTTATGAGAAGATTTTTATACTCAATGAAAATTAAAAAGCAAACTAGGAAGCTAGCCGCAGGGTTGCTCAAAGCACAGCTTTGAGGTTGCAGATAAAGCTGACGTGGTTTTGAAGAGTTTTCGAAAAGTATTACCTTACTCATAAGCTTTTTATCTATTTTTCAGGCCTGGTAGCGGGTGTCAATCAATAACTGAGTAAGGCGCCCCATGGTTTCCCTTTCTTCTGGAGGAGGG
>BNJU01005521.1_pt1 | contig 153816 bp, 169 predicted proteins | sample 8539281 | NCBI WGS metagenome assembly BNJU01 (sample SAMD00202456, study PRJDB9452) | human saliva metagenome | isolation source: human saliva | place: Japan
GAATTTCATATCTTCTTTTCCTCTTTCACCCTTTCTTTAACAAGTCCTCAAGGACTTCTTTAACAACTCCTCAATGGTTTCTTAAAGAAGTCCTCAGAGACTTATTTAAAGACTACAAAGTTACTTCAGTAATAGAGTTTCTACTTTGTAACTTGAGTATGACCTACTAGATTCCCAATTATTGGAACTTTTGAATAACAAGACCCATTTCACGTGGATGAGATAATACCTTCAAGGTGTTTTGAGAGAAAAGCAAAGCATAGGCCCTAGTATTATCTCCGTTGGTAGGAGTAGATGTCCAATAGTTCCCGTATATGCCTACAGGGGACCAGTCTTCTGCCATATTATCTGTTGCAGGTAAGAAGAAATATTTGTTTCGGTCACTCTCTGGGATATCTGCAGTTGATATACGGTCTGACATATCCACGTATATACCTGCATTATTTATGAGGCGATAATCACGCCCATCATACCATTTGTTAGAATTAAATGCAGGTATGTTATTCTTCTTTAAGAACCACATGCCTCCTTGATAGAGATGCCCCCATACACACCATACAGTCTTAGAGTCCCAATGAGCTGCTCCATTAGAAATGTACCAAAACATTTCGTTAATGTTAGGACAGTTGGCACAGAGGTTAGTTGCTTGGGAAGAAGAAGAGTTGTACCATCTTGGATCACTTGCATTTTGTGGTATTTGTCCTCGAGTTTCTCCGTTTACTCGTGGTTGGTTATTTTCATGTCCCTCCCAATAGTAGTGTTGAGAATCCCAGGTGGCCCATTTAGTGTCACTATAATTTGGTATATCAAGCTTTGTTGCTATTTTTTTATTCTTTCCGATAGAGCACGTGATATTCCCATAATTTTTTTTCAAGTTAAGGGTAACGCTTGTTTTCTGGTCAAATAAGGTATATTCTACTGTAAAATTCGTATAGGAACCTGGTGCAATAACCATAGTTGCTCCGTTTTTAGAGTAATTAGCAGAAACAGGTATTTCAAAGCTATTACTTAATGTAAGTGCAATTTCTTTAGAGGCAGATGTTACTGATGATAAATCTATACCTGTATTCTCAAAGTTATAGGTTCCTGCAATATCTTGGTCTGCACTGACTTTTATCTTTGTTAATTTAACTGATGAAGCAAGACCAGGTGTAAATGTAGGGTCAAGATTACTATCGTAATAAGGCATGAAAGTTAAATATGATGCCTTGTGGTCCAAAGTGAAATAATATTTTCCATCTGTAGCACCTTTGGTTGCAGTAGCAACACCACAATCACCGTCTTCTCCTATGTGGCTTGCGTCATTAGGAACTGTTTGTGATTGTTGAGATTTTATAATCACTTTATCTTTTGTACCATTCTTGCCAGTATATCTTACGTTATATGAGTTGGCAGTAAAAGTGCCTTCAAACCAGAACTTTGCTTGTGAAGCTCTTTTCACGCCTGCAGGATTACTAGTATTGTTAATAAGAATGTCACTAATATTATTTCTAGTATCTTGTTGCAAAGAGGCGGGCGAGGCAGTAGTGTTATCAACCCAAAGATGGTCGCCTTCTGTCCAAAAGAAATTTAATCCAGACCCATCATATTCAGCAGTCGTTCTTGTACTAGGTGTGTTGTCTGAAGTAACGAATGCTGTCATGTTCTTTTCATTAACATCCTGTTGATTCTGGTCGCTAGATGTGTCATCATTTGCACAGCTAACAAGTAGGCTAAGGCTTACTACTGCATATAAAGATAATATTTTCGAATTCATTTTTATTCCTTTTAAAAGTTCTTTCTTTGATTAATTATATATTCCAACCTGAGAACGAGTTCTCGTTTTCCTCCTCCTCTTCTTCAAATAGACTGTTTTGTTTGGCATTTAAAACTTGCCCATCATCATCCGCTTTGGTATGTCCTCCATTATTAGGGAAGGAAGTTTCCATTAGGTAGCCGTCTAAAGCTGCATGATGTAATTCCATGTAGGGAGTTACATACATTTTTTTCTTTAATTTTTCTCTTTTCATTTTTTAATAGTTGTTATTATTATTGTGGTTTAATCTTGTCGTTATTGTTAGGAGGGGTGTATTCTGGTTGCTGATGACAGGAGTTTTTATAGTGAATAGTTATCTTCAACATAATTAGCAAGGATAATTTTATCCCAATGTAAGGGAGTTAATATACTTATTAGTTTGCTGAAAAGATAAACTAAGTTCTTCTTATTTGGTATTTTGCTTTTTAACCAATATGATACGAAGAAGCGAACAAAGGAAACCCTTAGAAGTCCTTTGTTTACAGGGGTTACGGCACGCTTCGCGCGCGCGTATGCGAGAAGAAAAAATGTGTTATTGTACGCTAGGTGCGCATATAGTGTGTGTGTGTGTTAGCAAATTATTTGGATTGACCAAAGATAAAGTGCAAAAAGATGCAAAGAATCGAATAATTCTTTGCAGTACTTCGTTCACTTGATATGTTATTGCTAATTCTTTCACGGCGGCAAAGGTAAGAAGAATAAATTAACTGGGCAAATAAAAACAAAAGAAAAAGCCTCAACAATCACCCCAACCAGCCTCACCCCCAACCCTCTACAGCCTCACTTTCAGCCCCTCTCCGAATGGAGAGGGGAGTGAATAGTACTGTTTGATAAGGATTATAAAGTAAGCTCCGCATGGATTTATCCATTATTAAAACTCCACATAAGGGCGAAGATGCTCAATAGCTTCGGCATTGAAGTCCTTTAAGAGTTGGAGTTGTGAAAGACTGGTGAGCTTTCCTTTTAATCGACGATAGTCACAGATTGCCCGTGCCTGATAGAAGTTTATGTACGGATGACTGCGTAGTTTGCCCAAAGAAAGCGTGTTCAAGTTTAGCTTTTCAGGCTTAGGATTGACCACAGAGAAGTAGGGTAACGCCTCTTCGGGGAATCCCTCAATCTCAAGCAGTTGTCCAGTAGCCACATAACCACCTAATCGCTTTCCATAATTAACGATTGCCTTTGCCCACCCGGAGCCTATCCCTGGCACTTTCTTCAACTGATTTGTATCTGCAGAGACTAGGTTTATATGCTCGCCCAACTTTATTTTCAAAGGGTAAAGGACCGTATCTCGAGTAGAATGGACATACGGCTTGTACGTATTCGTTGCCTTATACTCTTCGTAAGCCTCATGTGCTGCTTGCTTATCTGCCTCCTTTTGCGCAATATAAGATTGTACAGAAGCAAGCGTTGAAGCAGGTTGATAATCGTCACCTATTCTTATATAAGGTTCTAACTCACGATACTGCTTACGTGTAAGACCATAGAGACGGGCGAAATCCATCGGTGCTCGATATACACCGCCCTTACTTCTATATTTCAAGATATTACGTACCTGAAACTCAGATAACCCCAGTTGCAGCAATTCCTCGGCTGTTGCTGTATTTGGATCAAAGGCAAAAAGTCTCTTTCCTGATTCTGTCACAACCTCATAAGAAATGCCTTGTTGCGAACGAGTAGAATATCCTTTCCGCACCAAACTATCTCCGTCTACAGATGAAGTTTCGGTAACTTGCTCACCAATAAAGACGGATGTGATAAGGCAGAGCATAATTAATATGACCAAACTAAGAATGACTTTCCGATCAGACCGTTGTAAATAAAAGAATGATTTAAGGCTCATAGCGTATTTATTATAGGTTTTCAATCAAGGTAAAGGTTGTCTGTTAATGTCTTCTTACACCACATTAAATTGGTGTAAGAAGATCATCAATATAGCTAAAGGACATACATAACGCACTAAGAAGTAATACACTCCAAAGAAAGTCCCACGTATTGTGCCCCAGTTCGTGAACTCATCTTTTACAATCTTCTTCGGTACATACCACCCCAAGAACAGACAAGTTAACAAGCCTCCAACGGGTAAGAAGATTTGTCCAGTCACAAAGTCGAACACATCAAAGAGGTCACGACCAGCAATATTAAGGAACTTCCATTGTCCTAAAGACATCGAGCAGAGGACTCCAATCAATGTGCAACAGCCTGTAACGATCATTGCTGCACGCGAACGGGATATGTGTAACTCCTCTTGAAAGAATGCGGTACTCACTTCATGGAGCGATATCAGCGATGTAAGAGCAGCCAATGAGAGTAGGATATAGAAGGAGAATGAAACGAAATATCCTATTATTGGCAATCCACTGAACGCCTGTTCAAAAACATTGGGTAAGGTGATAAAGACGAGCGAAGAGCCACTACCAGGATTGACCCCCACAGAGAAAGCCGCAGGAAAGATGATTAAACCTGCTAAAATAGCCACTAATGTATCTATAGAAGCTATCTGTACCGCCGAATTTAACAGATTTGTCTGCCTACTATAATATGAAGCATAGGTACAAATACAGCCCATGGCAATACTTAAAGAGTAAAACGACTGCCCAAGCGCACCAAGAAATACATCCTTCGTAACCTTTGTAAAGTCTGGACGCAACAGGAAGTCAACACCTTTCCAGGCTCCTGGTAACAAGCAAGCAGCCACTACTATCACCAACAAAAGAATGAATAGCACTGGCATCATAATCTTTGAAGCCCGTTCAATACCATTTCTTACACCATGAATAATCACATAATGCGTTATAAGAAGGATGACTATGACCCACAAGATAGGCTTCCATCCACTTGTGGAGAAGTCTGCAAAGTAAGACTTAAAGAACTCTGGCGTTCCATGAAGGCTATTCATTGCTGATGCCGCACTGTATTGTAAACACCAACCAGCCACTACTGCATAATAACCTGTTATTAGAAAGCCAGTAAGAACACCTAAGAATCCAACCCATTTCCACGCTGTTCCATTTGCCAACTTACTATAAGCACGAGCCGTATTAGATGCCGCATGACGCCCAATGATGAACTCACTAATCATACAAGGAAGCCCCAATAGAAGGATGCAAGCCAAATATATAAGGATAAAAGCGGCTCCACCATTCTGCCCTGTCATATAGGGAAAACGCCAGACATTACCTAATCCGACAGCACCTCCTGCTGTCGCAAGGATCATTCCTAACTTACTTCCAAACTTAACTCTATTTTGTTGTGCCATAAAATATTCCCTTTTAGATTGCACAAAATTACTAATAATTATCTATCTTTGTATCAATCTAGAAGTAAAATATGCTTTTTATGAAGAATTTACTAACTCATTACTACTTTAGTTGTGCGTTTATTGTTATTATATGGCTACTATGCTTCATTCCAATACCCGACAACCCGCTAAGTCATGTAAGGCTAATCGACAAGTGGACACACTCTGTCTTATATCTAGTATTAGGTCTGCTCATATTGACGGAACGCCTTCGAACAAAGAAGAAAACCAAACTCAGCAGTCTTATTTACTGGGTTTGGCTCATTCCAATAGCCATGGGAGGCATTATAGAAGTGTTGCAAGCCACCTGCACAGGCGGTAGACGCAGTGGAGAATGGCTCGATTTTGTCGCTGATGGGATCGGTTCTACCCTCGCATTGCTTATCGGTATTCTTCTGGCAAAGTATTACGCCAAAGGATAAAAGGGGGTTCTCCGCATGTGAGAATTATAGAATCTACGATCGCCCGTAACCTCTTTTCCTATGAAATCGGGCTTCTCAAAGGCTTCATCCTCACGCTTCAATTCCACCTCCGCCATAACAAATCCTTCGTTATCTCCGTGGAACTCGTCCACTTCAAACGTGTGTCCAGCATATTCAATAAGGTATCTATGCTTATCAATAACGCTTGGTTCGCATAGAGCCATGAGTTGTTGAGCCTCTTGATAGCTTATTTCTTTCTCAAATTCATAACGAGATAAGCCTCCATCACGCGATGGTCCCTTTATAGTAAGGTATCCCTTATTGTCTCGAATACGCACACGAACAGTATTGACAGCCGCAAAATAGCCTTGTTGTATATGACTACAACTGCTTGCAAGGGACTTCCCAATCCATCCGCTTATGCACTAAGAACTTTCTTTCTATCTCCAGTCCGCTCATCAACTATTAACTGTTACGACAATTACATACGCTAACGTAAGAAGAATCAAGACTGCACCAATCCAAAAGACAACACGCTTTGCTTGCTTTTCTTGCTTCGCTTCACGAGCCTTACGGTTCACTTTACTTCTTTCACTCATAGGTATTCAATTTTAAAAGACCTACTTTTGTCGACACGACCTATTCGGTTTATCGAACAGCAAGCGGTCAAAGGTTCATATTATATAGGATAACTTTTTCACTCATCATTGCTCTTCAACGGGGAACTCCATCAAGTAGGCTTTAATGAAATCATCGATCTTTCCATCCATAACACCATCCACATCGGAGGTTTGATAATTGGTTCGATGGTCCTTTACTCGTCGATCATCAAAGACGTAACTACGTATCTGACTGCCCCACTCTATCTTCTTCTTTCCAGCCTCAATCTTGGCTTGCTCCTCCATACGCTTCTTCATTGCGCGATCATAGAGTTGCGACTTTAAGAGCTGCATAGCCTTTGCGCGGTTCTTAGGCTGGTCTCTTGTCTCTGTGTTCTCGATGAGTATCTCTTCTTGTTCTCCAGTATCAGGATCTTCGTACTGATAGCGTAAGCGTACACCAGACTCAACCTTATTGACATTCTGACCACCAGCTCCACTCGATCGAAAAGTATCCCAACTAACACGAGCAGGGTCGACATATACCTCTATAGTATCGTCTACCAGTGGCGTAACAAACACACTGGCAAAACTCGTCATACGCTTTCCCTGTGCATTAAATGGACTAACACGAACAAGGCGATGGACGCCATTCTCGCTCTTTAAATATCCATAGGCATACTCTCCACCTTCGAACTTCATTGTCACACTCTTTATACCAGCTTCATCTCCTTCTTGTATATCTGAGATGGTAACTTTGTATCCGTGAGCCTCTCCCCAACGCATATACATACGCATGAGCATTGATGCCCAATCCTGGCTCTCGGTACCTCCAGCACCAGAGTTAATCTTCATTACGCACTCCATCGGGTCTTCCTCTTGACGGAGCATATTCTTTAATTCAAGGTCCTCTATCGCTTTAACGCTTTGTTATAAGCGGTATCAACCTCCTCTTCTGTTACTAATTCATCCTTATAGAAGTCGAATGCTAGCTGTACTTCATCAGTCAGACTGCGAGCCTCATCATAGCCTTTTATCCACTTCTCAATATCCTTTACCTTCTTCATCTGCTCCTGCGCACGCTTCGGATCATCCCAAAAGTCGGGTGCTTGTGTGCGTAGTTGCTCCTCTTCGAATTCGATTCGCTTCTCATCAATACATAAGTATCTATGCAGTGATTCGGTACGTTCTGTTATGTCTTTAAGCTGTTCTGCTGTTATCATCGTTTATCTTTTCTCCTCTCAACTATCAACTTCTCATTCACTACTATCAAGTGTTTGCACTACTCCTCATACATCTTATCTATCACAGCTTGATAGTTTATTAACAACACCACGTCTCAGTTTCAACGTGTTTGTCAATTCACCATTCTCCATAGAGAAGTGATGTGCCAACAAGGTGAAGCGTTTGATTTGTTCATAAGGCGCTAACCTCTGCTGTAATGTTTCTATACGCTCAGCCATCATATCACGTACCTTCTTATTTGAGCACAACTCTTCACGACTCTCAAATGGTATATTCTGTTGCTTTGCCCAGTCTTCTAAGACAGTAAATTCAGGGACGATAAGAGCCGAAACAAACTTCCGTTGGTCTGCAATAACAGCCACTTGCTCGATAAACTTATCAACTAATAGCATTGATTCTATCATCTGTGGTGCCACATACTTACCATTAGATGTCTTGAAAAGATCCTTTATTCTCTCTTTCAAGAACAACTCTCCATCTTTCAAATAGCCCGAGTCACCTGTGTGGAAGTATCCATCTGCATCAAAGGCATCAGCATTTAGGGCTTCACGACGGAAGTATCCTGGTGTTATCGTGTCTCCTTTGAGCATCACCTCACCCTCTTCACTAATCTTAATCTGTATGCCCTCAATAGGACGACCTACTGAACCAACCGTGAAAGGTTCTCCCTTATGATCGCAACTTACAGTAGCAAGGCTCTCTGTCAGTCCGTATCCTACTATCATATCAATACCAATGCTGTGCACAAACTCCTCTACCTCTGGTGATACATAAGCACCTGCTGTTGGGAAGATATTAGGATTTTCCAATCCTAACTGCTTACGCACCAAACTGAGAACAGTTCTGTTTAGCACTTTATATTCCATCTCTAATGCTAGAGGAACACGCTTTCCACGGGCTAGATAAGTGATATTACGCTTCCTACCAACGTTCAGTGCATGATAAAAGAGCTTTCGCTGCATTGCACTTGAGCTGTCCATGCGAGCTTTAACAGCAACATAAACCTTCTCCCAGAAGCGTGGTACAGCCGACATACACGTTGGGTGGGTCTCTCGCATACTATCTTGTATCTCCTTCGGATAGGTATTCACAATCAGTTGTGCACCTTCCGACAAACACAGATAAGCCCATCCTCGTTCAAAGACATGCGTCAATGGAAGGAAATTGATCACTCGATCTTTCTCAGTAACAGGTACACATTTATTATTAGCGACCAAAGCTGCATGATACATCTTATATGTCAAGACTACGCCCTTGCTCTCTCCTGTGGTTCCACTAGTGTATAGTATGTTACAAATATCATCGTAGTTAGCCTGTTGCCAACGCTCTTCTACCTCCGATTGACGTGGTAAACCTTCACTAATCTAAGGAAGTCTTCAAAGTAGATACTATTTGGGTCATGCGAACTAATGCGTACACTCGGATCAAAGATGATTATCTTTTCAAGTGTAGGGCACAACGTTGCGATTCGATGTGCCTTGTCGTACTGCTCTTGCTCACCAACGAAAAGATACTTAACTGCTGCATCTTGAATCATATATTGTATCTGTTGCTCGGAGCTAGTAGCGTAGAAAGGAATACTAGTCACCCTCACGCCATAGGCACCAAAGTCTGTATACAGATACTGAACACAATTCTGTGCAAACACGCCTATCGTCTCCTGCGGATTCATTCCTAGATTAAGTAGTGCGTTAGAGACTTGCTTTACACGCATAGAAAACTGATTCCATGAAACCGATTTCCACTCTAGACTACCGAAGTTACGGAATGTCAACACTGGTTTAGAGCCGTATTTCTTTGCTTGCTCATGTATAAGAACGGAGAGATGACAGTTTGTTTGCATCGCTATTGGTATTTTTTTATATTCGCAAAGATAGACATTTATCCGCAAAGAAGGAAATAAATTAGATAATAAATTACATTTTCCACCTTTGCTTCTATCGCTTGATTAAGGGAAAGAATAGGACAATAAAATTCCTAATAAGGCTACACTTCAAATACAAACTAAACCCTATTAAAACGAAAGAAACGCCCTTCTCTAATTGAAAAGGGCGTTTCCTTGTTAGCAAGAGAGCCTTTCCTTGCCACAAAGAGAGGGCTCTCTTCAAAATGATAAGGGTATCATTTCAGATTATCTCAACCATTGCTCTGGATTCAACTTAGCAGTTTCCTTACGCAATTGGAATTGGAGGATACCACTTGACCCGACGGTTCCGATTGTCTGACCAGTACCCACTTTCTGTCCTTTGCTGACGCTTACAGAACCTAAATTAGCATATACTGAGATATAAATACCATGTCTGATCATCACAACACTCATTCCTCCTGCCATGAAGATACCGCTCACTTCGCCCATAAAGACACTGCGCACAGCACTTCCAGGAGCACCCTTAATATTGATACCATCGTTATTCAAGCGTATATTTGACATCCCCGATACATTGTATTGACCGAAGTGACTAACGATGTGACCCGATAGTGGCATAGGCAAACGACCACGGTTATTGGCAAAGTTACCAGTCATCGCACGGTCAGCAGAGCTCAACATATCATTGTTATTATTAGCTGAAGCCCTTGCAGCAGCTGCCTCTCTCTCTGCTCGCTCGTGGTCAGCTGCAGCCTTACGTTCGGCAGCTGCACGATTTGATTCAGCCTCACGAGCAGCCTGGTCAGCACGTGCTTTATCGGCAGCAGCCTTTGCCTCAGCCTTTGCCTGTGCTTCACGAGCCGCAGCCTCACGCTCTTCAATCTTGCGCAAAGCCCGCTCACGAGCAGCAGCACGCTCCTTTTGTAAGGCTTCCTGACGAGCCTTTTCTGCTGCAGCACGCACTGCTTCGGCCTTTGCTGCAGCTTCTTGACGTGCTTTCTCAGCCGCTTCTGCAGCCGCCTTAGCCGCTGCCTTCGCTGCAGCTTCACGTGCTTTTGCTTCTGCTATACGCTTTGCATTCTCACGCGCAGCCGCTTCTGCCGCCGCTTTCCTGCGTGCTATCTCCTCCGCCCGCTTCTTAGCTTCAGCAGCACGAGCGGCAGCTTGCGCCTTAGCCTCTGCTATGGCACGAGCCCTAGCCTTCTGTATTTCTACTTGAATAAGGCGGTCTATCTGTGCATTCAACGCCTGTTGTTGTTGGCGGCGTTGTGCTATCACACCTTCAAGAACCTTTTGGTCTTGTTGAAGAGAGGCTACAACCGTCTGCTGTTCGACACGCTTCTGCTCCATTTGAGCATGTATCTTCTTATCCTTATAGAGTAAGGTAGACTTGTCAACACGTACCTCCTTCAACTGAGAATGCTTCTGATCAATTTGTTGTTGTTTAGCTTTTATCAACTCACCTTGCGCCCTCTGATAAGCAGCATACTCTCGAACGAAACGCAGACGACGATACATTTGCGTCAAACTATTGGCAGAGAAGATGAACATAAGCTTATCTTGAATGCTACGATGGCGTGCCATGTAACGCATGGAACGGATGAAACGAGTGCGACGCTCGCCTAGTTGCGCCTCTAAAGACGCCAACTGACCTTTCAATATACCAATGTTACTATCCAAGCCTTTGATGTCTGTGGCGATAGTATCAATCGTTCTCTGGTGCTGACCAATCTCAGTATCAAGGCGAACTATCTTCTCCAATCGTGTATCAACATCCTTTTGCTTGACCTTCATCTCCTCTTCATGCTCCTTAATCTCATTCTGCAACTTCTGATTCTGCTGTTGCAAACCTTTAATCTCATCGGTTGTTACATATCCAGGAGACTTCGCTCCACGCTTTGCACCATGTGCATTACGAGGATTCAACTTGCCATGTAAAGGTTGTTTAGCTGGTACTTGAGCAGGCTGTTGACCCTTTACAAGAGTTGGTTGATGCCCCTTTGCTGGTACTGCTTGATACCCTTTACAGGCATAGGATGTTGTCCTTTCACGGGAAGTTGATGTCCCTTAGCTGGTACCTGTTGCCCCTTCATAGGGATAGGTTGCGTTTTCACGGACTGGTGAGCCCCCTTCGCTGGTGCTTGTTTCTGCTCTTTAACACCAGAAGGCTTGGCTTGTATGGGTTGAGTTACAGCCGTTTTCTGCTGCACCTTATGCTTTTTAGTATGTTGCGCATAGCTTGTCAACATACCCATTGTCGATAATAAGAATAAAAGATAAAGACGTTTCATTTAAAAGTTCATTAGTTTGCCGAGTATCTCTTCCACGCTTACTTTAGTGTACTTATCTGATGGTTGGGTAAAAGCTTCCCAATCGCTTGCATCGCTAAAGTCGTTTAGTTCAAATGTAGCCGATAGTTCCTTAGCTGGTCGCGAACCAATAGCCGGTGTCTCGATTGTGACTGAATGTGTCGCAGGGAACATCTTCGAACCAAAGGGCTTGAAGTCTCTATAAAGCCAAGAGAGTTCTGATGTTCCATGAGTTGAGCTCTTATACGTTATAAGAGTGGTGTAGATGTAACGATATTCAGCGGGTATTACCCAGTCATAAGACATCTTCCCATCCTTCAAACGGATGTGCGCACTACCATCAACTTCCCACCTTTTGGCATCAACAGAGAACTTCGACATATCAGCTTCGGCAACTCTTTGCTGACGAGGAATGAATAACTGGTTCCAAAACAACGCTTGGAGCGTATAGAAGTTAATACCATTATCACGCAAGAAGCCCACTTCGTCGTAGCTAGCCTTTACGTATTGCTTATGGATGCGATCGATGAAAAGAACGTAATCCTTTGTAAACTCAATGCGTCCCACTTCACTGCGAAGGAGCGGAATAAGCAGTTGTAAGCGTATTACCTCATCCTTTCTCATGTGCAAGATACCAGGAACTGTGATGTCCTTGCGCCCATTGTTAATAGTAAAAGAGAGGTTTGACACCACGTTCTTTGGTAGAGAGCCAAGTCAGCAATATTCTGCACAAAGGCTAACTTATACTTTGTGGAATCAACTGACGCACGAGGAGTCTCGCTGGGAGTCGTCTTCAAGACTGGTTGTTGCCTTACTATGGCTTTATGTGTACCGCACGATGCCAACACTAACGTTGCCATGCTTGCAAGTAATATCTTAGTTCTTTTCATCCTGCTATGTATTTCTTTTGTTGTAACTTATCCTTCAATACTTTGCTATCATTGCCTTTCTCTATTGCTTTCTGCCAATACTCCAATGCTTTCTGTGTATCGCCAGTTTTCATATAGATGTCTCCCACATGCTCAAGCACCACCCCGCTAGGGTCTTTGTCATTGCGCAGTACCTGGTCAATGTATATCTTTGCCTCCTCATAACGTTGCTGTTGGAAGAGAATCCAAGCGTAGGTATCAAGGTAAGTAGCGTTATTGGGCTCTGCTTTTATCGTCTTGTAGCTCATCTGTTCAGCCCGTGGAAGGTCTTTATTCGCCACACTTAGATAGTAAGCATAGTTATTCAGAGCACCATAGTTATCCGCTTTCCACTTCAAGCAACTGTCGTATGCTGCGAAGGCTTCAGACGTCTTTCCTTTCTCATGAAGGATATCTCCAAGGATTGCATAGAAGTCTGACACAATCTCAGGATCACTATCTTCTTTATTTGTCCTACGCCTTTCTTAAATGTTTCAAGTGCCGCATCAATGTCGTGCTTTTGGAACTCTGCCATGCCTTTGAAGTAATAGAAAGCCATCTCATCAGGGTTATATTCAATGGCAGGGCGGCATATCTCTATTACCTTATCATAGTCTTCTGTTGCCCAGATATTCTGTATCAATGCCAATCGAGCACGTGAGTTATCGGGTTCCACCTCAATGGCTTGTTCGTAAACATGATTGATCTCTGCTTTAGGCATGTTCTTCATTGCCATATAAGCAGCCTTCATCATAATCAAGTCAGCATCCTCCTGTTTCGTAGAAAGTGCCAGAGAGAAGAGATTCATGACCTTTGCACTATCAGAGATATTCGCTTGTTGGTCACTCGAAATGATGTCTCTTAGGAGTGTCATCTTCGTCTCTTTCTCTGTCTTAGGAGACTGAAGTAATTCGTTGGTAAGCTCATCTACGGTTGCTTGATCTTTAATGGAACGATAGTAATCAAGCATTGATAGCTTTGCAAGTGCATTATTGGGTTCTTCCTTCAAAACACTCTTATACTCCTTTAAAGCATCGTTCTTCTTACCATTCTGCAGTAGCCAATTACCGAACATCACACGATAGTCAAGCTCAAGCGGGTGCTCATCAACGAGCGACTTTAGCGACTCATACTCTTTCTTCTTATCGCCCATCTGCTCGTAAATCTGCATCTTACTCAATGAGATCTGCTCGCTGCTCCCCTCAAGAACTTCTATACGATCAAGGACGTTAATCATCTTCTTGTAGTCGTTTGAGAGCCGTATAACTGAAGGAGAAGTTGCAAGACATCAACGCGAGTCTTATTGGAGGAATACAAAAGCTCGTATGCTTTTATGGCATTCGGATAGTCTTTCTGCGTGATATATAACTGTCCGAGCTTCTCTTGATAAGTGGCATTCTCTGGATCCAGTGACGCTGCCTTCTCAAAGTAAGTACGCGCTAAAGCATCGTTCTTCATATTGACATAGTAGCCAGCCAACTGATAGTAAACCGCTGCCGAGCGTGGATTCAAGTCGTGTGCATGCCTAAGAAGATCGTAAGCAGCTGTTAGATTTCCCATTTCCTGCTGTCGAAGCCCTTCGAGATAGAAGTAGTCTGCAATGGTAAGACTATCCTTCTCTGCAGCTTGTGTAGCCACCGAGCCACCCAGCAAAGCCAATGCAAGAAGTGTATTACGCATGTTAGTGGTTATATATCTAAAGTTATCAAACATGAGATCTATCCTTTCCTTTAACTTACTTTACCCCCGTATGACCATAACCGCCTTCTCCTCTCTCTGTCTCGTCAAGCTCTTCCCCTTCCACGAACTCCCCCCTGTTCGTGACGAGCAATTACCATTTGGGCAATCCGCTCACCATCGTTAATAGTGAAGTCATCAGTTGAGAAGTTCACTAACAAGACCATTATCTCACCACGATAATCAGCATCTATGGTACCAGGAGAGTTCAGAACAGTCAGTCCATGCTTCAAGGCTAGACCACTGCGAGGGCGTACCTGCGCTTCATAACCAACTGGCAAAGCGATATGCAAGCCTGTTGGAATGAGCCTGCGCTCCATTGGGTGCAACACTATTGGGGCTTCAATATTAGCACGGAGATCCATCCCCGCGCTCTGAGAAGTAGCATAAGCAGGGAGCTGCTGATGCCCTTTATTGATTACTTTAATCTTTATCATCGCTATATAATAAGGTACAAAATTAAGCAATTAATGCCACATTCATACATTTTTTTAGTACGTAAAAAAAGATGGTTTTTTTAGCCAATTTTAATTACTTTTTGCGAATGCCTTTTCCGGGCATAACAAGCGGATAGATGCCTTGTAGAACATCTATCGCTCTATTGCAAACATTCAATATTCAACACCCTTAGGAACATGTCATTAGCTTCAAACCAACCACAAGCAAGCCTCATGAACTGGCTACAACTCATATCTAACAAGCGTCTTGGACAAGAAAGAAGACATGCGTTAAGGCACGACGACCGCTCTGAATTTAAGCGTGATAGCGACCGCCTGATTTATTCCGCACCCTTCCGTCGACTGCAAAACAAGACCCAAGTGTTCCCACTCCCAGGTAGTGTCTTTGTGCACAATCGTCTCACTCACTCGCTTGAGGTGGCTTCCTTAGGCAAATCACTTGGTGACGACGTGGCGCATAGACTAACGGAACTCCATCCAGAGTTGCGTGGTACGCTCTTTGAAGAGATTGGAACGATTGTCCAGACGGCTTGTTATGCGCATGACATGGGCAATCCGCCGTTCGGACATAGTGGTGAGAAAGCCATCCAGTCGTTCTTCACTGAGGGCAAAGGCAAGGCGTTGCAGGAGTATGTAAGCCCTCGTTTCTGGGATGACATTACCCACTTTGAGGGTAATGCCAATGCTTTCCGCCTATTGACGCATCGTTTCCTCGGACGAAGGGAGGGCGGCTTTGTTATGACATACACCACCTTGGCAAGTATTGTGAAGTATCCTTTCAGCTCGTCTTACGCAGGCAAACATGGGAAGTTCGGCTTCTTCCAAACCGAGCAAGACACTTACAAGAAGATAGCGGAGGAACTCGGTATCATACAGAAGGAATGTTCTGCAGAGGGTATCAAGTACGTGCGCCACCCGTTAGTCTACCTCATGGAGGCTGCGGATGATATCTGTTACGAGATTATGGACATCGAGGATTCACACAAGCTCAAGCTCTTATCCTTTGAGGAGACCACCGACTTGCTATTAGGCTTCTTCGACGAAGCCACGAGGGCGGCGATTCGTAAGAACATCAAGGAGGAAGGTGTGACCGATAGGAACGAGCAAGTGGTTTACTTCCGAGCACGTGCCGTTGGTTTGTTAGAGGCTGAATGTGTCAAAGCATTTGTCGAACACGAGGCGGAGATACTATCAGGCACCTTCAAGGGCTCGCTCATCGAACACATATCAGAGCTCCCCCGACAGGCTTACAAGCACTGCTCACAGGTGTCAGTAGACCGTATCTATCGCAGTAAAACCGTCCTTGACGTAGAGTTATCAGGCTATAAGATAATGGAAACACTGATGGAGGCACTCATTGGAGCGGCTGTGGAGCCTAACCACTTCCACAGTCAACAACTCATCCGGAGCTTCTCCAGTCAGTATGACATCCAAAGCTCGGATCTTGAAACACGCATTATGGCTGTCTTAGACTACATCAGTGGCATGACAGACATCTATGCCTTAGACATCTACCAGAAGATAAATGGTATCAGTCTGCCCATCGTTTAGCCCCCTCCCCCGCCTTTCCACAAGGCAAAGAGGGACGACACTCCTAAGAATCACGCCCCTAACTCCTAATAAAGAACAATGGAAAATCAATATAAAAAGACCTTCCCCGACCTCATGGTAGGGAAGAAAATCATCTATGTACACGGCTTCATGTCAGCCGGTTCCACACACACAGCACAAATACTAAGGGACTATATGCCCCAAGCAACCGTCATTGCACCCGACTTACCCATACATCCAGAAGAGGCAATGGCGCTCCTTAGGAATCTTGTTGACGCCGAGCAACCCGACTTAATCATAGGTACTTCCATGGGCGGAATGTACACAGAGATGCTATATGGCACCGACCGCATTTGCGTGAACCCTGCTTTTCAGATGGGCGCAACCATCACCGAGAGCAATATGATGGGCAAGCAAGTATTCCAGAACGTACGTCAAGACGGAATACAAGAGGTCATCGTGACCAAAGCTCTCGTCAAGGAGTACAAGGATATGACGGAGAATTGCTTCAAGCAGGTTGACGCCAAGGAGCAAGAACGTGTCTTCGGACTATTCGGCGACGCTGACCCTATCGTACACACATTCGACCTCTTCAGCCAGCATTACCCACAGGCTATCCACTTCCACGGCGAACATCGGCTCATTGAGAAGGCTATCTTCCATTATCTCATGCCTGTTATCCGATGGATTGACGACCGACAGGAGGGGCGCGAACGGCGCACAGTTCTCATCGACAAGGATACGCTTGAGGACGCATACGGCAAACCGAAGTCGAGCTTACACAAGGCTTATGAACTATTACTCGACAATTACAACGTCTATTTCGTTTGTCCTGCGCCCACCAATCAGCCCTCTGCTATCAGCGAACAACAGGCTTGGATAGCGGAAACCTTCAGTGCGCCGGCATGGAATCACGCTATTTTCACCAACCAACCGCAGCTCCTATACGGCGATTACCTTATTAGTAGCACTGCCCATGACGACTTCCTCGGTACGGCACTCCGCTTTGGTAGTGACGAATTTAAGACGTGGGAAGACGTTATCACTTACTTTGAACGATTGGGCGGACAATGATTAAACAATATAGCCTATAGGCTCGCAATGTGTTACCAATAGGCTTTGTCGTATTTACCAATAGGATTGCAATATGTTACCAATACGCTCGCAATTCATTTCTAACGTGCCTTACGATATCTTCACCATGGTGACGAATAAGTTTCACCATGGTGAAAAATTATCGTCACCATGGTGATAATTAATCACCACCATGGTGAAAACAATATAGAAGGCGTGCTTTTTCAATGCACAACCATAGGTAAACGAACGCAAGACGTATTGCAAAACAATTCGAAAGGTATTGTGGAAAAGGGCAAACCATATTCCGCAACATCATCAACAACAACAATCAGAGAAACAAGAAAGGCTTATCAACGATGGCACACGAACTCTTCACACGTATTGCTGATATTCTCACGGCTCCATCAGAAGCCCAAGCACGCATTATGCATGAGACGCTTGTCATAGCGTGTTACGAGGGATTGAAAGAGACGAAACATGGTTTGGAAACCTCTCATCGCAGGTGGAAGCTCTTTGCAAACTGCATCACATTGCGCCGAAGGACGTTGTGGCGATTCACAAAATGCGTCGGCACAGCAATTCCGCAGCACCTATTCTGCCCGACGACATCGCTTATGATTGTCGAGCACTCGCCCTCTTCGTCTCTGCCGTATTCCAGGAAGCCATCCCCGATACGCTTGTGGGCAAGCTGCCAACGCACGGGCGCATCACGGAGAACATACAGATTGCGAACTACCGATACATCCGTTGCATTGTTAGGGAATGGGATGAGCAGACGATACGGGTTGCCGTAATCAATCAAGACAGCAGTGAGGAGTTATTGACGGTGGACTATATGAACACAGCCGAGTATGTGGACTTTAGTTATCTGCGCTCTCTTCTGCGTGAGGGAATGCAACTCAACTTACTTGATTGCACTGTCACACGCAAGAAGGTGGTTCCACGTCTGATAGTCGTAGAGCCTGATTATCTCGTAGACATATCCTCCATCGCTAATTGCTTTGAGAGTTATGGGGCACCACCCACTGCTCTTTACGGTAAAGCGGATGGGCGAGCGACCTAATAACAAGCATATCGTACTGGGTAACTTTGCGGGTTCTGCTCTCGACGATATCATCAATCATCCCACAGACTATACCATCAAGGACACCTTCCGTTCGAACTTTCGAGAGAAGGCGTTGGACTTTGCCACCTGTCCCGACTTCAATGCAGTGGAGTTTAAGCAAGCCGCTGAACAACAGGTAGCGAATATTCAGGAGATAGTCAACGAGTTATTCCAGTCGTTCGAGCGTGAGAAAGCCATCTTGGAGCCGTCATTCGTGTGCGAACGATTAGGTTTGCAGGGACGAATAGACCTCATGACAACCGACTTAAAGCTGTTAGTTGAGCAGAAATCTGGTAAGAATATCTTTATTGAAAGGCAGTATAAGAACCCGCATGGCTCGCTCCATGTGGAGAAGCATTACGTGCAACTCTTGCTTTACTATGGTATATTGCAATACAACTTTCAGCTGAATCCAAAGGATGCACACATAGAATTGATGTATTCGAAATACCCTCTCCCGAACGGACTACTTGAGATTGAACCGCTACAAAAGCTCATTCGTGAGGCGATAAAGTTCCGTAATCAAGCCGTGGCAACGGAGTATTGGATGGCGGAGAATGGCTTTTATCGTTTATTGCCACTACTGACTCCGCAGGTGCTGAATGTTGAGAAGCAGAATGATGCGTTCTATCAACGATACCTCTTACCACAACTTACGGAGGTGCTCGCACCCCTTCATCAGCTAAGCGAACTGGAGCGTGCTTACTTCACACGTATGATGACTTTCGTTATTAAAGGAGCAACTGGTATCGAAGGTGGGCGCACAAGAGGGTGTGGGGAATAGTAATGCCGACCTTTGGAATATGCCTCTGGCGGAGAAGAAGGATACGGGAAATATCTACACGGGACTTACGATAACGGATAAGAGCTGTAGTAGCTCGTTCAACGGATATGATACTATTACGCTCAACGTACCGCAACAGGGCATAGACTTCCTCCCGAACTTCCGCAGGGGGGACATGGTTTATCTCTATGCGTATAAGAAGAATGAGGAACCGGACGTGCGTAAGAGCATTCTCTTCAAAGGCTCTCTACAAGAGATACATACTTCGTCTATCGTAGTGCACCTCAACGACGGGCAACAGAACCCGAATCTTATAGCTGGAGAGTGCTTTGCCTTAGAGCATGCAGGGAGCGATATTGGGGGCACATCGGCTATTCGTAGCCTCTATACCTTCATCACCTCTGATGTGGAACGGCGGCAGTTACTCCTTGGACAGCGTGCGCCACGTGCTGACAAATCCCTTGTTTTGTCGCGTAGTTACCACCCCGATTACGATGAAATCATCTTGAAAGCAAAGCAGGCACAGGACTATTTCCTCTTGATTGGTCCTCCTGGAACAGGTAAGACTTCGCAGGCTCTGCAATATCTTGTGCTTGAGCAGCTGGCTGAAAAGCCCAAAGTTCAAAGCACCAAGCCCAATGATCAAAGCCCAATGGTCAATGGTCAAAGCTCTATCCTCCTCCTTGCTTACACGAATCGTGCTGTTGACGAGATATGCAATATGCTTTCTGAGCACGAACTAGATTACATCCGCATTGGTAACGAGTACAGTTGCGATCCGAAGTATAGTGACCATCTCTTGCAAGAGGTGCTTGATGAGAATACAACCCTCAATAGTATTAAGTCCACCCTATCAGAGGCGCAAATCATTGTAGCCACTACCTCGACCATGAATAGTCGTTCGGCTCTCTTTAACATCAAGCACTTTGACCTCGTCATCATTGATGAAGCGAGCCAAATACTAGAGCCGAATATCGTGGGAATACTGACTGCCCGACAGGAGGAAGGGCGTGCGATAGATCGGTTTATACTGGTAGGCGACCATAAACAACTGCCTGCCGTGGTGCAACAGCAGGGGTCTTTAGAGATGGAAGAGAGTGATAAGAGACTTGACTCAATCCATCTTTCATCGTGTGCCAACTCCTTATTTGAACGCCTCATCCTCACCGAAAGGGCAGCTGGAAGAACCGATTTCATAGGGACACTACACAAGCAAGGACGCATGCACCCCGATATTGCCGACTTTGCTAATCGTAAGTTCTATGCAAAGGAACAGCTGGAATGTGTGCCGTTAGCCCATCAGTTGGAAACGGAACTATCTTATAACGAGGAGAGCGAAGACGCTTTAGACAATATGCTAAAGGCACATCGCATGATTTTCATTCCTTCTATGCCGTGCAAGCAACTGAACATTTCAGAAAAGGTAAACACTGACGAGGCACGAATCATCGCCGACCTATTGCGCAGATTGTTCCGACAAATGAACAAGGACTTCGATCCACAGAAGTCGGTGGGCGTCATCGTTCCATACAGGAATCAGATTGCTATGATTCGAAAAGAGATAGAGCGGCTGGAGATTCCTGCTCTGGAGGGTATTAGCATAGACACAGTGGAACGCTATCAAGGTAGTCAGCGTGATGTAATTCTCTATTCATTCACGATTCAGAGTCGTTATCAACTCGATTTCCTAACGGCTAACACGTTCTATGAAGAGGGGCAACCAATAGACAGAAAGTTGAATGTTGCTATCACAAGGGCACGCAAGCAACTCATCTTAACAGGCAATGAGTCTACATTAAGACAGAACCAACTCTTTGCCGAACTGATTGATTACATAAAAGAAAAAGACGGTTATGTAAGGTTTCACTAAGATGAGATAAGGACTCATCTTAGCGAAACTTTACTTGAGATACAGATTAATTATTCTGATTACGACGAGCCAAGTCTAACGCATCCTTGCGTGTTGTCACCTTGCCCTTGTATCCTCCACTCTTCGATCCGTTCTTCCATACGAAATTAAAACGCATCTCGACGTGGTGCTCATCAATGCGACGAAGATAGACAAAACTGCCTTTCTGGAAGAAGTGATCATCGTAGGTATAGAGCCCATCAACGATAGATCCACCTACTGTCCAGTCTCCTGATTGGGTCAAATCAACCTTCTTTCCCAGCTGACTCAATGGAATGGATATCCCAACAAACTCTCCCGTTAGATTAAGCGGATAATTGATAGAGGCTTCACCATTAAATTCGCTGTAAAGTACTGGACTGATTTTGTTGTCATCATCGTCGTCACTACTGCAAGAAACAAAGCTGAAACACATTGTAAGAGTAAACACACTCGCTAAGAGGGCATAAGCCCATTTCTGTAAGTTTTTAGACATAATGGTAATTATTTAGGAGTTTATTATCGCCTACAAATGTACGATAATATATTGAGAAAGTAACGGAATCCCAATGATAAAACGTCATAGCCCGTAAGGATATACTCTGCTTTACATTGGATTCGGGCTTGAGATTTGCGAAATACTACCACGAATTATGGTTTAAAGAACGATTATTCGACTGATTTTCCGTAACTTTGCAAACAGAATAAAACGACAAACAAAGATGAAGATAGAAGCACAAATTACCGCTGCGGCACTAGCAGCTGTCAAGGAGTTATATGGTGTTGAGGTGCCAGAGAAGATGATTCAACTACAGAAGACACGTAGTGACTTTGAAGGAAACCTTACGCTTGTCACTTTCCCACTACTGAAGACTTCACACAAGAAGCCTGAAGATACGGCACAGGAAATAGGTGAGTACTTGAAGAAGAATTGTAAGGCTATCGCTGACTTCAACGTTGTGAAGGGTTTTCTTAACCTCGTTATTGCTCAAGCGGCATGGGTTGGTTTATTGAACGACATTAATGCGAATGAGAAGTTCGGTGAGAAGTCAGTGACTGAGAACAGTCCGCTTGTTATGATTGAGTACTCTTCGCCTAACACGAACAAGCCTCTCCACCTTGGACACGTGCGTAACAACCTCCTCGGATGGTCATTGGCTCAAATCATGGAAGCCAATGGCAATAAGGTTGTAAAGACGAATATCGTCAATGACCGCGGTATCCACATTTGTAAGTCTATGTTGGCTTGGCTGAAGTGGGGCAATGGTATCACCCCTGAAAAGGCTGGCAAGAAGGGTGATCACTTGATTGGTGACTTCTATGTACTATTTGATAAGCACTTCAAAGAGGAGTGTAAGCAACTGCAGGAGCAGTATGAGAAGGAGGGAATGACACCCGATGAGGCGAAAGCAAAAGCCGAACAAGAGGCGCCATTGATAAAGGAAGCACACGAGATGCTCGTTAAGTGGGAGCATAACGACCCAGAGGTTCGTGCCTTATGGGAGAAGATGAATAGTTGGGTTTACGCTGGATTCGATGAGACCTACAAGGCTTTGGGAGTTGGATTCGATAAGATCTATTATGAGTCAAATACCTATCTCGTTGGTAAGAAGAAGGTGGAGGAAGGACTCGCCAAAGGGCTCTTCATTCGTAAAGAAGACAACTCTGTATGGGCTGATCTCACGGATGAAGGCTTAGACCAGAAGCTCCTTTTACGTAAGGATGGCACATCCGTTTACATGACACAGGATATTGGTACGGCAGAGATGCGTTTCAACGACTTCCCTATTGATAAGATGATTTATGTCGTTGGTAACGAACAGAACTACCACTTCCAGGTGCTTTCAATCCTCTTGGATCGTCTGGGTTTCAAGTGGGGTAAGGATCTCGTACACTTCTCGTATGGTATGGTTGAATTGCCAAATGGTAAGATGAAGAGTCGTGAGGGTACCGTTGTTGATGCCGACGACTTGGTTGCGTCAATGATTGAGAACGCCAAGGCACTCAGTGAGGATAAGGTAAATAAACTCGAAGGAATTACCGAGGATGAGAAGAATGAGATAGCACGTATCGTTGGTATGGGTGCGCTGAAGTACTTTATATTAAAGGTGGATGCTCGCAAGAATATGCTCTTCAATCCAGAAGAGTCAATCGACTTCAATGGTAATACAGGTCCATTCATCCAATACACCTACGCTCGTATCCGTAGTATTCTTCGTAAGGCAGAGGCACAGAGCATTGCTCTTCCAGCATCACTCGCCGATGACGCACCATTGAACGAGAAAGAGATTGCACTCATTCAGAAGCTCAACGACTTCGGTGCAGCTGTTGCACAGGCTGGTATAGACTATAGTCCAAGTGGTATTGCTAACTACTGCTACGAACTGACCAAGGAGTTCAATCAGTTCTATCACGACTATAGCATCCTCAATGCAGATACCGAAGCAGAGAAGATTACCCGCCTCGTACTGGCTAAGAACGTGGCTAAAGTGATTAAGAATGGCATGGCATTGCTCGGCATAGAGGTACCAGAGAGGATGTAGAAGTACCATCCCTGCCCCAAATAACACATATGTGTCACGACAATGACTCATATGTGTTACACATGGTAAGACATATGTGTCACAGCGTTTACACGTATGTATCATTTTGAGGCTACATATATACTGGTGGAAGCATAAGCCGATTTACGAAAATAGACAGCAAGGAAATCCCTCTAACACTCCATATAATATAACAGATATGAGAACCGGGGAATAACCTTTACATAGATTCTTATAAGGTTACTCTGTTAACCTATTGGCAACATATTCAACCACCAGTTAGAAGTAACTAACAAGTACAACCAAACAATAATGGTATCAAAGCCTAAGAACAACCCTCCCCTATTGCAGCAAAGTGGAGATTCGCTCCATACAAATAGAGGAAGTGGAGCAACACAGCAAGCCATAACCTCCTCCTTTTCAAGGCAACAAAGAGAAGCTGTAAACCCTCCTTCGTATCGCAATGACACTGTACTTCCACTACCAATGGATGTTCGAGGGGCTTCTTGGGCTGTCGACGCAGCCTGTTCAGGCAACCCCGGTCCTATGGAATATCAATGTGTTGACTTACAAACAGGGGCTCAGATCTTCCATTTCGGACCAGTACAAGGTACGAATAACATCGGAGAGTTCCCTCGCTATTGTACATGCTTTAGCCTTGATGGAGAAACAGGGAATCAAGGATAAAGTCATCTATAGTGATTCGTATAACGCCATTCTGTGGGTTAAGAAGAAGAAGTGTAAGACGACATTAACCCGTAATTCCGCAACAGAACAGCTGTATCAAATCATTGCACGGGCAGAACAATGGCTCATGACGCACAATGTCACCACTCCTATTATCAAATGGGAAACAAAGCAATGGGGCGAGATACCTGCGGACTTCGGTAGGAAGAAATAATAACATCAGTCTCAGCAAGAGAAGGGAATATCTAACAACAATGTTGTAGATAATATGTGACTGCATTAGGGAATACAATCTCATCAGTTACAACAAAAGCTCCAGTAAGTCGAAACTTGCTGGAGCTTTTACTATATTATAAGGTGATAAGTAACCTTATCTTATGGTTTCCTATTTATCCGTAGATAATGTTGCCGTTCTCGTCCTTGTACTCATCAAGACCTTCTCATAGGTTGCCATGGCACGAAGACTCATACCAACATTAGAGAAGCCACCATCGTGATAGAGGTTCTGCATCGTAACCTTACGAGTGAGGTCAGAGAACATTACAATACAATAGTCGGCACATTCATCCGCACTAGCATTGCCCAATGGAGACATGCGATCGGCAAAGTCGAAGAGTTTATCCATACCCTTTACACCAGAACCAGCGGTTGTCATGGTTGGTGACTGCGATATGGTATTGATACGAACATGGTGCTCACGACCATAAATATAGCCAAAGCTACGAGCTATACTCTCAAGTAAAGCCTTTGCATCAGCCATGTCATTGTAACCATAGAACGTGCGCTGAGCAGCTACATAACTCAATGCAACGATTGAACCATACTCGCTGATAGCATCAAGCTTCTTAGCACTTTGAATCATCTTATGGAATGATACAGCTGAAATGTCAAGTGTTGTATCAAGCAGCTTATAATCCAAATCATCATAAGTGCGGTGCTTACGAACGTTAGGAGACATACCGATTGAATGGAGTACGAAGTCTATCTTACCACCAAGTATCTCCATTGAACGCTTAAACACGTTCTCCAAGTCTTCTACATTAGTAGCATCTGCAGGAATAACCTCGCAATTTAACTTCTCAGAAAGGGCACTCACCGTACCCATTCTCACAGCGACAGGAGTGTTAGAAAGGGTTATTATTGCACCTTCTTCTACTGCTCTTTCAGCCACTTTCCATGCAATTGACTTGTCATTGAGGGCTCCAAAAATAATACCTCGTTTACCTTTTAATAAGTTGTAACTCATATTCTTCGTTGTTCAAATTTGGTGTAAAGGTAAGAAGAAAAGGTCGATTTGCCAAGAGTTTATAGATAAATAACGTCATTCGTACTATCTAGATAAGACAAATCAAGTGGTTACATAACATTAATAATGGTGTTTATGTTCTCGGTCGTATGCTGTAATCATGCGCTTAATCTGCTCTATCTGGGCTCTATCGTAAGGGGGAATATCGGCTTCTTTCAACTTCTTCTCGACCAGAGATAGCAGTGTTTCTTTATTTTGATAGAACGTTAAATGCGGGTTAGCACCATGTTCCAAAAGACAGACAACGATGGGATAATGCTCGCTTATCATCGCTAGAGCAACAGCTGGAGGGTTGTTGTAAGCAATGTCATCTATCGTGTATTGGCTCTGAAAGTTTACATCTGCACCATATTGCAACAATAGTTTTACAATAGGAAGTGTACTCCATGAAGCTGCCTCACTCAATGGTTCTACACTGATCGTGTCGCCTGCATCGGAAGAAAATATCCGTTGACACTCTTTCAACCGAACACGCATTGGCTTCACCATAGCCCCATGGCGCAGTAATTCCTCTGCTATCTTGAGTTGCTCTTCACTGGGGCTCTCCTTATTACAAAGGCTTATCAACGCGGTTTTTCCTTCACCCCATTCATAGAGGTTAGGGTTGGCACCATGGCGCAATAAGGTTTTTACAGTAGCTAAATGACCATCCATGCAAGCAAACATCAACAGACTTTGACCATAGATAGTGTCCTGATAATTCACAAGTGTTGGTTGAGTGGATAAGATACGATTGATCTCCATCGTATCATTAGCCTGCACCGCAGTGGCAAGTTCGGCAACAGGTGTATTGCGGAATATCCTATAATCATACTCATCCAATGTAGAGGGATCAACAGGACGAAGACTGATCCAGGTTATTAATAAGCTGATAATCAATATGAGAAAGGCGTGAGGAAGAATTGAGATATACGCTTTATGATAACGTCGATACAGAGCACCACTCAACTTAACAACGCCTATAAGCCACAAAGAATAGGAATTAATGAGGAAGAAGATACAGAGAGCCTCCAATTCACTTGGCGGATTGTCAAATAAGAAGATAGACCCATAAAATACTAACGGAGCCAACAGAACGGGCGAAAGAAATACCCAAGATAGGACTCTTAGCCATAGAGGAAGGTTTTTGTCAACGATACTTTTTCCCATAAAACGATATGAATTATCTGCGACAAAGATACTATTTTCTGCTGTATATCTATACTATAAACGTTAAGAAAAGGTTGCTGTCAATCCTTAAATATAGCCTATATAGTGAGGGAAGAGCATTTAGAATGACAAAGAAAATGATAGTGTGATTGCAAACCTCAAAACGATTGAATAAGAACTAAGCCTCTCTTTACCTCCACGAAAGGCTTTCTTCCCTATGAGCAAAGCCTCCGCTCCACAAGAACTAAGGCTCTCTTGCTGAAGACATGCACACACCTTATTAATTAGGTAAGCAAAAGATATCGAGGAACTATATGCCAGTTAGCTTCTTTTCTTCATATTCTTGCTCGCTAATCAGCACTTCTGTTGCTTCTTGTTGCTTGTTATCTTCTTCATTATCAGAGAGCAATAAGAGGAGATCATAGTCCTCCAAATCACAGACAACACCCTTATCTATACAAAATGAATCGGTGACATCTCCCGCCTCATAACGCAAGTAATAGTTTACACCATTACTCTCTCCATGGATAAATTGCCGGACTTTCGATAGTTCATATTCATCTACCATGTGTTCCATGAAAGCTTGTATTTTAGGAAGATAAGACCTTGCATTACCAGTGGACATTATCAAACTAATGTGTAAATAAAAATACTTTGCATGTGGATTGCAAGTCAGCTTAGAGTCTCTAGACCCCAACTCATGGTGAAGATAATCCTCTAATCGCTCAATGATAGTCGCACACAAATCCCTGCCGTGGTTTCAGGCAATGACAAACAAACACTCCAAACCATCACTGGACTAAATTGCCAAGTATTCATAGGATCATCTAATGAGCAAACATAACGTACCCGATTCCGCAAGAAACTATGGTAGATTAGCTTCTTATCTGTCACCTCCTTATCCAATGATCGCACAATCTTTGTAAACTCCCGCTCGGCATTTGTCAACGACGAGAACAATATAATAAGAGCTATCAACACCATCTTTATCAATTGTCCCCAGTCTTCTACACCCAGCCATACCATCACTTTCCACAGCAAGAACACCATTATAATAAGCATTCCTACCAACTTAACCACTCTTAAAAGTATCTCTTTCACCATCTCTTAACCCTTTGAACTGAAGGAAACCATGGTTAACACACACCTAATGGACACAAAGGTATATAAAAAAAGCTTGATAATCAAGAGACTATCAAGCTATCTTTTGTACCCAGACCCGGTACAATGCCGTGAAAATAAGAGAAATCAAAAGAATATATTATATTGATAATCAGTTATTTGCAATTTTCTTATATTTGGTGATTTTGCCTTTTTTGCATGTTTTTTGTTAGATAGTACACTTTTAGTACACTTTGATATTCGGAACTTTTTAGTATCTTTACAAAATAAGAAAACATCTGAAAATAAACGAGTTAATGATTTTACTCGGTTTGATACACATTTAGGTACATAACTATCAACTATGGCAAAATTAGAAAATAAAGCAAAGGAAAACCCGAAATTGGAGCAAAATACGCTTTCTGACGGTCGGATAAGTCTTTATCTTGAGTATTATCTTGGTAGAGAAGAAACGCCTGTTTTGGATGATAATGGTAATCCTGTTTTGTATGAAACAGGAAAGATGGCAGGCAAACCCAAAGTACACATCAAGCATAACAGAAGAAAAGAGAATTTGCAGTTGTACTTGATAGCCAAGCCTCGCACTCCAGAAGAACGCCAACAAAATAAGGAAACACTTGAACTGGCTACCAAGATTCGTGCGGAGCGTGAACAGCAATTTAAGGAAAGTATGCTCGGCTATCGTTTGAAGAAGGATAGAAATATTAATTTCTTGGACTACTACCAAGCGTACATAGACAGTTATACCAAGAAAGACCTGCGAATGATAAAGATAGCCCTGAATCGTTTTAAGGATTTTCTGAAAGAGCAATACCCACTCTATGAGTTTGGCATTAAGCCTGGCTTGATAACCAAGGATATGATGGAACGCTTTGTGGAGTATCTGCAATCACGAAGCGTGGGTGAAGGGGCAAAGAGCATCTATCAGCGTTTCAAGAAGGTTGTACGATATGCAATCGACCACGAAGTGATGCTGAAAGACCCTTGCAAGGGTGTGGTGTGCAAGGTGGATGAGCAGATTTTGCGTAAAGATGTGTTGTCTATGGATGAAATTCAATCACTGATTCAATGCCATTACGATAATGAAAATCCCAATGTCAGACGTGCCTTTATCCTTTGTTTGTATTGTGGTCTGCGCTTCTGTGATGTAAAAGACCTTACCTATAAGAATGTAGATTATACCAATCGCCTGCTGAAGTTTGAACAGAATAAGACTAAAGGGCATTCTGCACATAGTGGTGTTATTATTCCTCTCAATGATGGCTTACTCTCTTTAATTGGCGAAGCTCCTGAAGATTTAAATTCTTCTATCTTCAACCTACCTTCATATGAGAGTTGCAGCAAATCTGTTAAACGATGGGTAAAACGTGCAGGTATCAATAAACACATTAGTTGGCATTGTGCTCGCCACAGTTTTGCTGTGAATATTCTGAATAATGGTGCCAACATCAAGACCGTTGCCAGCCTATTAGGGCATAGTGGATTAAAGCACACAGAGAAATATACTCGTGCTGTGGATAAGTTGAAATCGGAAGCTATCAATAGTTTGCCAGAATTGAACTTGTAATGGCGCATAAATGAGATACTATAATGCATATTGTCAGAATACATGATTCCGAATCATTATAGCTTCATATATTTATTAGGGAAAAAACATAGATGATAGTGTATTTTATCTCATTAAAGTGATGTATATGGCATTCAAATTAACTTTAAAGAAATATAATGCAGAATTTTATATGTTTTATTAAATATATTGTGTATTTTTGTACTCAATGATGAAATCAAAATATTATGGGTAAAGATATTAATCGTATAAAGGTTGTACTAGCCGAAAAGAAGAGAACCAACAAGTGGCTTTCCGAACAATTAGGATGCGCTACTACTACTGTGTCAAAATGGTGTACAAATGCCTGCCAGCCACCAATGGAGACATTCCTAAAAATTGCCAAAATACTTAATGTTGAATTAGATGAATTATTGAATAAGTCTCATCTAACTTTTTTGGATAATGAATAAACGAATAGAATATATCATAGATGAAATTAAAGATCAGTATATGTATGCTGATGATACTCACCGTCCGTGGATTATAGGCTTTAGTGGTGGTAAGGATTCAACAGTGTTACTAACATTGGTCTGGCTTGCATTGAAAAAAATTAAAGAGAATGTACTTACTCCGTTTCAACTTAGAAGACCTGTGTATGTTGTTTGCAATGATACATTAGTAGAAAATCCTATTATATCTTCTTATGTTGATGATGTACTTAGCCAAATAGAAAAAAAGGCAAGAGAAGAAGATATGCCTATTTTTGTTCGCAAAACAATTCCAAAACTCGAGGATTCTTTTTGGGTCAATGTTATTGGGAAAGGGTACCCTATTCCAAATACGGCGTTCCGATGGTGTACTGAAAAAATGAAAATTAAACCGACTGCTCGTTTTATTACGGAGCAAGTAGATGAGTGTGGAGAGGCTATTATATTGATTGGGACACGCAAAGCGGAGAGTGCTACACGCGCACGATCTATAAAAAAACATGAAATATATGGCCAAAGGCTAACTCACCATACGCTATTACACAATACTTACGTCTATGCGCCCATTAAAGAATTAATGTTAGAAGAGGTCTGGTATATAGTTAATGCTATTCCATGTCCATGGGGTTTTGATAATTCTGTGCTTTTTAATATATATTTGGATGCAAGCGCAGATGATTATGAATGTCCTACCGTTGTGACAGATAAAAGTCATGGCTCTTGTGGACAAAGTCGTTTTGGATGCTGGGTTTGTACCGTTGTGAAGGATGATAAATCTATGCGCTCTTTGATAAAAAATGGAAGAGAGTGGATGAGACCTTTATATGATTTTAGAATGGAATTAGACTCAGAACGAAATATTTTAGAGAATCGGATGCCATTTCGTAGAGATGGGCGAAGGGCTGTCAATGATATGGGACCATACATATTTAAGTATAGGGCTAAAATCTTGAAAAGACTTCTTGAGGTGCAACATGAATTGCAACAAGTGGATCCCAAGATAAGATTAATCTCGGATCAAGAATTAATTGCAATTCAGGTTAATTGGTATAGAGACTTTAATTTTGGTTATCAAGTATCAGAAATATACAATTCAATTTATAAAGAATCTTTCATTATGGAGGAAAACGTGAAAAATAAATTAGAAGCTGATTTGATGCGCGAAGTGTGTATCAATAATCCAGAAGAAGGTGAGTTGATAGAACAGTTACTTCTTCTTCAAAAAAGTAAATCCCTTATGCAGCGTAGAAGGGGATTAAAAAATGAGATAGAATCACGACTGAAAGATTTTATAAATTCAAAAAAAGCATGATAATTAAATCAATAGAATTACATAACTTTCGTATCTATCGTGGGGTTAATAAAATAGAATTAGCACCTAATGGAGAGCGGAATATTATTATTGTAAGTGGTAATAATGGATACGGAAAGACGACTTTCCTTATGTCTCTTGTGTGGTGTCTTTATGGCAAAAACATGGAGAAAGTTGATGAGTTGTATAAGAAAGAAATTGATGAAAAAGGTTCTTATAGCAAATATATAGGCAATAGTCTGAATACCGTAGCAGCTCAAGATGGTGAAACGAGGTTTTCCGTAAGTGTTACTTTTACTGATGTAGAAATACCAAATACAACTTGTACAGAGATTACAATCATCCGTTCATATGATAGAGCTACTAATACATCAGATGAATTGAAAATACTGATTGACGGCCGTGAAAGTGATTTATTTAGTGATAAAGATGAAGAAGAAATGTTCATTAGAGATTATATATTGCCTATAGAAATAGCCAAATTCTTTTTCTTTGATGCTGAAAAAATCGTATCATTTGCTCAGGTAAACACTCCACAACAAAGAGCAGAGCTTAGCCAAGCATACTCTCAGGTTTTAGGCATTCAGAAATATGCAGAATTAAAATCCGAGTTAGAGAAATTACAAGATGATTATAGAAAAGAGTCTGCTCAACCGCAAGATAAAAGAGAGTTTAATGAACTCATCCTTTCAATTAAGAATGATGAAGATAGTATTGCAGAATTTGGACATCAGATTGAGGAAAAGCAGGAAAAAATATCCATCCTTCGATACGAATGTAATGAGTTACAGGAGAAACTTATTCGAGAAGGTGATTTAATGAGTGTCGAACGCCTTGCAGAGCTCAAGAAAGAACAAGAGCGTTGTCAATTAGACGTTTCAGACGCTCAGGAGGGATTAAAAGACCTTTATAATTATATTCCATTTGGTTTGGCTGGCAATGTGGTTTCTATTGTGGCGACCCAGTTAAAAGAAGAAAAAGCGTATAAGCAAAACAAATTGCAGCTTGAAGGGGTAAAGGAAAAAACAGATGATATTCTTAATGATCTTGATCGGGCAAGAAATGCCTTTGAGTCTCATATAGATATTAGAGTAAGGGACTTTTATGAAGCAGAGATTAGGAAACTAATACTCAAACATTTTTATAATGATTGTGATGTAGAGAGATTTAGAAATTTTCAAACCTTGCACGATTTCACAGAACTACAAAATGATGATTTTACAAACTTGGTGTCAAAGCTAAAGGAATGTAAATCTTCATTTGAGTCTCTTGCTACAAAATATTCTAAAGCAAAAGCGGAGTTATACTCAATAGATAAAAAAATTCGCGAAGCGGAAAAGAATGCCGAAAGCGAGTATATTCAGTCTTTGCGTAGAAAGAAGAATGAGAAAGAGGATGTTATTTCTAATTTGCATAAGGAAATAGCGTCTTTGAATATTGAGATAGAACAGGCAAAAGATAGGATAAAGGCATCAAAGCAGAAGAAGGAAATTCTATCTAAGAAAATAGATGTTTCTCAAAAGAATAAAGCTGTAGATGATGAAGCAACCCACTTGATACATACCATACAAAAATTCTTATTAAAATTTAAGGATGAGAAGAAAAAAGCCCTTGAGAAGAAATTAAAAGATAAGCTTACAAGTTTTTTACATAAAAAAGATCTTGTAAGTTCTGTCGTTGTTGATATTCAGGGAAATGGAGAGGATGTTGATATAAATTTATTTGATGCTAATAACAAGAAAATTGACAAAGGGATTCTATCGATGGGGGAGCGTCAGATGTTCGCTTCAGCATTGCTTGGCGCACTTGTTGAAGAAACGGGGTTGGCTTTTCCTGTGTTCATAGATAGCCCTATGCAAAAATTTGATATAAATCATAGCCAAAATATTCTGACAAAAATTTTTATCCAAATGTTTCAAAACAAGTAATACTATTCCCTCTTTTATTGAAAAGAATTAACAGAGAAAGAATATTCTTTGATTAATAGATATGTAAGTAAAACTTATCTTATTGAAAAATTCAAAGAAGGGTTCTTGTTTTAAGGAAATAGAGATAGAAGATTTGTTTGACACTTATAAGCATCAATAATATGCAGATAAATATAAAAACTTCCGCAGCAAATCAGAGCATAGTTTCTAATTTGACTCAAAAATTACCTGGTGGTGCAAAAGAGAATATTATAGCACGTATTGCTTTAGGATTTTCCTTGGCATCAGGGAAAAGATTTCAGCAAAATGAATTTAACACTTACGACTCACAAGGCAAAGAATACAAAGAGCATATTTTATTTGATTCTGCTAATAGAGATTTTTATATCGCTCTTATTTGTCAAGCTTATGGCATTAGTAAGAATGATGAGCTAATTGCTAAATACGCAAAATTGCATATAGATCATGGTCTTGAACAGATTAATTATCTGTTTGAGAATCGTCCGCAATATACCTTTTTTGATTTTCTCGTTGAATATCTGGGAAAAGGTATTGACGCGATCGAAGATACGCCAGTTTCATTAGATGCAGTTAAAAATAACAATCAACACATCAATAAGACTAGTTTTACAGGGGCTATTGACATTAAGGTGGGATATAACCCTAAGACAAAAGAGCCTGTTACATTTTGTTTTAATAACACCCAAATCTATAATAATCAACATATTGCGGTTGCAGGAAAATCTGGCTCTGGAAAATCTCAATTTGCCTTGGAATTTTTACGGCAATTAGTATCTAAGACACAGGGACAAGTTAATTTCCTTTTTCTCGATTTTAAGGGAATATCGGCAGAGGATAAAAACAAAATGTATAATTTCTTTACAGAAACTCATACAACCTGCATTAATGCCCCAGATGAGCCATTCCCACTTAATCCGCTTTCGTTTATAGATAATATAAATGATAGAAATAAACTCGTTGGTATAAACAAATTTGTTGACATAATAGCTAAATATTCAAATATTGGCAAGAAACAACAGCAAACTTTAAAAGATGCAGTGCAAGAAGCATTTATCCAACAAACAAGTGGAGATTACCCTTCTATGAAAGATATCTATGATTTGATTATAGATCAAGTAGGGGAAAATCGGGACACTCTAACAGAAATAATGGGACGTTTGAGTGAGTATGAGTTGTTTGCTTCTACGGTAAAGAATCCTAGTTCATTCCTAAATAACAATTACTATTTATCATTATCTGGTGAACTTGACAATACCGTCAGATTTACTTCTGTATTCCTGATTATAAATTACATCTTTAACGTGTTCTCTAATATGGGAAGTACAGATGTTAATAATAATTATAGAGAAATGCGTTATGTGCTAATGATAGATGAGGCTCATGATCTTTTCCGTGAGAGAAAGTCATTAGAAATCTTAGAAGTAATACTTCGAAAGATTCGCTCTTATGGCGTGTCTGTTTTTCTGCTATCACAAGGAATTGCAGAATATAACACAGCAAACTTTGATTTTTCGCAAGAATGTGAAACTTCGTTCTTGTTGCCAATAAATGATATGGCAAACACAAAGGCTATCAATAAATTCCTCGGTCTCACTCCTAAGGATGGAACTGCTGCTTTACGCAATCTCGAAAAGCTTCAGAATGGTCAAGCAATATCAAATATTAAAGAATACTCAAGAACTGAGGTTTTTGATGTTGTACAGTATTGGAAAGAAAAAATAAAGTGATAAAAATGAAATTTGTTTTCTTTTTGATTTTCTATGTCATCTTAGGCACAACAGGAATTACTATTCCTGTCTTAATAAGCCAACAGTTTGCGCCAAATGAAATTTCGATAGGTTTTATAACTATTGTGATGTCAACTATTGGATACAATGCTTCTGAAAGAATTATGCAACTATATGATTCTAATTCTCGTTCCCAAAAAACAGAAATGTTTATAAATCTTATAGCATTGGTAATAGCTTTATTGTGTACGATATGGGTTTGTATATGTATTTCAAAGCCAACAACAGTATGGGTTTCTATTATTGTTTATGTGCTTTCCTGCTTATTTTGGTGGTTTCAAAATTGGAACAATAAAAATCTGGAAAAAACTTCTGCTTCAGATGCTTTAGGGGGAGATAATTTTTAAAGTAATTAGGAAATGATTATAAGTGCAATTAAAGTAACTCAACCTTTAGGTGAATTTTATATCGCTAAGATAAAAGCTCGTGATTTATTAAAAATTTCAACATCTTCAGTATTGAGATACGATAAAGATGGAACTTTGAAAGGAAATCAACGCCCTTTAAAATCAGATAGACTAAAAGCTATTGCTAATTTCATAAGGTCAGAGGAAATGTGTTTCCCCACTTCAATTATAGTAGCAGCAAATATAGATGACTCTGGGGAAATTCTCGAAGATGAAGATAGAAGATGGAAGATTGAACGTATAAATAATGACGTGTACCAATTGGATATTCCAAATCAAGATAATATTTCTTCTTTGATTATTGACGGGCAACATCGCCTAAAATCGTTTGAGCTTACATCTGATGAATTCAAGGATATCGAATTGGTATGTTCTATTTTCTTTGATTTACCAATGCCTTATCAAGCATATTTATTTGCGACAATTAATGGTAACCAAAAGAGGGTAGATAAAAGCCTTGCATTAGAGCTGTTTGGGTTTAACGTTGATAATGAACCAGAAAATACTTGGTCTCCAGAGAAATTGGCTGTATACTTAACTAGAAAATTAAATTTCAGTCAAGATTCCCCTCTTTATCAAAGAATAAAATTAGCCCCTCTGTTTACAGGAATTGAAGAGATTGTTGATAGATCAAAATGGATATTGTCAACAGCAGCAATGGTTGAGGGAATATTAGGATTAATTTCTACTAATCCACAACTTGACAGAGACACACTAGCTTTCAGGAAGGACTCTTTTTGGGGAAATGGAACTCGCCGCATATTGAAAGAGGACAAAACGGTTTTAAGAGAGTGGTATTTAAATAATAAGGATGAGAAAATATATGAAGTATTAATATCTTATTTCTCTTCGATAAATAAGATATTATGGAGTCAAGTAGATTCAAATTGTGTGATATTCAAGACTATTGGTATATCTGCTCTTTTTGATTTATTGAAAGCTATTTTAGAAAAAGATAGGAATATAAGTAATTTTGATCAGTACATTAATAAAATAAATAATATTGATTACCTAAATAACTATTTTTCACTATCTGGAGCTGGTAAAACCCGATTAAAAAGAGTTCTTAAATTTAGAGTTGGACTAATAACAGAAGCGGGACTTAAGGAAGAAGATAAGGATTTTGTCTAATTATGATTTACTCTATGTCAAAAATATGACCATACAAGAAATAATATCTCGCAAAGAAGACCAGACTTTTGATTGCAAGAGCATTCAGATAGAGCCGAAGGCTTTGGCTGTTCCCATCGTTGCATTTGCTAATGCTGATGGTGGTGTGATAGCTATTGGTGTATCTGATAAAACGAGGAAGATAGAGGGCGTGGATCAACATACAGAGAAGCTGAATGAGTTGCTGCGTGTTCCTTTAGATTTCTGTAATCCTTCTGTGCCTATTACCAGCGATCTACTGCCCTGTGCTGATAAGGATGGGAACGACAACCATATCTTGTTAATGTATATCCCTGCAAGTTCGGAGCTACACGCTAATCAGGCAGACGAAGCCTATATGCGTGTTGGTGATAAGAGTAGAAGGTTGTCTTTTGAAGAGCGCATACAGTTGATGTACGACAAAGGCGAGCGTTACTATGAAGATACGACTGTGTATGGTGCTACGGTAGATGATATTGACATGGCGGCTGTCGAAAGATATACGGAATTGATAGGCTATACCAAGTCGGCGAAGCAATATCTACAAGAGAACAATGGCTTTGACTACAAATGCAAAGGGAGAAGAGCAAGTTAGTGTGGCTTGTATTCTGCTGTTTGGCAAATATCCCCAGAAGTTCTTCCCTCGTGGGCGTACTCGTTTCATCCGCTATAAGGGTACAGAGGAGCGAGTGGGAGCCGAAATGAACGTGATTAAGGATGTAACCTTTGAAGGAACAATACTTGATCAGGTGAAAGCTACGATAGCTTATTTGGAAACCCAAGTGGAAGAACATACCTTTCTTGGTCTGCATGGACAGTTCGTTACCAATAGGGATTACCCAAAGTTTGTAATTCAAGAAATGGTTGTCAATGCTTGTTGCCACCGTGCCTACAATATTAAGGGTACGGAAATTCAAATCAAAATGCTTGATGATCGGCTTGTGTTCGAGTCTCCGGGCAGATTACCTGGAACGGTCAAACCTACAAACATACGTCATACGCACTTCTCTCGCAATCCAAAAATTGCCCAATTCCTCAAAGCGTACGACTTTGTGAAAGAATTTGGTGAGGGTGTGGATCGTGTGTGTAGAGAGTTGGAAGCTAATAGGTCGCCAATCCCTACATATCATTTGGATGATTTTATCCTTAAAATTACAGTTCCAAAAGTTATACATCGGTCTATAACCAATGGCAATGCGACTGTAAATACCAAAAATGCAATTGTAAATGCAACTGCAAATAGTCCAAAAGATACTGTAAATGCTCAAAACGCGACTGTAAATGCCGAAAATGCAACTGTAAATTCCAATGATACTATAGATAGATTAATAGCAAAAGCAGCCAAACAGAGGGATAAACTTACAGCGAACCGTATCTCTATTTTACGACTGATGGTAGAAAACCCTTATATTACAAAGGAAGAAATGGCTTCTATTATAGGATTGAGTGGTAGTACAATCATGCGTAATATTGAATTTATGCGTGGCAAGTATCTTCGTAGAGTCGGCTCGGATAAAAGCGGCTTCTGGGAAATTATAGAATAGAAATATGGAAACGAATTTATTGCTTGCATTAAAACAGTTTCAGCATAATGTTGAAGTAAATCCCGATTGTTTAAGAAATTTAATAGGAGAGAAACTATTAGAAGAACAATTTTCCATGGTAGCAGACACCTTATTATTTGGTGGATTTCTGTTAATAAACAGGAGATTTGAGATTTATGCCCATTCTATAGAATTTTATTTTCATGTAGAGAAGTCGGCTAATCAAGAGTTTGTTCATGATCCTGTTATGTTTCATCGAAATAAATTAGATGATGCAGATTATAGAACTGTGAATACACCATATTTGAAAATAGGAAGTTTCTATTTGCATAAATTTGGTCTGGATATTACTTTTGAGAAAGAAGGCGAATATCGCGCATCCATTCTAATCAAAACCTTTAATGTCGTTGATAGAAATGAGCAAAGTAATAAAGCAAATTTAAATAGAGATAAGAGGATGGCAAGCTCGTATATTTATGACTATCTCCAGTTTATGGAGCCAGACAATGATACATTAAAGTCGGCTATCCAAATGGAATGGTTACCAGAATTACAAATACTGCCATCATTTTGTTCTGTAGCAGCCTCACGCATTAATATTAATAAATTCGTCATTGATAACAATGGAAATCAAACCTCTATAAAGTCACCAGAGAAAGATACCCGACCATGGCGATACTATCGAAAAGAACCTTATCATCTGCTAACAAACTTACTAAAAGCAAGAAGGGTATGATATTATCAAGTCAAACCAACAGTGTATACTTCTCGGCTCATTTGGCCAATGATTATAGGCAATTGTACGAAGCGGTGAAGTCTGTCTTACAAGACTATCAGATACATGTAGATGTTTTTGTGTAAGACTGCAGATTATTGGTGTCGTGACTATATGCCAATACAGGTTACGGATAATACTTTTGTAAAGTATAAGTACAAGCCAGACTATTTGAATAAGAGGGAAAACATGAGTTTATTACGAATGTAGACGAACCTTTATCTTTTTCTCAATCTCAATGATAACAAGTTTATTAATCTCTCAGATATTACTATTGATGGTGGTAATGTCGTTAAGACTCCGTATCATGTTCTAATGACAGAAAAGATATTTATAGAGAACCCACAATATCAAAAATAAATTAAAATTAATCTATCGCTTAGAAAAAAAGCTTTCCAAACAGAGATAATAATACTTCCTTGGTGTAACAGGTCGCAAGATAAGTGTGGCCATACAGATGGTATGGTAAGATTTGTAAAAGACAAAGAATTATTAATGGCAGACTATACCAATTTTGCTCCAAGAAATGGAAAGCGAATAAGAAAGATATTAGAGGAGAATGGCTATATTGTGCATGAACTTCCATTACCTTATACTATCAATGATTCGTGGGCTTATATTAATTTTCTGCAAACATCTAAGGTAATTTTTGGTGCCTGGACTCAATTTAAAAACTGATAGTATAGCCTTAGAGTATTTACAGTCTTTATTTCATAGCCAAAAGATAATACAAATACCTGCTCCTTATCTAATTAGTAAATATGGAGGAGCCTTTAATTGTATGTCATGGAATATTAAAGAATAGACTTTCCGGATGTCTTCTTTTACTATATCTACCATAATAGCTTTATGCCTAATTTCTTGACAAGTAGAAGTAGTTATGAAGATCACAGTGTCAAAGACGATGGAAAAAGTGATATAACCAGCCCAACCAAGTATTCTGTTTGGTTGGGCTTGTTCCATATGAGGCTACTTCAGTTTCCTTTGCATCAGACTATCTGCTTTCTGCTTTAATTCCAAATCGTAGCTATCAGCTTTCTTCTTGATATTTTTGATTGCAGTTTCGTTTCGATAAATATCAAACACATCGTTGAGCCATAGGATTTCCTTTGGGCTGCAACCTCGCCACACTCTGATAATTCGGAACTTCAAGGCATCATCTTTATATTGCTGTTTGCTTTGCCACAACCAAAAGTTGCTGACCAAAGAAACAAGACACACAACTGCGGTTATAACCACATAGGTAAAGACTTTAGACGATTTGATGTCAAAGCTGTGTTTATGGATATGTTCCTGCGGTTGTGGCTGCTCTTTCTGTTCCTGCCACTCGTGTAGCATGGTCAAGACACTTGCCATCAACTTGTCTATGGATTTGGCTTCCTCATCCTTGATGCGCATTTGTATTGCGATATACTTATTGAGTATTTCCTTTGTTCTCTGCTCGTACTGATTGAGCAATTCTTGATCCTGCAGTTCATTACTTTGCGCTGGAACAGTAGATGTAGGAAGAGTAACAGAACTGATGTCCTTTTCTTTAAGTTCCCTTACTTCCTTGTAAATTGTTTCTAACTTGTTCTTGATTTCCTCAAAGAGGACAAATGTATTATTGTCTGCCATAGTTATAAATGTATTTTACGTTTTTTCTTTTTCTTCTTTTTGTCGAGTGTGTTGTAAACTTCCGCAGGGACTGTGCCGTGAGACTGAAACAGGTCTAATCCTCCCTCAATGAAATCATTGACAAGTGTGCTCGTAGCATCTGTAACATCTGATATAAGATTGATGGTTCCTTGTGCTTGTTGACAGTTTTCTTTGTTATTCTGCTTCAAGGCAAAATCAATCTTGAAATAGCTGCAACTCCTGTCCACCTTTGAGCCATTGAAATGATAGCCGTTCTTCTCAAAGATAATGCCTTGTACTTCTTTGTGTATTGCCTTTATACTTAAATCGTACATCAATCTCTTCTTTTCTCAGGTAGGCAAGTAACGTTTTCCAATCCATGCTTCTTGGAATCTTTTCCCTCAAAGCCAGATAAATCTCATACTTGGTCTTGTCGGGTTCTTTCAAGCGGTGCTCCTTGATTTTCTCCTTGCCACTGGCAAAGTATAAATCATATTTGGCGGTCAGTTCCTTACAAATCTTCTCACTTCTGAATCTGTCGTTCTTGTCAGAAATGATTTTGCCGTTATTGTCTATCCTATTGAAAGCAATATGGATATGCGGATGATCCTTGTCAAAATGGCGACCTATGATATACTGCGTATCTTTTATCCCCATCTTTTCCATATACTCACGAGCGGCTTGTGTCATGAACTCGTTGCTTAATTTGAGAGAATCCTGTGTGGAGAAACTCAAGGAGATATGTCCGACGACCTTACTCACTCTTGGGTTTAGATTTGTTTGGTCGATGAAGCTCTGAATGATGTGGCTAATATCATCTGTCCTTACACCCGAACTATCTATAAGTTCCGTTCCTTTCTTCGGGTCGAGGATGTAGTTAATAACACCCTTGAAGCCTGAACCTTTCATTATCTTGGCAATCATTTTCGTATCAGATTTAGGATTTCGTCAATCTTGCCAATGATGATTTTGTGGAAAGGAGCAACGACATGAAACCCATCCGCATTGGCACGATGTGCCAATTGATTGAGATTGTTTGCCATTCCACACAGCTTGCGGATGAAGTCTGCTTGCTCTACGGTCAGTCGTTCAATGACATTTCCTTTATCAAGAACTTTTCTTACAAACTCACTCATGGTTACTCCTGCGCTTTTGGCTTTGCCTTTGAGCGTATAGTAATCCTGCGTATTCAGTTTCACCGTGATACGGTATTTCTTCTTTTCGGCTACGCCCTTGGTTGGGCGACCACCTTTTTTATATTCTGTTTTTATCATACTTGTTTCTTTAATTTGATTTGATGGAGACCAGCGGGATAATCTTCTGCAACGACTGTCAAGAGGTGGAGCAAGTGGTTTTGGTATGCCCAAAACATAAACTTGCTCCCCCAGTAAACAGATTATGTAAAACTATTCTTGTAATCATAGCTTAATCCCTTTGATCTTCTTATTTTCTGCTTTCTCTGAATGCTTGAATTCAGCACATAAATAGTCGTTTAGATCCTTGAAATCACTATACAAAGAAGATGAATCTAAGACTGAACGACTCAATTCTTTCGATAATTGTTTATAAGCATTCCTGCCTGCATCGTCATTATCCAAATAGCATCGGATGCTGTCGTAATGCGACAACTTCTCTGTAACCTTATGAATATTTGATACAGAATTGAGGACTATGTAATCTTGTTGGCTTAGCCCTGTCCGCTGCGGATTCTTCAATTTTCTTAGTGTAATAAAAGACAAAAAGTCCATAAAACCCTCGAAAAGAAAGCAAATCTTCTTCGGCTCATTGACATAGAAAACACTAATATCCTTTGGAGCAATGCAGCCTTTGAAGAATGGGTTGCGTATTTCATACCCACCTGCACTATTGGGAAAACCTATCCCAAAATAATGCTTACCATTAGAATCGTAATGGAGTTCGTTACACACAGCGGTAGCTACCTCCATGTCAATACATCTTTCATGTAAATATCTGATAAGGGCAGGATGTGTCAAAGGTAGAATTTTTAAGTTCTCAAAAGATTGTGCATGTTGTTGCGATTCCTTCTTAGTGTAAGGAATAGATAAGGGATGCACACAGCTTGGAACATTGCGTTCTATCAGTCTAATAAGATAGGACACATCGGAGTACTTATATAGTTCCTCTGCCAAGGCAATGATGTTTCCACCTTTTCCTATTCCAAAGTCATACCATTGGTTGAGATCTGTGTTTACCTTGAATGAAGCATGGTGTTCTGTACGAAAGGGGGGAGAGATACCATAACTTGTTACCTTGTTGTTTGATAGGTGTATGTCCCAGACTTGCAAGAAAATCTTGCAGCTTTATTGTTTTTATTTCTTGAATGTTCATATTACAGTGAAGTTGAATGGTTTGAAAAATTGATGATTTGATGAAATGAAACATAATCTACTCGTTATAAACGACTTATGTACTCATCGTAGCTTCATCACAATGCCTACCAAAGTAGAATATACTTTTATGCTTCTTAGAAGTGCCAAAATCTCGATTTCATTACTTCATTATTTCCCTATCTCGCTTTTTAACCTTTTCCCGAAATACAGAGATTTCCCCTTTATTGCATACCTGCCTTTGTTTAGCAAGTTGTACTTTTGTGCGGACAAAAGTGTTACCGATTTTGCGAAATCGGGAAATGGGGTCGCAACTCACGTAAGAGGGAGCCAGCCAAAAGAGAAACTTGATGTATTTCTCTTTTGGATAGTACAGAATACTTCTTTCATCATTCCTTTATACTGATGAGCAAAAGGATGAATGAGCAAGATGTTGCCAATCAGGAATTTATATGCTTCTTTCATCATTTCATCAAAATAAATGATTAAATGTTTGTGAGTAGTTCTTTGGTCACGGTGTAATATCTACCTGTCCGCTTGATGGGCGAATAGTTCCTAAAGCTATTGTAGTCTATCTGATAGGTGAGATAGGTCAGGCTGTTGGGAGCCGGCGAAAGTTTCCAAATATCCTGTACAATCCTTCGGACCTGGCTTTTGTCAGCCTTGCAGCCTGTGTTATTCAACAGGCATACCATATCATTGATACAGAAAGAATACTCGGTAACCACCATCTGCTCCATTACCTTTAATCCGACAAAACGAAAAGTAGGTGCGTTGCAAAACGAAAAGTGATATTTTGATGCAAAACGAGAAGTAACAATTCTCAACACGCACACAACAGTAAAAAGGTGGCAAATTCTTGCAAGACTTGGATAATTCTGCAAGATTTTGCCACCTTTTAGATTATACGTTAAGTTCAAACTTTATATCTTCATTACTACCGAGAAGTTCTTTTGTAGGTTCTATATTGTTTTTGTATATATGGACATTAGCAAGATTGAGCGTTATAGATTTCAACGGAAGATCTATTTGCCTTGACATCAGATATAGATGATAGATATCTGCAGGCAGACCTAAATTAGCGTCAGAACTGCGCTGAAAGGCTGATATAACAAGTTTACCTTCATCTATTTGGAACTGTACAAGGCTAAGACAGGGTGCTTGATTAGTTTCTGCACCAGTCTCGCCTAAGAACAACACATAATTTTTGCTGCTACGCTTTTCACGATTTATCTTCTCTATTAGTGGAGGCAATTTCTCCAGATATGTAGGATAACTATTGACAAGAATTGAACCACAATAATCCCACCAAGCAATACCTGCCTTACGATACTTTTCAATCTGCCTTTCACCTTGCATGAACAGTTGTAGCTCATCCTTTAGCTTCCTACGTGCTATACTGTGAGTTTCGAAGATGTCGAGTAAGTCTGAAGGAGTAAGTGTTAGCTGTTCGTTCAACAGATACCTAATTTCCCCTTTCTTGTTACACTGCTGTTTTCCAGCATGAATAATCCGGTCTAAAATCTTGTAGTATTTGTTCATCGTTTTATCAACATTAGAATAGCATTTAACCAGCATTCTTATACAGCATCATATCTGTATAAGTTGAGTTATAATTCATGCGAGCATTGAATTCCACCTTAGTACACTTCTCAAATGGATTACCGATATGCTTATTTCGACCTATCCAGTCACAGAGTTCAAGTATAGACGACTTATTGCTTGTGAAGTAAACAAATGAATGTCCAGCAAGAACCGACAGTACATCGAGGTAATCTGCAAGCTTCCAATACATCTTATAAGTACCAACTTCGGTACTGAGATAAGGAGGGTCAACCAAAAATACAACATTTGGAGTATCCTTATACTGATTAAAGACTTGTTTATAGTCTGCTGAAACAATTGTTAAACCATCCAAATAGCCATCACAAAGCGGATAATCAGTAGAGCGAATATTGTTATACAACGTTTCCTTGTTCATGTCGTCAATATTCAGACAATACTTCATCGAAAATAAGAGAGAAGACGATATGGTGATGAAATCCAGATATCCATAACGCTCTTGACACTTAATTAAGCACTCAATATTCGTTTACGTGCTTCTCCTACGATAGGCTTATGCTTAGGCAAATCACGAACTATCTTTCTAAGCTCTGAGAGTAGCTCATTAGTCTGTGACACGTGTTCCAAACGTAGCCTATATCCATCAAAGTCATTATACACGACTTTAGAATGTGGCTTCTCGGACTTTGTAATATGCGACAACAAGCCACTACCTCCGAATAAATCAACAAATGTAGTTCCGCCTGGGAACAGTTCTAATACCTTCTTAAACTCTTTTGCGAACATCCGCTTCTGACCTACGAAGGGAAGCGGTGCTGAATAATACATTTTCTTTATCATGATGCAAAGGTCGTGAGTTTTTCTTTCACAGGCATAAACGTATATACTGATTACACTGCAAACAAGTTGCAGTCTGTTTGAAATCGCTTGATGAGACCATATACTTTTCGTTCACTTATAGCGTATTTCACGGCAAGTGCTGCCACTATGTAAGATACTTTTTCACGATTTTCCAACATTCGTCTGTATTCTGTATATAAATCTATATAGTTTGTGTCATCCAATCTAACTCCAGCAATATGGAGGTTTCTTAATAGTTCCCTGTTAATTTTTACAATCTCAATTATCTTCATATCTAATAAATTTTGTAAATTTGCAAAGCCAATCACTTTTATTATACAATACAACGCCACAAGAGCGAGCGAGGATATTTGCCCCCGGTCGCGCTCTTGTGGCGTACATTGTTTAAAAGTGATTGGCGTTGCTTATTAACAGACTGGGGGCTTTTTAATTACCCCTATTTCAGCACAATAAAAGTTGATTATAACATAATATTTTATTTCTGTCAGAACTGACTTAACTCATCAGCAAAGGCGTTAAAATTAAAATCAGTTCTGTCATAGTATTATTTACCGCAACCTCCTTATCTACTCCATCTTGTATAATACAAGTTGTCATTCTTTGGATCATACATAACAGGCTCTCGATTATACATTCTATATATTCCTGCGTGATATCCTGCTGTCGCACCCACTTCGTTATAAGCCTGCTGAAAATAATGCCAAGCATCTTTCATCAAGCCACGTGACAACATACTTTGAAAGTCCAATGATACCATAACCACGTCTTCGCTCTCCTTGCAGATTTGGTTTTGCGCCTGCATTATGATAGAATAATCTTTATCTGTGCCGTTATCCTCTCCTATGCGTATCATAAAACACTTCTCCACACCTTTAGACTTCAATCCCTCGAAGATGTTTGCAAAGTTAGCCTTATAGGTATTTATCGAGATGTTTTCATCACCATCACTTTCTCCTTGGCACCACACCATATAAGTATGAAGAATTGTATATCCATTCTCTTTTAACCACTTATTAGCAAGTGTCAGGCGATTAACAGCATCATTGAAGATAGGTGTGCCTTGTTTGAATGATGCTGATTGAGTTCCTCCAATAGAAGCACTTACGGCAATTACTGGTGTTTCAGTAACTCTGTAGTATGAGTTCACGAAAGACGGAACAATCCCACCCGTCTTCTTGTTATAATCATTAATAGCGCCGCTTACGTTTTCTGCCACCCCAAGGGTCTTTGTGATAGGATAAATTCTTGTTGGGTCTGATATAGCCCTAAACTCATAGCCGGCACCTTCCACTACTCTTGGAGCATCTTCGCGGTGTTCTGCCGTTACAATCCCACGCCCCGCCATATTTGACTGACCCATAAACAAGAACAAGTCTACGTGCTTATTCTCTTTTTTTTCAGAAGTGTTCCCCTGTTGTTTTATTCCGCTATGAAACTCCCTTATCTTCACATACGGTGTATGCGAAGGTCTCTGTAATATATCATCAGAAAGCAAGAGAATATCACAAGGTTCATCAATAATAAAAACGGCTTCTTTTGTTGGTGATAGCACGAGTTTTCTATATTTGCCGCTTTTAGTCAGCACAAAAGAGTATGTTTCAAAGGCACTACTACTATCTGAATATGATAAGATATGCAATTCTGTTCCTACTGTTAAATCAGATAAATCTACGGATGTGCGCTGTTTGCGCCCCACAGAGTTGTATTTTATCACAACACCTGCCTTGTTGTAGTATTCGTCAGATATCCAAATTAGAGTCGCATCTTTTTCAGTGTAATAGCCATTAACTTTTTTTTCTATGTCATCCAGTCTGTCAGTTACTCCAAGAACCTCAACATCTACTTTTACATAAGGATTAGCGAGCTTGTGAGTATAATTAGATAGCCTTAACAGCTTCATATCAGCCGTAACTATCAGTTCTTTTACTTCTGAGTTTGGGTTGTCATAAGGAACTATACTATCATCGGAGTTAACAATAACAGAACGAATAACGTCGTTATTAGGTGTATAATACCAACACCGTATTGTTTTCCCGATATACTTTGTCAAATCAACCTCGACACTGCAATATTTGCCTGCGGTACTATAAAAATTTAACACTCCTCTGTCTGTGTAATATGTTTTGTCCGTCCACTCAAATGAAACTTCCTTTTCGTGGGTGTGTAGGGATCTGTAAACAAAATCTGATACAGCCTTCTGTGACATCACAGAAGTTGTGCTATCGCCTGTCTCCTGTGCAATAGCAAGCCCCACATTTCCACTAATCTTACCCATCAGCAGCCACCCTGGCTTCTGATAAGCATAAATATTTCCATTCTCAGAACTATCAGCGTGTGCATCGTCATAGATGCTTACTAACTGACCATATCGGAGAGTCTTGCCGTTAGTTCCGACTGGGTCTGTATCAGCCTCCATAGCTGACTTAGACTGATAAACCTTTTTAATACCAAGTCCATCAGCCGACTGCTCCAATGAGGCTATGTATGCTAATGTGTCTTCATGCAGCTTACCAACCTCTTCAGGCGTAATGCTGTCTACTTGACTTTTCTCTTTGAGTTCCTTTGCTCGCTTGAGCAGATTATATATTGTATCCATAGTTATTTTTTATGTCGGTATGAAGAAATATGTTTCAATTGTACAATTCATTGGAGCAGGAAGGCTGGAATCTCCCAGAGTGCCTACAATTTTTCCTTCTCCATCTGCTTGCATGATACAAACTATCTGACGCTGACCATCTCTGTTTTTTACTCCAACTAAAAAAGATTCTGAGAATATAGGGGGTACTGGGAACACGTGTTGTTGGGTACTTTCAAAACATTACCCCTGGTCCATCGGTCCATTCTGTACTTTATCACTTTCGACATCAAATCTTCTATAATTAAAATAGCCTGGTCTCTCTTTTTATTGAATTTGTACCATGATAACCATTCATCAGGATGCGAAGGCATCGTCCTCTTCTTTCCATTCTTGCGACTCAACTTTCATCTTCGGACCTATAAGGTCAAAAAGTGTTTTCAACTCGAAGACATTAAAGACTCCCTTCTGTCTTTCTCAAAATGACAGAAAAGCCTCTGCTGTCTCCCTACATGCATGTTCTTGTCCATCCTCAAATGTACGTACATCAGAATTAGATTTTCTAACACCTACATACAAAGGGTCATTCCAACTGTGTGCAACAAGAGTTGTTTCCTTTATTTCATGGATAACTCCGTCAAGCACCAACCAATTTTTCTTAGTTTGGAAGGTAGTCGTCGCAGCACTTTGATCAATCTTCTTTAATTCTCCTTGAAACCGGTCAAGTAAAAAGACAGAGGTGTTTGCACCAAGAGCCTGAAGGAGTGCAGACATCTGATTAGCTGGGTTCTCCTGTAATGTCTTGATATCATCGATGTAGAGGGGCTGTCCGCCCTCACTAAAGAGCATCTTATTCATATTCGTATATTTCTATGCGGAAAGAGCGTCCCGCAGGTTTATAATGATTCAATAGGTTCAATATAGTTGTTAGATTCTGTCCTCCATACTTGTCTTCTGCAGCATTTATTGATGTGCATAGGAATGACGGTACATAGACAATGAAAGAAGGCTGCTTAGGAACATCATCATACGCTCTGACATACAGCGGAGGATTACCACTCACATAAACAGGGGTCAGACCTTCACTCTTGAAATGTAAAACAGTCTGTACTCTCTGATCAGCAGAGACGATGTAAATTTGATGTTCTGTAAAGGAAAGAAGGCATCATTTCAGGACCTTTCTCTATGTACTGAACACCTGCCGTTATGTTGAGTCGATTCAACACGTGAGAACGGTAACTATAGAAACCGAGTTATACAAAGTCTCTTATTCCACTCAGCATCGCTTTGAGTAATGCCACAATCACCTTGCTTCTCAATATAGGAGGCAGCAACTGAAAAGCCAAGTTTTGATGACATCTAACTTTATACCACATAGTTCAATGTATTTCTTAAGTTTAACAGTGAAAAAAACTTCCACCAACAGCGGTGTAATTATTACCGCTGATTTCTTTATATGTCAGTCCCATCCGTGCTGTACTTACAGATATGTAGCTCTACGTCTTGCACACCTTCCACATTCTGTATCGCATCAACCAATTTCGTCTTGTTGAAAGTGCCGCCATAGATAATCTTTCTGACATAGGTGTCACAGCATCCTCTACAGCATAACTGCCGTCTGCTATTCTTACACCTGTCCTGTCAATCACCAATGGGTCGACGTGTATAGTTGCATTGATACTTATTCTATCTGCAGGCAACGAGCGAACAGAGAGCACAACACCAGCTATTTTAACGCGGTTCAAATACTGTTTGAACGCTGTCAGAACATCATCTGAAAGAACAGTAGGCTGTCCTCCTGCTTCAGCAGAAGCAAGAATCTCTACGGAAGTTCCTCTATCGCGTACAGCAACATACTTGACGACTCGTTTCTTCTCAGATACCTGTTCATAGCCATATTGCTGTGTCGCCTCATTAAAGATTAAAGCATCACCATACTGGAACTCTTTTGCAATCTTATAGTACCAAGGTACACTTGCTACAACGGCACGACTGATCTTATCGTCTACATCTGCCTTGAACTGGTCGAACAGAACCTCCAGTACATGGCTACAGGCAGCCACGATGTAAAACAGAATATTCTCGATACTAACCACAGAGAAACTATCATCAAAGGTATCGTTCTCCGATAGTCCGTATCGTTCTCTTACTGTACCATCCGCCATAAAGGCATTTGTCATTGTTTGTTTTATCTCTGCTATACTACGAGCCATATTTTGTTTATTTTAATTGAACTGTGGCGAGAACTCACCACTGAATACCCTTAACTTGACATCCGTCATACCTCTCTCTGTTGCTGGAGATACATCATTAGCCTTGCAATACTGTTGTATTAATTGGTTGTAACTTACGTCAGGAAGTTGCAATCTGCTTCCTGCTGCTAACGTTTCAGCCATACCGATACCGTTCGCAGCAGCCAAAGCAGGCAATGCTTCCAGCGAGCCATACTCCTGTATAGCTATGTCAGCCAAGGTCTGACCATCTTTCACTTCAACTTCCATCTTATTACGAAATAAAGAGCTAACATCATAAGAACACCGAATGCAACAAAACCTGTTTCCATTGCTCGCTTTTGAATCCAGCTCAATTCTTTTTCCTTGTAAACTATCTTTGGCTTCTCCTTATATTGTTTATGATCCTTATCGTGTATCGTTATGCGGATTGTGTCATGCACCGTTGTAAGACCTTTTATCTCCGCACCTGGAAGACTTTCTAATATATGCGTCAAAACACCGTTATGTATTCTTGCCGTTGAGCGATATAAGGCATTCTCCAAGACAGAGACAGAATCTTTCGTTGCTCGCTCTTGATGATACTCAGGTAGTGCAAGTGACACTGGCGTCAGACGTTCCGCAACCCTTATAGTATCGTGACTGACAATGTGCAGCGTGTCGGTGCTAACACTCTCTACAGGCACATAGACTTTATGCGAGCATGCAGAGAAAAGGAAAGCAGTAAAGATAACTGCTAATAATGCTTTAAATATTTTCATATTGTTGTTAGATGTTTGCGTACTCAGTCTTTGCGTCGAAACAAGGGCAAGCCTTGATATACTCGTTTGAGGTGATTCTTCCATCGTGGTTCAAGTCTGGCGAGAAGTCACGATGTCCTTGAATTACAGCTATAGGATACTTCTTGTGCAGCATACTAAGCAGTGTGCGAAGACTTGCTTTCTGTGCATCTGTGCGGTTGTCTGCAGGCTTGCCCATTCTGTCTATACCGCCAATATAAGCGACATTGATAGTTACTGAATTGTAGCCCTTAACGCCATTGCTTACTTTGTCTTCATCAAGTAGCTGGGTAATCTTGCCGTCTGGCGACACCACGTAATGGTAGCCAGGGTTAACCCATCCTTTACGGAGGAATTCCTGTCGTAGGCTCTCAATAGTCTGTGACTGATGGCTCGCAGTACAATGCACTGCAATATACTTAATCGTTCTCATTCTTCCTCCTTTCCGTTCTTGGAGTTGACAACTCGGTCGATGTAATTTCTCACATCTCCCCATTTACTCTGAATGTAGATACCCACACCGAAGATAGAACCAGCATAAACCAATGTCTGTGACACATACCACAGCACGCTGTCCTTAACATCACCTCCGTTGAAGAAGAAGCTCAGAAAAGCCATTGCCACACCACTTGCAAGCAGAAATATGGCTGAGCCGTATTGTATCCATTCCTTCGTGTTTCTTTGCATATTGCTTAAGTTTAATATTGTGCATCTATTTCGATGCTTTTAGTTGTTATTTTTATATTAGTCACAGTTTGTCTGTCCATCTCCAGCTGCTCTCTGATGAGCGTCCTCCAATAAATAGGATCATTGTCAAGCAGCATATCACTGATACCACAGCCAGTCATCGGTCGTTCTTTTAACTCTCCCTTATGTAAGTGAAGAATCAAAGCCTGATTCTGATGCAGCGTGTCACCGATAACCAGACCAGAAATAATCTTTCCGTCTGGTCCTCGACGCGGTTGTATAACCGCTTCATAGTCTATCAATGTAATACCTTTCATATCAATGTTTGATAGTTATGTCTTCATAATCAATTTTCTTAAACTCCTGTGCCTTAGTCAGAGGTGGACCAGTTGGTCCATGAGTTCCTTGGTGTGTATGGCTATTGACAGCTTTAACCAGTTCATTAAGTTTCTTGGTTAAATCCTCAATATTAACCAGTCCTCCAAGCTTACCTCCATTTATCGTTATAGATTCAACATGATCCACAGCTAAGACGACAAGGCTTGAGTAGTCTCCTGACAGACTCCCAATGATGACTGCAGTACCAACTTTTGGAACTATCAGCATCTCTCCATTATCATTTGTTTCAGATGCACGAAGGCGAACATCTGGTACGAGAAGGCTTCCAATTTCCACGTCACAAGTACTACCGCTTACGCTCTTAACGATACCTTGTAGTACAGTCATCTCTTGCTGTGGTGCTACACCTCGCAACCTTTCTCTTAATTCCTTATATTGATCCATATCTTTAGCTCAATCTGAATCCAAGTTCTATTTTTCTCTTACCACCGTCTCTACTGAAAGTTGTTGTTACTGCTCTTACAAAGTAGCAGCCATCCTTACGTGGATAATCCGCATCATAAAGCCACGCCATATCGCCAGGAACACATTCAGGTATGAGCCAAGTTGTGATACTTCCGTCATAGCCGTCGAAACTACGACGTTTAACTTCAAGTTCGCCACGAAGTTTCATACTTGCAGCATCAGAAGTAGGACATTTTATTTCTACCTTCTCACCACCAGTAGCTCCGACCTCTACCTCTTTTACTGTTCCGTCAGGAAGAAGAGCTTTAACCACTACACGAACCTTGCGATCAGCTGCTTGTCGATAGGTCAGATTAACCGCCTCCACATTCAGCGCAAAGTTATAAAAGCGGTTCACCCCGACAACCTCACCTGGGGGATGCACGTGTAAAACACCATTAGAAAGGTATATATCTGCACCACACTCCTCCTGCACCTTCTTAAGCACATCATATCCAGTAGCATTGTGAATGACAAACTTAGCATAGGTCCAGCTGTAAGAGCATTGAATAGAGTAGTTCTTCCCAATTCCCTGCACCACCTTTTTAAGAAGATCAGCAAGTGAAACTTTCTTCAGTACTTCGTTTTTGAGTTCCTTACGAAAGGTGTACAGATCATCCTCACAAGTCAGCTTAATATTGCCACCATCTGTACTGATTTGTTGCAGCCAGCCGGTGAACTCCTCCTTTAAGCCTTCTTCCTTATATCCAAAGCGAATAATAACCTTATCACCTCTGTGAAGTTTATCTTCAACATCCAAGGCTACATTATACTGCGCACCTGGTAGTGTTATAGTTGCCGTATCAGCAAGTAGTTCGACACTTCGATGCACCTCAACACTGTCAAGCATTCCAACGTGCCAGCCTCCTATCTCTATGTCGTAAGCCATTGTGTACATATAAGCCTATCGTTTTAAGTCCTGCTGATTTAAGAGAAGTTTATATATGTCATCACTATATGCCTTTAGCGAATAGTTCTGATTAGAAGAGCCACTTGTGAAAGGAATCTCCCAGCTTTCAATAACAAGATGTGATATACCGAATATCTCCAGCAAAGGGTTCAGGGCTATTACTCGTCCAGCTTCACAAAACGAACGTAAACGGCTTACGTCTTTCTCAGGATATTTACCATCTTCACCTATAAGGATACCTTCAATACTAATAGTATAGTCATCCTGTGACCATCGCTCCTTGATGCTTCCTTTTACAGCACCTTTGTTCACGTGCCTACGCACGATGATATTCTGACCTTGCAGACTAATCATTGGCTCAATCGGCAAAAGCCACTCTTGAGCACCACTTTCTTCAAGACGTAGACGAAGAGGTAGTTGCATTGGTATACCAAGTGCATTAGTACGAACAGTATCTTCCAACTCCTCATCACTCATTGACTTAATTTCATTATATTCCTCTTCGTCCACCTCTCTAAGCTTATTCACATTGAACAGCCAATAAGGTGGAATCTTGTTGCCTGTGACTCTCAGGGCAACGTTTTCGAGTGCAAATCGTGCTACCTTGTTCATCTGTCTGTACTTGCTGCTATAGCTAACGCTCGGTTCATACTTTGCAGAATAGTCCGCTCAAGTTCCGCAGTGTCAGTCTTATCGTTCATATAAACATTGATATTATCGAAGAATTTTCCGATGTGCATAGTGATGGAAGTGTTGCGAGTGCCACCTGTAGCAAGTTCCTCGGCTGACTTGCGACCACCTTTCTTACCACCCTTTTTACCTTTCTTTCCCTTCTTGCCTTTGCTTTCACCTTCTCCAAAAACGACAGCACCTGTGCTACCACTTAATCCAGGGGTACTTATCTTATTCTCTTTCTTAGCAGAAGATGTCTTTTTGTCCTTCTGCTGTTCTTGTCGAAGGTGTGTCTGAAAATTCCCTCCAACACCACTCACAAGCTGTTTGGTTCCATTGATAACCTTGGCTGTACTTTCAACTCCAGACAACTTCTTGAAGCCTTCCATTGCAGAAGCTGCTGCTCCTTGAAAGTCTCCAGAGAATAGTTTCTTTAAGGCTTCACCAAGCTTGCCAAGTCCTGCAAGCATCTCATTGAAGCGATTGATGATATAGTCCTTGATGATATTACCGAAACCCTTTAATGTATCCCACATTGTCAGGATAAAAGCACGAAATCCAGCAAACTTATTCCAACAATAGACAACTGCTGCGACTAAAGCAGCGATACCTATGATAATAAGTCCGATAGGGTTTGCATCCATCGCAGCATTGAGCAACCATTGAACGCCAGTCCATATCCTCGTTACAGTTGTCACAACACCGATAGCAGCTGCATAAGCTGACATCGCTATTGCCTGTGCATTAAAGACTATTGCAGCAACACCAATGACAGACGACAGAGCCAATATCTCCATCTTAAACCGTGATACAAATCCTATAATACTCTCTATCACATTGATAACTTTTGCTATTGCTTCAGCAATAACAGGAACTATACCTATAAAGAGATCAAGAGCTTGAGATACGTAAGGTTGAATCTTGTTATAAATATCAACGGCTAACTGAATAAATGTGTCTTGTAGCGTAGCAAATTTACCTGAGACTGTCTGGGACTGCTTATCCATCATGCTAAAGAATTTTCCACCTTCTCCAGTAGCGTGTTGAATTGCCTGCACAACATTTTCAAAGGTGATTTGCCCCTTCGACATTCTATCCTGTAACTTTGCATAAGATTCACCTGTCATCTTTGCAAGTTCCTGAAGCGGATTAAATCCAGCATTGATAAACTGAAGGTTGTCCTGTCCAGCCAACTTACCAGCTGCTGAGACCTGGCCAAGCACTAATGACAAACTTTGCAGAGCTTGCTTATTACCACCTGAGATGTCTCCTAACTGCTTAAGAAGTGGTAGAACCTTTCCTGTCTCCACTCCAAAGTTAAGCATAGTCTTCGCATTCTCTGTCAGATCTAATTTACCAAAAGGTGACTCTGCTGCGAACTTGGATATTTCAGAAAGCATTCCCTTAGCTTTTGTCTCACTTCCTACTAAGGTTGTAAAGGCAACGGCTGTTTGTTCTGCTTCAGCTCCTATCTTGGTAATAGCACCAATAGCACCAGCTGCAAGAGCATAGGGATTGGTAAGGAGTTCCATACCAGGAATGGACATCAGCGAACTCTTGAGTGTTGAAAAAGAAAAAGCTTCACGCAGACGTGTACCAGTAGTACGTGCCTTACGTGATATATCGTCCAGCTGGGTGGAAGTCTGACGAGCAACCGTCAGAACATTACCACCATCTGCTTGTAGTTTTATTAAAAACTTAAGTACGCTGTCCATTAGAGTCCTTTTCTATTTTTCTTATCTCTTTGAGTGCGCTGAGTGTTGATGCCCATTTCTCGTCTGGTAGGAGTTCAGGGTCAATGCTTAGGTAGTAGCGCAGCATAGTATCTATGAAGATAATATCCTGGGCGTTGTCAAAGTCATCAACCCCGGCCTCCTCTAAAGTTTTTTTATCTCAGCCTCCTTTACCTTCAAGACCTCATCCATCTTGGCAACTACTGCCATGAAGAGCTCATCATTGGTTTTGATTTCCTCATCACCGGCAACCCAGAGCTGCTTCAACATGACCTCGCTCATCTTGATAGGGTCTTTGATTACGCTGGCATAGCTCAGGTCTTGACGTGTAGGCTTATGCAACACACAAGACTTGCCCTCTACGCTGATTTCAAACAAATCACCATGCGTGGCCTTCCACTTATTAATGTCTTCTGTTGAATATTTCATATCTTTGATGTTAATTGTTATAAACTCTTCTGATCAATGTAGATGAATGGCAGTGACTTCTCTTGAAACTTGTCACCTTGCTTCCATTCTGTCTGATCTTCCGTCAACTCCACACCTTTGAGAATGTCTGTTGTAATTGGATCGCCATTTTCAGGATTCCCATAAGCAACAACGATATCAAAGCTCATATTGAGGATATTGCCATTAGCAGCACTCTTCAAAGCTTGATACTCACTCTGCAGTAGGGTAAGTTCGCCACTATAGTCTACATTGCCATGCTGAATGCCATGAGGCTTATTACCCTTAGCATACAGCAGTTCCTTCTCTTGCTTCGAGCCATATTTCACACCTCGAAGACCAGTTACAGGACGACCTGCAACAACTACGGTCACATCTGACCACTCGTATTCCTTAGTATTTACCATGTCTATACTGTTGTTACTTGAAAACCAAGGTTGACATCAACATAGCGAGCATATCCGAATGGACGAACCTTCAATGTCATTTCAACCTTTGAAGTCGCTACTACATTCTGTTTTGGGTCTATGTAGCATGAACAACCTTCGCCGTTATCACTGGCACTCAATTCTCCTGCAGCTGTCATAGAGCGGTTAACAGCGTTCTCTACTGTCTGCTGCCAGCTTGTAATAACCCCTGTCTGCATTGTGCCGTCAGAATTGATTTCCAACTCATCCAGCATCATATCCAACAGGGTGTTATAGGCAATACGATCAGCCTTATCAATGACACGACGGTTTGACAAATGAGCATAATCATCAGTCTCGACACACGCCAATCGGTCATCGGCAAAGAAGTAACCACTGCGCCCAACATACTTACGTGCTGTGATATAGCCCTTGTCGTGAATAGAAGAGATAACTTCACTATCCTCTTCTACCTTCTTCTTGCCAACATAGAGCAGAGTTGTTTTCAATGCTCCATTCTTGACACGACCAATATTACGCTGCACTGGAAGACTTGCTAAGCGACCAGCTAAAGTACCGACACATGCACCCTGTGAGTCAGCTTCCGTATCACCCAACAGAACACCGACACGATTGTACGTTTCGTTGCTAAGGTCTTTCAGCGTTGTACCTGTATAACCACGTCCTTCCAAGATGAAGAATAAAGGAGCATACAGGTCAGTTGTTGACCATTCTGCACTCTGTTGTGCCTTTGTTAAGGCTGTAAATACGTCTGCCTCTAAACCATCAGTTGCTGCAGCTTTTGTTGTATTGTCACGTGCAACGAAGATTCCACGCAATGCTCCATTCTGGCTAACAATGAGTTTCTTCACTGCTCCAGTCTGGCGGTCGCAGAGTTCCGTCATGGTCTTAGCCTTGTCAACTCCGAAGATCACCAGCTTTGTTCCATTCTCTGCTTCTGTATAGAAGTCTGAGATATGCTTGTAAAGTCTGGCGTTATTCGCTGCAGTGATGCCAAGTGCTGTCAAACTGTCTACACTCTGAATAGTATAAGCACGCTCCAGAGCGAATGTGTCATTAATAGCAGTCGCACTACACACCAAGGCGAACAGGCCGTCGGGACTTTCCCCGACGGTGCCCAGTAGGCCATTCATGTATCTAATTCTAATTCTCGGTAACATAACTCACAAGTTAAGCGGTTAAAGATTCTGCGAGAAGGTAGACACCCTTCTTGTCGTAACGACGTACACAGCCACCAGTACGGAGCAAGAAAGAGTAGATATCACCATAGTACAGAGGATTATCTGTTGAGTCAAACATCTTGACCTCACCCATAGCACGGCTGACAGAATTCTCGTGCCAAGCAAGAGCAGCTGCAAGTTCATCTGCGGCACCTTGCTTATCCCAGCCAAGAACCTTCTTTGTGCTGTTGTTAAGGCGAAGAACTCGACTTCTCTTCATGATGTTGAAGCCATAGAGATTTCCAAGGATACCCTTCTGCTGGTCAGCAGAGTTAAGGAACATAAACTGATCCTTTTCAGCAAGGTCTGCTAACAAGTCAGCATACATAAACGCGTCAAGCAAGAGGTAACGTCCCTGCTCTGGAACATTGTCTGCATCCATAGCAGTCATAAGCTTACGAACATCTGCCTTACAGATAGACTTACGCATACCTGTAGCAGCAGACGATGTATGAGCTGTGGTTTTGCTTGTACCTGACGTACTGATGATGTTTTTAGTATCGACACCCTGACCCCAACGATCAAGCAAATTAAGATGAGCAGCCTCCTGCAACTGAGTACGGTCATTGCTCAAGATAGAATTGCGCTTGTTATAGCTGAGCTCTACCATGTCGATATTTGGAATGTACACTGGATCAGTTGTCAACTCGTCCATATCGTACTCAAGATCGTTGTCAGTGCGCTGTTTTGTTGTGGCTGGCTTCTGTGTGCGGTTTCTCTTTACGTTTGAAGGAGTACCAGCGTTAGGAATGTGTACCTTGCGGTTCTCAACAAACACAGAGTCGTCAACACTCTTAGAAGCAAAGGAATTGTCAGGGTAGAAGTTCTCTACGATGTCGGATTGCCAGATTTCTTTGTTTAATGCCATAGTTTCTTATCTTTTAAATTTGTATTGTATTTCTTACTCTCGGTAATCTACACCGAACTTCTCCTTGAACTTGGCTGCAAAAAGGTCCTTGTTCTGACTCTTCAAGTCACCAAGACATCCAGCCTTGTCAAGTTCGTCCCAAGTCTTATTGGTGAAACTGTCACCACCAGTACCATCTGGATTGATGTACGAAGCAGCACGAGGCTTAGGCATCTGCTTGATGCTGTTCAAGAGTTCTTCTGTAGTAGTACGGTCTGCAGCCATAGCTTAACATAGTGTGCCTTCTGTTCTGCGGTAATACGACCTTCGCTAATCGCCTGATCAATGATAGCCTCCTGTTCCTTTGCTTCAGATAACTGAAGTTGCTGTTTGTACTCAGCATTGGCTGTTTCAAGAGCATCTACCTTGGTTGCCTTGTTTGCTAACTCTCTGACTTTGTTCACAATTGCAGCCTCATCATTGATATTGCTAAATGATGGGATGCTCTTTAATTGGTCTATTAATGCCATGTTTTGATAGTTTTTTGGTTGATTTGTCAACCTGTTATTGAAATATTGATATATCTCTTCATGAGTTTTAGGTGCTGGTTCACCATCATCCTGCATATCATACACTCCATCTGCAAGTTTCATCTCAACTGCTTCTTGTGCACTTATCCAGTGGTCAACCTCGTCAAAAAACTTTGCTGACACATCTTCTGTGCTCATTCCACAGCGTGCAGCAATCATACCTGCAAGGTTACGTTCAAGTTCCTCCATTACAGTAGCCATTCTACGCAGATCTGAAGCATTGCCACACGTACCTCCACTTACGCTATGAAGCATGAGCTTAGCATACGGACTCATATAGAGAGGTTTGCCACAGAGAGCAATAATAGCAGCAATGCTGGCAGCAACACCATCAACATATATATTAATGTCTGCCGTGGATGTGCGAAGAGCATTGTAAATAGCTATTCCACTAAAGACATCACCACCATTGCTATTGATGCGTACATCAATCTTGTCATACTGACTTTGCAAGGCAAGTAGCTCACTGACTACTCGTCCACTGTCCACAGGCTGACCATTACCGACCTCTCCATATAAGAGGATAGCTACGGTTCCATTACCAGGTATAATGTTGAAAAAGTTTGAACTCATTATCTCAATTTGATGCAAATATCATGTTTTTTCTGGGAGTGACAAAATCGTAAATTCATAGCGCAAACAGCTGATTTTATGGTGCAAACAGACAGTGCTGTTATAAATAATGGATTTCAAAAAGTCCATAAAATATAAGATATTTGCAAAAGATTTAGGCAATATGACAAAGACGAATATAGACAAAAAAGGTATTGCAAAGTCTCTCTATATGGAGGGAAGTTGCACACAAGAGGAGATAGCTGCAAAAGTTGGAACTACAAGGCAGACTATCTCTCGCTGGGTGCGTGAAGGAGGTTGGGAGGAGCTTAAAGCTTCATTTACAATTACACCTGACCAGATTATAGCACAGTTTCAGAGACAGATTATTGAAATCAACAACAATATTCAAAATCGTGAAGAAGGTAAGAGGTTTGCTACAGCTCAGGAGGCCGATGCTCTTGCTAAGATCGCTGGTGCTGTCAAGAAGTTAGAAAGTGATGTTGGTGTTGCAGACTGCATCAGTGTTGCTACGCGCTTTCTGTCTTGGTTACGTCCTCTTGATATTGATGCAGCTAAGCAGTTCAACAACCTCTTTGATGCGTTTATCAAGGATCAAATGGCAAAGGCAAAATGACACAGGAAGAAAGAATTGCATTAAGGAACTGGGAAGAGTTCCATAAATCATTCACCTCTGATATGCCTGTTGAGAATGGGCTGTCAAGACGTGATATTGAACGCAGACGAAAGGAACTGGAACAAGACCCTATTAAATGGATTCAGTATTTCTTTCCCAAGTATGCTAAATATGAATTTGCACCTTTTCACGTGCGTGCTATCCGTCGTATTATTGAACACGATGAATGGTACGAAGTTCTCTCGTGGAGTCGTGAGCTGGCAAAGTCTACTGTATCTATGTTTGTCTTGATGTATCTTGCACTCACTGGGCGTAAGAAGTTCATTGTGTTAGCTTCGGCAACTATAACTTCAGCAACACGTTTACTTACACCTTTCAGGCTTAATTTTGAGAACAACCCACGTATTAAGCAATTTTATGGCATTCAACAGCTTGTAGGGCAATGGACAGAAACAGACTTCACATGTCGCTGTGGTGCTAAGTTCGTTGCACTTGGTGCTGGTAGTGCTCCACGTGGTGCAAGAAACGAAGCTGTTCGCCCTGATGTCATCTATCTTGATGACTATGATACTGATGAGGATTGTCGTAACCCTGAAACTCTTAAAAAGAAGTGGGATTGGTTTGAAGGTGCACTCTATCCAACACGTTCTATCTCTGAGCCGACTCTGATACTTTGGTGTGGTAATATCATTGCAAAAGACTGCTGTATTGCACGTGCTGGTGCAATAGCAAAAAACTGGGATATTGTAAACATACGTGACAAGAACGGAAAGTCTACTTGGCCTGTCAAGAACACAGAAGAGCAGATTGATACTGTTCTTGCAGGAATATCTGCAAGAGCCGTACAAGCAGAGTACTTCAATAACCCTGTTTCAGAAGGTAAGATCTTCCGTAATCTTCCTTTTGGGAAAGTCCCTGCTTTGTCTAAATTTAAGTTCCTTATTGGGTATGGAGACCCTGCTTATTCTGACAGCAAAAAGAAAGCGTCGTCAACAAAGTCTCTTTGGCTAATTGGCAAGTATAAAGGTGTCTACTACATTATAAGAGGTTTTTTGGCTCACGAGACAAATGCGAACTTTATTGGCTGGTACTTTGAGCTTGCTAAGTATGTCGGAGGCAAGGCTACGGTTTATTGGTATATAGAGAACAATAAACTACAAGACCCATTCTACGAACAGGTCTTCAAACCACTTCTACGTGAGGAACAGCAGCGTCGTAATACAAGTCTCTTTATTCGTGGCGACAGCCGAAAGAAAGCAGACAAAGCGACACGTATCGAAGCCAACCTGGAACCAATTGACCGTAATTGTCAATGGGTATTCAACGAAGAAGAAAAAGACAATCCTATGATGCAGGAGCTTATCAACCAATGCAAACTCTTTGAACTTAACTTGCCATACCCTGCTGATGGACCTGACTCTCTTGAAGGTGGAATCACAATGTTAGATGAGAAGATGGCAGAGGTTGAACCCACTATAACTATCAGTTTTCATACAATGGATGAGCAAAATCCTTATAAGATGTGATTATGAATAACTTTATCAATATAGAAGACTACGATGCAAGTATTCACCGCGAGATACTTGATGCGCTGCTGCGTAAAGAAAGTCCAACTTATGATCCTCAGATAGTTGAGATATGTGAGGATAGAGCGGTAAGTGAGATGAGGGGGTATCTGAACAAGATTTATGATTGTAACGCCATCTTTTCCGCAAGAGGGGAAGATAGACACCCACTCATTCTTATGTTTGCGCTTGACATCGCTATCTATCATATCTTCACACAGCACAACCCTTATAAGATTGCGAAGATACGCCAGGATAGATATGAGCGTGCTATAGAATGGCTGAAAGGCGTAATGGGAGGAGACGTAACGATTGACGGGGCTCCATTGATGCCTGAAGATGAACTTAAGAACAATAGTCGTTGGCAAATACAAGCTGACGGCTTAAGACCAACATTGCTATGAACAGAAAAAAGAAAAACAGCCCTAAGCAAGGCAAAATAATACAAGGTGGAATGCTCGTTCCTCAAGGAATGAGACAGCCAGACATCGTGCTACAGATGCCTGAGATATTCATGTTTGACATGAATGCGTATATGCAATCTGTTAAGGCTGCAAGGGGAATAGACTTCTCCAATAGAGCACGTCTGTACGATATGTATGACAGTGCTTCTCTTGACCTTCACCTGTCTGGAGTCATTGCTAAACGTATGCGAGGTGTTACGAAGATTCCTATTGAGTTTAGAAGAAATGGTGTACCTGATGATGAAATCAACAAGCAAATAAAATCACCTTGGTTCAAACAGCTAAGGAAAGACCTTGTTATGTCAGAGTTCTGGGGTTTTACACTTGTACAGTTCTATCTCAATGAGGAAGGTAATATCCGTTATGACCTTATCAATCGCAAGCATTATGATCCTATACATCGTAAGCTGCTCAAGTATCAAGGTTCAATGGATGGAGTACCTATTGATGACTTCCCTGATATGCTTTCGTTGGGAGCGAACGTGACCTTGGTATTTATGCAGAACTTCTGCCTGCTGTACTCTATAAGCGTGGTGATATGTCAGACTGGGCACAGTTTTGTAACATCTTTGGTATGCCAATTCGTGAGTACACTTACGATGCTGGAGACGAAGACGCACGCCGTCGTGTCATCGCTGATGCACGCCGACAGGGTGCAAACGCGGCATACATCCATCCAAAAGAAAGCGAGCTGAAACTTGTAGAGGCTGGTAATAAGACTGGTTCCAGCGACCTTTATAGAACTTTTGCTGAGTACTGGGACTCAAAGATGTCTATACGTGTGCTGGGAAACACGCTCACCACAGACGCTAAGTCAACAGGAACGCAGGCACTCGGTTCTGTACACAAGGAGGAAGAGGATGAGATGAACTCTGATGATCGTGATTTCATTCTTGATATTCTCAATTATGATATGCGACCTATTTTCTCCTCACTTGGCTTCAATGTGGAAGGTGGCGAGTTCGTCTATGCAAAGAAAGACAAGATTAACCCTGCTCAGCAAATAGACATCGTTCAGAAACTCTCGTCAATGGGGCTTCCGATTGATGACGACTACCTCTATGAAACGTTCTGCGTTGCTAAGCCTGATAACTACAAACAGCTGAAAGAGGAGAAGGAGGTTGCAAAGGCTGCATTCAGAGAGCAACTCGGTATGCAAGGTAATGATGATGACAAAAAGAAGCAAGACAAAAACACTGATAAAACAGCGTTCAAACAGCATTTGAGAAGTTTTTTCGGACTCGCCCCAGACAAAGGGGGCGCACTTCTGATTGATACGCTCTATTATGGTGAACATTGCTCTTGCTCTGGTCATAGTCATTTCCACAACGAAAGCCCAGCTATCTCGTTTAATGTTGTGCAGGCTTTTCTACAAAGAATCCATAACAAGCCTGAATTAGCTGAAGGCATTGATCCCGGATTATGGTCGGCTGTTGTTAAAGTTATCAACGAGGCGACTGTGGAGGGACTTTCACAGAGCAATGCTGCAAGTACACATGATGAGGAGTTTTATCGCGCCCTGCGCCATTCTAATGAGGTTTTCGCTGCGTTCAAAGTACATTCATTGGCTGGAGAGGTTGCAAATAAATTGCTGGACCGTGACGGTAAACTGAAACCCTTCAGTCAATGGGTAGATGATGTAAAGGGAATCACCTCGCATCACGTCGGTGCGTGGCTTCGTACAGAGTATGACACTGCTGTTATCCGTGCGCACAACGCTGCAGACTGGCGTGAGTTTGAACGTAACAAAGATATCCTGCCTAACCTACGATGGATGCCGACGACTTCACCAAGTCCTGAAGGGGAGTCATCGTAACTATTGGATGGCAAAGCTTACCCTACCTATTGATGATCCTTTCTGGAACAATCATCACCCTGGCGACCGATGGAACTGTAAGTGCTCACTTGAAGCTACTGATGATCCTGTAAATCGTCCTGCAGATATGGATGCTCCTCTGCCACAAAAAGGACTTGAAAACAACCCGGGTAAAGATGGGCATATATTCAACGACACTCATCCGTATTTCCCTGATAAGTGTAGTCAATGTCCTTTTTATAAACCTGGTGTTAAAGGGCGGATTACGACCCTCTTCATGAATAGGAAGAAGGATTGTTATAATTGTCCTTTTGTAGATGCTGCCATTCCATCTGAACAAAGAGAACAGAGACGAAATGAATATCTTGAATATAAAGATAACCCTTTATACAAAGATGTGGAGTTTGATGCCAAGAGTTCTGGACTTAAAGCGACACATGTTGAACATAGCTTTGATAAGAAAAAAGGATGGTATGAGACAACTGTTCAAGAGGTTGGCTTTCAGAATGGACATAAAGTAGTTTTGGAAAAGGAAGATCATACTGTATTATTTAAGAAGAATACAGAAGGAACTTGGGATAATATGTTGTTTGAAATTGCTGGTGCAGAAACGGGTACTTCAAATAACATTAGACAAGCTTTGAAACATTGTGCATCGAAGCCTAATACAGAAGTCGCAGTATTGCTATTCCCAAATGATAATTTTAATTATTCCATCTTTGAAGAAGGATATAATAAATTTTATGGACTGAGAGGAACTTCACAATATCGAAAGTTTAAAGTGATATATTGTCTCAATAATAAGGGAATATTGCTAATAAAAACCAGAGTAAACACTCTGGCTGGAATGGAGGACGTGTCCTAATAGGGATTAAACGCTCCCTCCACACCACAAATGTAGATATTTATTTTCATTCCACAAAATAAAAAACGAGGAAAATTATATTATGGATGCAAAAGAAATAGAAAGGCGTATCTCACGTGTCAAAGACGAGATACAAAAGGAGGTGACGGATAGACTTCCTCGAAAGGTTGGTGTCGTGGCTGCAAACCACTTCAAGCAGAACTTCCGAGATAGTGGCTTCACGGATGGAGGAGTTCACCAATGGAAACGTACGAAACGACAGGACGGTAATACGACGGATGCAAAATACTCTCCTCTTACCTCTCGACGCAATCATCTTATGCGTTCAATACAGAGTGAGACATCACCAGGGCAAGTTACAATATCCAATCCTGTGCCTTACGCAGCTGTTCACAATGAAGGTGGTACTATCAATACGCATCCAACTATTACAAAGCGTATGCGGCGTATGGCATGGGCTAAGGTGTATGCACTATCAGGCGTGAAAGGCAAAGGGAAACTTCCAAAAGACTTACCTTCTGGAGCTAAGATGTGGAAGGCTCTCGCACTCACAAAAAAGACAAAGCTTAATATCACTGCACGCATTCCACGCCGTCAGTTCATTGGTGATAGCCGTGAGCTGACAGCAAAGATTAACAAGATGCTTGATGAGAGCTTAGAGAAAATTAAAGAACTTGTAAGTAGAACATAAATATGGAACAGACACTCTGCCAACTGATAGACTTTCTTAAAGAGAAAATGCCGTTGCTTTCAGTAATTGACGAAGACTACGGACAACTTGAAAACATAGAGAACGAAGATACTGATATGTATCCGCTAACGTTTCCTGCAGTACTCATAGAAGAAGCGCAGACAGAATGGAGCGATATAGGACAGCTTGCACAGAAAGGAACCTGTAAGCTCCGTATTCGGCTCATCGTAGACTGCTATGATGACACTCACGCAACGAGTGGAACCACACAGGCTGTCAGAGAGCGTAATGAAATGCGACACCAGTTGCACCAGCTACTACAGGGAACCTGTCTTGGCGCTGATGCTCCTTTGATACGCAAGTCTTCCAAGTTCTTTACTTGGAAGCACGGAATAAAAGTGTATGAAATGATGTACGAGTGTACAGTGTCAGAAAAGGTTAAGGAAACAAGGACGGTTCAGAAACCTTCTTTACGCGTGAAGATGGGCGTGAAGGTGTAACACGAAAGCCTGTGAAGAGCGGTGCTTTCATCTGTTTTCCCATCTACCGTCTCACCACGTTTAATCATATCACGAATGATATGCAGCACACGGCTTTCAGACAGATAAAACTCTTCATTGGAAAGTATGCGGATAGTATCATCGAAACGGAGGCGTCGTTCCTCCGTCCAGTAGAAGTAACGCTCAAATAACCTTCTGTTGCGTGCTTCTATCAGTTTACTATCCCTTCCTTTACTCATATCTGCAAAATTAACAAATAATCATCTTATTTGCAAGTATTTACACCTTTTTATCTGCTTACTACAAATAAAAACCGCCCAAATGTGTGTTCGTACACACTAATGGGCGGTTTTATTCTTAAAAAGGAGTTAGTTAATGATTTTTGTCTGTTACAACCTACAGAAGCTTGGTTCTACGCGTTCCCAAACATTGGTCTTTGGATTCTTCTGATAGAAGTAGTAGTTGATAGCGTTCTTCTGGACTACATTTGCCTCCTTGAAAAGTGTCATAATCTCTGAATACTCACTATCGAACTTATCCTCCAACTCATACAGCTTAGAGATGCTCTTGTAGTCGAGGTCGCCAGCCTTATTGCGCTCAAGCAGTGTCATTGCCATCTGATACATTGGATCGTCCGAACCTTTCTCGCTTTGCTTCATATAACGCTTGAGGTAGTCGATTAGACGCTCTGCAGCAAGGTCTGCACGCTCGTCAAAGCCTTTTACCTTATTACTTGAGATTTCAAGGCGAAAATCGCCATCAGTAATCGTGTAGCTTCGCTGGTCTGTCTTACGGACCTGACCATAATCACGCATCACACTTACGAAGCTCTCAACTTCACCCTGTAACCAGTCGTGGAATCCACGCACGTCAGTCACGATACGTGTTAAGCGTTGCCACACATCGTGCATCATCTCAGCACGTAGTCCCTCGTAGGTCTCACGGCGTTCAATGCGACTCTGCTTCTCTTCGTTCTGCAACTCGGCAAGTAGCTTTGCACGCTCTTTCTTGCTCAAATTCTTAATGTTCCTCAAATCCGCAACTAAGCCCTTGAAGGTTCTTATTGCGTTTACACGTCCTCTCATTACTGAATTTGCAGATAATTTGAACTTGAAGCACCCACTTCTGCCTACAATATCCCCTTACCCCACAATGTGACTTGAGGCAATACACAATATCATTCCCATAAGTTGTAGGCACTATCCAAAATCAGTCTGGAAAACATCTGCGTAAGCATAATTACAGGTATAGATATTCAGCACATACCGCCTTGATGTCTTGATCCACTTGGCTGGTACAGAGATAAACCTGAAGACAAACGCTTTTATGCGACTTGTTACATTGAGTCCGAACTTCTTTACGTCAAGTCTTTGAATAATGGCCTTGTAAAAGTTACGGATAAGTGCTGTAAGAAGAAGGAACACTGTGTTCTCTGCCATGAAGGATTTGGGCAATCTGTCCCACCCGAAACCATTGTTCATATCATCGAAGATACGTTCCTTTTCTCCACGAGGGTTATAGAACTCGACAATTTCTCTTACGGAAGAATCATAGTCGTTAGTCAGGATACAACGGTATGTGTATTCTCCTTCCCAAAAATCCTGCACACCATCCATCCGTTTCTGTCTTTGAATCACAAGTCGATATGCCTTACCTTTCCACTTCTCAACAAGGATAGAGTTCAATTCAAACTCAATGCCATTGATTTCTTCAGTTTTCCAGCCTTTGAGAGCAAAGGTGTCATTGTAGATCGAACTGCAGCGGTTAGCACGGATATAGAAGGACTTGCAGTGTTTTTCTATTTCCTCCACGATTTCCTCGGAACATGATCCACAATCAGCTCTGAAGCGATTGATAATGGTTCCCATTCTGTTCAAATCTCTCAAAGAACCTCTTCAGCGTGTCCTTCTGATGGAAACGAACATTTGTGTTACCATCGCTATTCTCTATACCGACTATCAAATCGCCAATAACCGCCACGCCAGGGCGATAACCAAGGAACTTCTTGTATGTAGGCTTTGCATCATACTTCTCTGTCTCTATGAACTGATGGTCGAAATCAACATCATACATCTCACCCTCTTTCAGTTGGCCAGATGCAAATATACAATTGAGCAATAAAGTATTGAGAGTGTCAGCCGTATTGAAATCGTAGGTCTTGCCCATATCTGATGTGTATGAAATGTTTTCTTGCGTCAACTCCTTTATCGCCCTGAGGATAGTATCAGAGCTACAAGTGCGAAGTGTCGGATGAAGTGAGAGGTGGTTCATCAAATGAGTAGTGACATCCTCAATACATGAACCGCCACAGAAGTAGATACTCATGAGAGAACGGATGATTTCGCTGTACTGATAACCGAACGATCTACACCTTAGACCGAGGGTTGAGTCGATGACAGATGATAATGTGGAGTCAAATTGCTCCATGATTGAAAATAATCCCCCAAAAGGAGTGAGTCTCTCAGATTTAATTTGTATCTTCGCCATGTCTATCGTTGGATTCTCTTGTTTTTTTTTGCAACACTAAGATAAGTGAAAATTCTGACATGGCAAAATCCTGAGCAACTTTTTGTTGCTCAGGTACTTAAAAAGTTTAATTTATAATAGTGTTGCGGAATTAAGGATGTTTACCATATTAATCTGTTTTTTGTTTTCGGATGATCATTCTTATTTTTGTGTTCAAAGCATTGAGATCATCCACTGTCAATGCTCTAAAAGATTTACCTGCTATTCGTGGGTCTTTACAAAAGGCATCCACACGGTTCCAGTCTGTCGTATCTATGCCGTATATCTGCAACTGGTGAAGTACTCCGCTACGTGCCTTGCGTAGGATATCATACTGCTTACGTCTTCGCTCGTCATAGCCCTGTAATATCCTCCATCTGCCTGCACATAGCATCATACTCTTTATCTAACATCTGATGAAGGTGTACTGTTCTGTTTTGTGTGAACTGATAGATCAGCGTTTCCTTGTCAGCACCAGGCATCTTTTTTAGCAGGGTATAAAACCGTGCGTAGTTCCTGACTGCTCCCATAGCTTTTCCTCCTTCCAATCTTTATACGCTTTACGACCAGAAGCTACAGCCTCTGTAAGATCATCGCTAAGGTCACTTTGACCGAACAATGGTATGCCGTGTACACTCACATATAGCTCACCATTAAATTCCATTACTTGTACGGCTTTCACGTGCCTCTGCATCGAGCCGTGCCTGTCGTTTGTTCTGCATTCTGTCGGCACGTTCCTCATGCCATGTTTGCAATCTCTTCTTGAGTTTGTCTAAAAATGTTGCCATAATCTTTTTTGTTTTAGTTGACAAGTTTACGGGTTTACAAGTTGACATGTTAATAGTACTGATAACTTGTTTACTCATTCACTCGTCTACTCGTTTACTTACTGATATAATATGTTTGAATTAATTTTCCGTTTCGTTTGATAAGCAGTTGGGTCTGACCATCTTCTCTCATAAGGTAGGTGCTTATATCGCTTTTCACTGCAATGTCTTTGCGGACATACAACTTAGATATAAACCAGTCTACAAAGTCTTTCAACTGTTTCCATTCCTCTTCAGTATCTTCTATCCCTCGCAAAGAGTAAGTATTACTAATAGCCATCTGTAGCTTTAGCAGCCACATCGGTTTGTCGTTCGGACATACAGACTTGTATCTTAACATTTCCATAACTACTCTTTTAAAGCTTTCCACTCAACTTTTATCAATGCAACAAGTTTACCGCTACCTTTGCATATTGGGCACTCTTTTTTGTATGGTTCTTGATACTCGTCCTCTTGCCAGTGATAGCCATTACCTTGACAGTACGGACATTTGAAGCCTTTGCTTTCTATGACTTCTGTCATTCGACTACCTGGGCTAAGTTTCCCTGGTGTAATCTCAATTATTCGTCTCTCCTTACTCATAGTTTTATTGTAACTCTAATTGAACATTAAAATGATACTCTCTGCACAGCCGTTTTACCTGTACTACATCGAACGGCTCTCTGTCAAAAGCGAAGAAGATTGTGCGTTCTCGTGTAAGTACTCTCACTCCTTTCTTCCGTAGCTTGTACAACAGGTTGTCTCGCTTGTTTGCCATAGCTTTTACTCTTTTGTTTCACCCCAGTATATCTCTGCTCGCTCTTTCCATATCGTGTAATAGCCAAGATTGCCAAAATAGCGTCCCTTACTGATAGCTCTGTAGCCCTCGACCCATATCTTCAGTGCTGCATCAAACATAACGCTTACTGCCGTGCGACCTGAAGGCTTATTGCCGTCTGCCTGACTGATAAAAATGAGCAGCTTATCACGATGTCGAGCCTTGAATTCCTGATACTCCTTAAAGCTCATCTGTGTGTACTGGAAACTATCAATGACCACTATGTCGGGGCTTTTACGCTTCTTAAGACGTGCATCAAGATCTTCCATACTCTCACTGATGAGGATAAACCGCCGTGCAACATCTTGCATACCTGCTTTCATAATTGCATTCTTCATTGTTAGTGAGAAACCCTCCTCTAAGGAGTTATAAGCAATCTTTCCGTACTTTGCCAACTCTTTACAGAGCTTCATCGTAAAGCTGGTCTTACCGCTTCCGCTTCGTCCCCAGATGAACCATACACCGCCTCGTTCTGGTGCTCCGAAGGCCTCCGCCCAGTCTCCTTCAAATGGATAGGTTTCTTTCTTCATGCGCAGCATATCGGTTACTGACATTGCTCTATTCATTACCTTTAGCTTTATGGTTTGAATTTTGTTTGGTACTCAAACACTGTTTTACCACTGTTTGAGCTCCCTTCCCTTCGGAGGGGCTGGGAGAGGCTTTAGCCATTAACTTCACTCTATGAATACTCTTCTTCACACGTCTTAGGTCAAACTCAAATTCTTCTGAATCTCTCACCACTTCTGATATGTGTGCCTTGTCAGTTATGCCATTCGCAACACAGACGGCATAGACATCGTGAGCACCTGTACGTTCAAGCTCAAAGAATTTGCGACCGATACGTGAATGAATCTCGTTGTATCCACACTTGTTGTATCTCAGTCCCATTGTCATACGACGCTTGATATAGCTTGTAGAGAAGAAGACGATACCACACTTATCCTCCAAACGGTTGTACAAGTCAATGAAGTAATGAAATACACGCTCTGGCAACTTATCGGCTTCATCGAAAAGAAGCAGCGGTGCTTTCATCTGAATGAGATCGTCAATGATTCTGTCGAGCAGCTCTCTAATGCTGTAACCTTCTGTACGCTGACCGATACGGCGTGCAATCTCACGAATAAAATCGCTCTTCTTCATATCTTCTGAACAGAGAATATAAAACACCTCGCCATGCTCACTTGCATACAGCTTAGCTGTGGTTGTCTTTCCGCAGCCTGCTTCACCAACTACCCACGTAACGTTCTTGACTGTTTGAGCATCGTTCATAGCGAACACCATTTCCTGATAGGCTTTCGTCTCAACGACTTGCCAGTCTGTACCAGTAGTAGTTCCAAGCTGCGATGCAAGGTTGCGCCACATATCGTCGCTGATATTCTCCCACTTGCCCTGCAAGATACTACTCACTGTTGCGCTACTTGTTCCTGTAAGGCTCTGTGCAGCCTTGTTCTGACTTGGATACTTGCTGACATATTGTTTCAAGCTCTCCTGTATCTGTCCTTTTTCGTTCTTTGTTAGTTTCATATTGTTGTTCTTTTTATTAATTGTTCTTGGTTCAGTGAGGCATTGCCTCGCTGCTTATAATTACCTTATCACTTTCAGTGCATAAGTGACCCACTTTTGATGCGTAAGTGAATGACTTATCATCGGTTTCTTTATAGTTTTCCTGCCGTTGCTGCCATATCAACCACTGCCGTCTCAACCTCCGCCCAGTCTTCAAGGCTTACTTGCTTTGTCTTCCTTCCAATCTTATACTCTTCAGGCGACTTGCTATAGATGCCTGTACGACGTTCAATCTGTCTGCGCTCGGCTGCTGTCATTCCCTTAGGCTTTGGACTGCGTAAGCCGTGCTGCTCTGGCATTACGCCGTGAGCCTTTTCAATCTCACGTCCTGCAACGGTACGCTCAATGCGGTCAGTGGTATTCGCAGCCTGTTCCTGCCTGATGAATGCTGCTTCGCCTTCTGTCTGCTCTTGTATCGCACGATGTATCACAACGTAAGGTTCTGCTACTCGTTCAAACCTCAGACTGCCGTCAGCCTCTTTCTTATAGAGTCGGATACTTCCGAAGTCGTAAGGATCATACTTAACAACGAACCGCTCGTAAGTGTGCTGTCTTCGCCACTCATGATCAGGAACACCAGGTTCGCTCATCACTTCATATTGTCGCTTCTCTTTCTTAATGGTAACACTGATACCTTGGTCCGTGAAGGTGCTCATACGCTTAGCCGTTACCCAGAACATATCCACCATGTCATGTGCCGTAACCTGCTGCGTTTCCTCATTCACGCTGCTGTCGTAGGTTTCCTGACGACTCTTGCCGTATGCCGGGTGTGCCATCTCGTTCCACTCCTTTGTAGCCTTTGCGTAAGCATCCTTCAACTCTTCAAGCGTATAAAGTGAGTCCTTGTTTCCTCAATAAATTCAAGGTTCGGACGGCTCGACATCTTCTTTGCCGTAATGTTCTGACCTGTGAAACGCCAATCCTTGTGCAGCACCTGCTGCTGAAAGCGACCGAACACCGCCTCAATGGTCTTTGATTCGCCGTTATAAGGCTGCGTGGTGCGGTGCACGTGGCAAAGCTTCTTAAACAGTCCGTCAGCATCCAGTTTCTTATGCCCACCTTGGTTGTCGTGAACAATCTCGTAAGGCTTGTGCTTGCTGATCTGAATTGCCATGCGATATGCGTGGTATTGCGCTTCGTAGTCCTCCGTGTCGCTGATGTGCCAACCAAGCATCACCTCACTCATCGCATCAATGACTACATAGACCTGCGTGGTGCGTACCTTACCAGTATCATCCTTATAATATAGGTTCAGCTTCGTGCCGTCGCCATACCATAGCGCATCACGCTTCGTTGGCAGTGCCGTACGGTGCTTACGTCCGAACTTCTGTCGTGCTGCCTGCTCACCATGTACAGCATCGTACCATAGTGGCATAATCGCAGCACTGTTTAGCCATCGCTTCATACCGCTAAGACTTTTCAGTGGTTTCCAGCCGTTTGCTTCTGCCTGGCGGTTTGCCTCTTCAAAGAGCTGCACATCGGTATAGACTGGAACCCTGCAACGTTTCAGTGCGATGAGTAGCTGTCCGAACTCGTCAGTAATCTTCTGCGTGTTCTTATTTCCGACCTTACCGCTGATAAGACTCTTGTAGCCATCTGCCTTGAAAGCCTTAATCTTTGCTTTCAGTCGTGCTTCATTCTGTGGAAGGGTGTGCTGATACTCTTCACGCATAGCTTCAGAACTCTGATAGATTACCTCCCAAGCTCCTGCAGTGCTGCCGTTCAAACTCTGACGGATTGCCCTACGCTGTGCCATCATCTTCAACAGCTCTTTCAGAACACTCGCATTAATGGTGTACTCTTCAATGAGCTTCTCTGTAAGATGTTCCTGCTTGCCGTTTCTCGTAGATGAAGTTTTCAAAGAACTCACGTGCCTCTCCGTCAAGCCGTATGCGGTCACGCATCATTGCTTCCTTCATTCGCTGCTCTGGATCACCGTATCGTTCCATATACCGAGCCTTGTATTTCTGAGGAATGGAACTCCATGCGTAGAGTGCCTGACCGCCCTCGCCACCTCCACGGTGTACGCTGACGATATTTCCACGGCTCATGTTCTGACGTAATGTAGCAGCTTTAATAACTGCATCACTACCTCCAGTCAGTTCCGCGTAGGTTACGCACAATATCTTGTTGAAGTATTCCATCCCAATTAAGTTATAAGCTCATCGCCATCAGTTCAACCTCACTCTGCAGCTCCACGAAGGCAGGTATGTTCATATCTTGCTCTCGACGTGTTACAACTCCATCCACAAAGACACTCACGCTGCCATCCTTGCGGTCCACAACCAACTTCACACGCTCACCGAAGGTCTGTGTCATTGTCTGTTCTGCTTCCTCGTGAGTAGTCTCAACGTCAGCCTGCTTCCAATTAGGAGTTCCATTCAGCTGTGTTAGTGCTGTGAAGCGAATCTTCCTTGCAAGTTCGCTGTCGCTTTGAAGTTCAGAGCCTTCCATACCATCATGGTCGAACAATCAAATACCTTACGAAGGTGCGCCTTGTTCTTTTCACTTACATAAATCTTCTTCTCCATATCATTTATATATCTAATATTTGCAAATCACGTCCCTTTTTTGTATCTTTGGACGCTGTTTATATCTTAAACACGCTGCAAAGATAGTGATAATTTTCAACCATCCAAACTTTTTGGGTGATAATTTTCATTTTATGTGTAAAATTTTATCAAGAATAGAGGAATTATCCAAGCATGAGGGGATAACTATCGGTGCTTTGGAGAAGAAAATAGGTGCCAGTAAAGGGGGTCTTATCACGTGCTATAGCTAAGGGTACAGACATACAAGCTAAATGGATAGAATCTCTTGTTGAAAATTATCCCCAATGCTCTGCGGAATGGCTCTTAACAGGCAAGGGAGACATGCTCAAAACAGCATTGCAGGAAGCAATAGCGGTAGAACCAGTCCGCTCAGAATCCCCTAATAAAGGCGCACCTTACTATGATGTGGATTTCCTCGGAGGCTTCGACCTCACATTTAACGATCAGACTATCAACCCTGAATACAACATTGACTTCAAACCGTTCAATAAGCAGGGAGTTAGCTGGGTGAATATCACAGGGCATTCTATGGAGCCCAAGATTAATCACGGAGATATCATTGCAATTAAGGAATGTAGACTTGAGGACGTGCAATATGGCGAGATTTACGCTGTCGTACTTGACACCATACGTACCGTTAAGATACTTCGTAAATCCAATAATCCAGATAGGATGCGCTATGTACCTATCAACGAGGAAAATTACGACGAGCAAGAGTACGACAATTCACGTATCCTCCGTATCTTCGAGGTGCTTGGTAACGTAAGTAGATTCATTTAAAAAATAATATATGTTTGACCCAGAGAAGACCGAACTTGATGAGTTCTTGAAAGAATATACCAGAGCACGACGTAATGCAGTGTTCTTTATTGAGAACTATTGGAACAAGCTACATCCTGATAATCCCATCATACTCACAGATGATGAGAAGCAACAGCTTTATAAAAGATTTAGAATGGCTCCGTTAGTTCATGATATCGTAGCCTATACAAAACGCTTGGAAGAACTGCGAGCAAAAGGCTATAAAGATTGGGAGATTGACGCATAACTATATTCAACTATAATACGTCTAATAACTTAAGTTTATATTATATGAAAGAGAAAAAGAAGTGGAGTGAGAGGACTCCACAAGAAAAGAAAAAGGCAAAGCTTAATCTTACTATATTAGCGGTAATTGGCTTAATCGTAGTGTCAGTATTAATTGCAGGTGCATTTAGCGACTCTCCAGAACCACAAGAGAAGAAAGAACCTGTGGCTGTTGTTCACAATGATGTATTAGATGCTTCAGTACGCCAGGTAAAACAGTTCTTAAAAAAGAATCTGAATGATCCTGAAAGCTATGATGGTGTTGAATGGAGTCCTGTATCACAGAACCCACACACCAAATGGTTCATAGTACGTCATAAGTACCGTGCAAAGAATCAATATGGTGCAACACAGATCTACAACCAAATCTTTACACTTGACAGCCTGGGCACAGTTATAAGCATTTCTGATGTTGAATAAGGTGCACGATAAGGCGCAAAAGTGAGAACGCACACACTTTTGTTGGGTGTAATACATCAAAATTAGCCTAAAAGCCTTGAAAATAAAGGAAATTCGACAATATGTCTATTAACGAGATATGATATTATACCCCTCCTTATACGGAATAAATGGGGGGGGGGGTAAATGATTAAAAATAGGGTCTATCCGCTTTTTTTCGTCTTTATTAGGGGGGTGAATGTGGTCAAAAACATAAAAAAAGTGTCACCCCTAATGTCACCCCTCTTTACACATTTCGTTTTACACTGTCACTCCAATCGTCACCCCTAATGTCACTCCAAAGCCATTTTTTACCTTAAAAACACACCTTTACAACCCAATAAAATAAAGAAAACGGCTTTCAACCGTTCAGAAACGTATTGAAATCCGTTCAACTATCGTTCAATCAGCGTTTTAGCTGTTTATACATACCCTTATTTTATCACCTTTGAGCGTATAAGCTCACCAGCCCTGATACAAGCCTTTTTGTTCAGTACAACCCCTCCCTTGCTCAGTCCTACACGCTCCAGCGAGCTTTGCTTAATACCAATCTCCTCAGCCGTCAAAACGCTGTAAATCGCAGGAATTGAGCCAAAGTAATAATTCTTCCTCCCTTTCATCAATTGTACGTGTATTACCTTTGTCATAGTTATCTCTTTTTGCTTGCAAATATACAAAATAGTTACTATGTACGATATTTTAACCATATAATATTTTACTAAATGCGTAAAATAAAAGGTAAGCTGTAAATAGCCTACCTCATCAATTTACACATAAAACAACCCTGTCATAGCTATTTCCTGCGCCTTTGTCGCCGTCAATACTCCTTACACTATTAAGTACACATATTCAGGCTTAAAACGTCCCAAATCGCCCCATTTACCCTCCTATGTAACATTATTCTCTCAAACACCGTTCAAACGCTCGTCGAATGTAACGCAAATGTAACACGATTGTAACATTTCGTTTTGCACCTCATTTATCCTATAATACTCCGTAACTCTCTGATAAACAAACAATCTAATCACGTTCACCCAAACATCGTACTTACACATTTCGTTTTATCCCCCCTTAACCTCTAAGCAGAGTTCGGACATTTCCAACTCAATCTTATTTCTATTGCTGTGTATTATACGCTGTAGAGCGGGTGTAAAAGTCAGCTTGGGTGCAAACCACATACGACTTTCCTTTTGGGTAGATAGCGTGCGATGCTGCAGGAAATAAAGAAAGGCAGGTATCTCGGCTTTCAGCTTTTGCAGAAAGTCGGTGTCGTCACTATCAAGCCTGTTTATTTTTCTTACCCAATATCGGGTTTCTCCCACATCAATGATGACAGGGAGTAACTCGTTATTGGAGCAGAGCACGAACTTGGCAAAGAAGGAGATTTCGTCTCTGTCTTTGCCTTTTGCTTCCACCTTATAAGAAAGTGTCGTACTAAGGTTTTTGAGCCGCTCACTATCTTCCCTACGGTTGAGCAATACTTCGTCCACAACGATAAGCAGTTTCCCTGCCCAATCTGCATTGAACTGGCTGCGGAAGTCCTCATTCGTGTTGAAAGTTACATTGTTCTGAAAAACAGCTTTAAGGAAGTTAAGGAATGTACTCTTGCCTGTATTCCTTTCCTCTGACACCATCAAAAGGATGGGAAGTTTCTGCACAGGTTGAAGATAGAGCAACTGTAAATAATCAATGCCCAACTCATATTGTTCCCCGAAGATGTGATGTATCAAGGATTCGATGTGTGGAAACTCTCCTTCTTTTGGCTGGTGCCCTATTGGTTCATAGAGATTAAGAAACTTATCGACCACAGGTTGATAGTTCACATGGTTGGGAACAGTGCAAAAGCCATCATACTTTGGGACTGTGGCAATGAAATCTTTGCCATAGTCCTGCCGTAATGTCTCATTGTTCCACACAATACGCTTCTTGACAAAACCGCCATTGATGCGTGGTTGGTTCACAATCTTGTATAAGGTTGTACCAACACGGATAAAATCTTCGTGTGCCATAAGTTACTTCTGCATTAAAGGTTTGCTGGTCATGATGTACCTTTGGGCTTCTTGATTTATCTGTGCAGAAGTTTTAATTGGGTTCTGCCGTAGCCACGCTTCAAGTTCAGCTTTCTCAAAGTAAAGCATCTTTCCTTGTGGTTTGTAATGTGGTATCAAGTTTCCAGAAGTAAGTTTGTAGAGATAACTCTTGGAAAGATTTAAGAACTTGCTTGCTTCCTCGAAGCTAAGCACGTTTTTGTTTGTAAAGAGAAGTTGTTCGAGTTCATAAACTCGTTCCTCTATGGTCTTTTCCATATTTTTTATTTGTTAGGTAAAACGATAGAGGGTGCGCACCCTCGTTGCTGTTAACGAGGGCAAAATTATGGAAGAAAAGAAAGGTTACGGTTGATAGATGTTTGACATCTCAACCTTTGCTCAACCTTTTTTCAGTTGTTTGATATATTTGTCAATGATTTCTGAACCTTTCGGCTCTGGTCTGGCACTGTCGTTGGCAGATGAAAGATCGGTACGGGTTAATGGCTTTTCTTTTGCTTTACCCAAAACAAGCTGTTGGGAAGCAATGACTGATTGCCATTCGTTTGTGATATAATTGCGTGCGTTTAGTTGCGACATTAAATAAGCTAATAAGCGGTTGTTATTAGATACTAATACGCCTTCTAACTTCCCATTGAAGAAGTTTGTCAGGTTTTGTATAGTGATTGATGTAGTAAAAACTCGTGCTTCGTTGATACAATTGGTGAGGATTTCTATTTGTTCGGTAGTAAGAGTAGAATGGAAAATATTAGCTTTACCAACAACCTTCTTTTCTTCTTTTCGCTCGTTAGCCTTAGGAGTATGAATTTCGTTGATGACAATAGAGTTAGGTGCCATTGGAGTTGCCATAATCAAGAAATCTATTTCTTTTTTAAGATAAACAGCACATTTCTCAAGTACAATCGCTTCAATCAAAAATGAAAATAATGGAAGCCTATCATTGTAAAAAGTTGGCTCTGCTGAGTACTTTGCAAAATCAAAGTCTAAAGGATTGAAGTCCATCCATTGCGCTTTTTCCTCTCTTGTTAAAGATTCATAGAAGGTACTTTCCCATAATAATTCTTTTTCTTCATAGTATGCCTCCACGCAAGATATAGCAGGGTATGAAAGATATAGTCGAGATAATTCATCTGTTCTACGCATAGACTCTTGTTGAAGCATAGACTTTGCTTGCTTCAATTCGAGGAACTCTTTCTTTCGATAGATGCTATCTACATAATTGGTATAAGCTGATGAAACACACCGGTCTATCAACTTCTGTAATCTATCAAATTTCTTTTTTCGTTCTAAGTCTTCCATACTTAGAGGTGTTTCTGCGTTACTTCATACATTATACATTGCAATGTAAAAAAGAAGTCGGCAAAGATAAGTATTAATATTCTTAATAGCAGTTTTTAATATTACCTAGAATAAGATTTGGGAGTAGTTTCCTTCTCCCAAATCCTGGTTATTTCACGTTTTCCTTCGTTAGGAAATAGAATTACCTTTTCATCTTCTTTTTATATTCTTCGGTTTTACCTAAATTGTATTCGCGGAGAGTTATCTCTATGCTGACAATGTCAGATAGGATAAGTTCAGCCTGCTACTAACTATGACACTTTTGAAAATTATGGTAGTCACCTATCATAAGTACAATATACATCAAAGTGGTCAGAATACAAATCTACAACTTACTTGGGGTCTTCTTTATCCATGAAGACCCCTTCTAAAATACATCATTAATTTTCATATTGCTAAATAATTAAAATTAGTATAAAATAGGAATCTCTGACAACATCTTACTCTCCCACATTCATGCAGTACCATCAGCGTGTATAGGCTTAACTTCTCTGTTCGGAATGGTTTAAGAGGTGTGTCACTATAGCTATAGTTGCCATTTAATTGCAAAGATAAGAAAAGATCATGAAATACACAAAAAATAACTATTACAACATGAAGAATGAGAATAAAAGGAAAATTTGCAGAGTAACTATTCAGCGATAAGGTGTATAAACTATTGTTGATTATCAATAAGTTACATAAATAGATACATACAAATTCTAATAAAGAATTTCATTTCGAACCTTTTTGCCACAATGTTACGTTTATAAGTTCTTGATATTCAACGTTCATTATCGCTGAATAGTTACAAAGGGAAGAGTTGTCGTTAATTAAACATAGAACTGAGTATTGGAAAACTATGAAAGTACACTTTTCTCATAGTATTGTTACAAAGTACACTTTTAGTACATATTGAAAAAGTAAAATCCCTTATAAATCAGCGATTTACAAGGGATTTATAGTACCCAGACCCGGGCTCGAACCGGGATGGGTTGCCCCACTGGTGTTTGAGACCAGCGCGTCTACCTATTCCGCCATCTGGGCTTGGCTTGCTGTTTAAGAACAACGAGTGCAAAGGTAGATAGATTTTCTGAATGTGACAAATTTTTGAGTGATTATTTCAAGACAGGGGCATGATTAATTAGAGTTTAGGGTATTTAACACTGAAAGATTTGGTAGAATAAGATATAAAAGGTAACTTTGGAGAAAAGACATAAACAGGTTAGCTTAAACAAATTATGACTACGACACAGAACAACTATTGTGTAATACTAGCTGGAGGGAGGGGTCGTCGCCTATGGCCAAGCAGTCGGAACAATTATCCAAAACAGTTTATTGATTTCTTCGGTGTGGGTCGCACACAGCTTCAACAGACCTTCGATCGCTTCTCTCAGATTCTTCCAAAAGAGAATATATACATCAATACTAGCCGAGATTACCTTGACATCGTACGTGAACAACTCCCAGAAGTATCCCTTGACCACATCATGGCAGAACCTATACACCGTAATACGGCACCAAGTGTAGCATGGGCAGTACACCGCATATCAATGTTTGATCCACGTGCAAACCTCATCGTATCTCCTTCCGATCAGAGTATCATCAATGAAGAAGCATTCCATCGTGATATCACCGAGGGCTTATTATTCATAGAGAAGAACGATGCCTTACTCACGATGGGAGTAAGTCCAACGCGCCCAGAACCAGGTTATGGATATATTCAGAAAGGTGTTTATACTGGTCAAAACGATATCTATAAGGTGCAAGCCTTTACTGAGAAACCTGACAGAGAGTTTGCTAAAATGTTCATGACAACTAAGGAGTGGTATTGGAATACAGGCTTATTTCTTGCTAACATACACTATCTTTGGCAATGCTTTACGAACTTTCTTCCATCCGTCATACGCAGTGAGGAAGAAACAAGAGAGATAATGAGTATTGAGGAAGAAGATGCCTTTATGCAAGAGAACTTCTCGCTTTATCCGAATATATCACTAGACTATGGTCTACTTGAAAAATCGAATAACACCTATGTAAAGAAGTGTCATTTCGGATGGGCTGATATAGGTACGTGGCACGGAATCTATGAGACAATGAGCAAGAAGGAAGGCGATAACGTCATTATAGACTCCGATGTCATCTTAGAAAACTCAGCCAATAACGTTATCAAATTACCGAAAGACAAATTAGCTGTCATCAATGGGCTCGATGGTTATATAGTAGCAGAAAAGGACAACGTATTATTTATCTGCAAGAAAGAAGACTCCTCTGCACTTGTGAGGAAATATGTCAATGAAGTACAGATGATTAAAGGAGACAAATTTATCTAACCTCTCTCTCCTATCCATCTCATATTCCGTCTGACAATACGTAACACCAATTATAAAACAAGAACGAGGACATATACCTTATTATATATGTCCTCGTTTTTGTTATCTACTAACAAACAAGACTCTATTTGTCTAACTCCTGGAACGCTTTAAATATCTTTGCAGCTATTTCCTGTTGCTCTTCAGCCTCAACTTTTACATGATGTTTGAAATCAACATCAGCCTCACTATTCATTGGCAATAGGTGGATATGAGCGTGATTAACTTCTAACCCCAACACAACTTGTGCCACCTTCTTACAAGGAAAGACCTCCTTTATAGCACGGGCAACCTTTTTTGCAAAGACTTCAAAGGCTGCCAAATCCTCATCACTCATATCGAAGATATAATCAATCTCCTTACGAGGAACCACCAAAGTGTGCCCCCTTCGTTACAGGATCAATATCCAAGAAAGCATAGAACTGATCATTCTCTGCACATTTGTAACTAGGAATCTCACCTGCTGCTATTTTACTAAATATTGTCATAAAAAGCCTCCTTACCGACTAAACATCAATTGAAATCTTATCTATACGCAACTTGATTGTTCCTCGAGGGATTGTTATCTCAACCTCATCCCCTACCTTCTTATTCAACAAGCCCTGCGCAATAGGTGTCTTTATTGATATCTTATTTTGCTTTAAGTTAGCCTCCGTTTCACTTACGATAGTGTACTTCATCTTAGCCTTAGTCTTAACGTTTGTCATCTCAACTGTGGACATAATCTGTACAGCCTCAGTGCTTAAACGTGACACATCAACGATCTTTGCTTGCGCAACTGTCATCTTCATCTCTGCAATACGAGCCTCTAAGTGGCGCTGAGCCTCCTTTGCTGCATCGTATTCAGAGTTCTCACTCAAGTCACCCTTATCAGCAGCTTCAGCAATAGCAGCCGATGCCTTAGGGCGTTCAACAGACTCTAAATACTGCAAATCGGCTACGAGTTTATCGTAACCTTCCTGTGACATATAAGCCATAATATCTCTTTTTAAATAATTAATACGTTTTTCAATAGACATAAAAAACATAGAATTCCAACATAACTTACCAATGTCGGAATCCCATATCCTCAAATGTCTTAATCTTTATATTCTGCTGCAAAGATAACTCTTAAATATGAGATAGCAAAGTTTTTAGAGGTTAAAAATACTTTTTAAAAAAACAAATCTCTATATTGCTGCTAACCAATGATTACTATTAATCTAACACATTTGTAGGTATAAAAGAGGAGTCTTTATTACAATTTGAAGATATATAATAAATTTCGCTTGATATATATCAATAAATCAAACAAGACGTAAAAAAGACAATAAAAAACTTGCATGTATAAAGAATACTACCTATCTTTGCATCGTGTTTTTCATAGTATTAGATTTAAGGTTAACAAAGGTTGGACTACAGCGGTAGTCCTTTTTTTATGTCCTTAAGTCTCATCTAGCCAAGAAATAGAGACTAATACGCTTATAATTAGGAGTGTTGCGACACATAAACAAAGACTTTTACCCATACTGATTGAGTCTTTATCCTGTCTTGTAAGAAGCATATCTCAATCATACAAACGAGTATCTAAGACAGATATTATTACTTTTTAAATTAGAGGGAACGCCCTTCTCCATTCAAAAAGAGCGTTTTCTTGACGTGAGAAGAGGCTCTCTTCTTATGAAAGAAAGCCTCTCTTTATCAATAGACCAATAATACATGAATCAGAAACAACAGCTTATACAAAACAAAAATGCTTCGAATCCCACTTTATATGTGGGTTCGAAGCATCATTATTAATCGTCTTAAGAAACGCTAGTTATCTATTACGAATCATGTTCAAGAAGTATTCATGCACGTGTGTATCTGCATCTAATTCAGGGTGAAAAGCTGTCACCAGCTGGTTACCTTGTCGTGCAGCTACAATCCTATCATCCACCTTTGCCAATACTTCCACAGCCTCTGTAGCTTCTTTTATATAAGGAGCTCGAATAAAGGTCATCGGTATCTTACCTTCAATCCCCACAAATGTAGACTCCACTCTAAAGCTACCTAGCTGCCTTCCATAGGCATTGCGTGCTGTAGTTATTTGCATTGTACCCAATCGAGGAGGTGCAGGAGCAGTTTCACTATTGCCCTCCACGTCACGAGAAAGGAGTATCAAGCCCGCACAAGTGCCAAAGACTGGTAAGCCATTCTCTATTTCTTCACGAATAGGCAACAATAAACCTAATTCATCCAAGAGCTTTCCTTGCGTCGTACTCTCGCCTCCTGGGATAATCAAAGCATCTTTCTCCTGTAACCAATCCTGCTTTTGACGCACTTCAAAGCAGTCTACTCCTAACTTGCAGAGTATCATCTCATGTTCAAGGAATGCCCCTTGCAAAGCAAGAACAGCTATTCTCATTGTCCACGTTCAGCCATGAGCACCTCTATCTCATGCTCGTTGATACCCACCATAGCCTCACCTAAGTCTTCAGATAACGCTGCCAAAGCCTTCGGGTCATTATAGTTTGTAACGGCTTTCACTATGGCTGCGGCACGCTTAGCAGGGTCTCCACTCTTAAAGATACCCGACCCTACGAATACACCTTCAGCACCCAGTTGCATCATCAAAGCGGCATCGGCAGGTGTTGCCACACCACCAGCTGCGAAGTTTACCACTGGTAGTTTGCCATGCTCATGCACGTATTTCACCAAGTCATAAGGCACCTGCAACTGCTTAGCAGCCTCATACAACTCATCCTCACGCTTGCTTACCAGTTCACGAATCTGGCTCTGCATCAGTCTCATGTGACTTACAGCTTGCACCACATCACCCGTTCCAGGCTCCCCTTTCGTTCGAATCATTGTAGCGCCTTCAGCGATTCGGCGCAATGCTTCTCCTAAGTTACGAGCACCGCAGACAAACGGTACATCAAACTGGTTCTTATCGATATGATAGATGTTATCAGCAGGTGACAACACCTCACTCTCATCGATATAATCAATCTCAATTGCTTGCAGGATCTGAGCTTCAGCAATGTGTCCAATGCGGCACTTAGCCATCACAGGAATAGTAACTGCTTGCTGAATACCCTTGATCATCTTAGGGTCACTCATACGTGAAACACCACCTGCTGCACGAATGTCAGCGGGTATTCGCTCTAAAGCCATTACTGCACAAGCACCCGCAGCTTCGGCTATTCGCGCCTGTTCAGGTGTAGTTACATCCATGATAACACCGCCCTTTAACATCTGAGCGAGATTACGATTTAATTCTTGTCTATTAGTCATATTGATTTGATATTAATGTTTTCTCCATTCCGTCGGAGCCTGTCCCATCTGCTTCTTAAAGAACTTTGAGAACTGAGCTTGCGAACTAAAGCCAAAGTCATAGGCTATTTCTTGGATAGTTGATTGCGTTGTACGCAACTGACAGGACAATGCCTCTGCCAGCGTGTGATCGATGATACTCTTCGGCGACTTGCCTGATATGCGATGAGCCACTTGTGAGAGATAACGTGGCGAAACGTTCAGGCAGTCTGCATAAAAGGCTACATCACGGTTTGTTCGATAGTGCTTCTGTACTGCCTCTAAGAACTCGTTGTACAACTGACTACTGCGTCCACTTAGGTCGCTCGTGCGTGCAACGAGTGTTCGGATGTATTCCTTTGCATGCTTTATAGCGTCTTCCATCGTTTCATCTTGGCTTAGATAAACCGCAAGAGCCGATGAGAAACTATTTGAAAGACCATGCTGTAACACTTCATCCAGCACTAATGAGCGTACACCTTGCTTATTAGCACTTATCGAAGCTGTTATTTCTGAATCCTGTAATGAGGTACAATTAAAAATGCGTTCGGCATCACTTTCACGCAGTATGACCACAGAACAAAGGGGCAATAAGCGGTGACGAATCTGCATAATAACGTCATCTGTCATCAGGCGGTCACCATTGCTTGCCGTCACAATGGGGTCATAAATAATGTGATGAGGTCTATATTTCGATAGAGCTTCTACAATGACAGCAAGCGTATCGGTTGTTCTTATCATACCAATCTTCACCGTGTTGGGTTGCATATCGTTGATGATTGCTTCAATCTGACCCTTTACAATATCAGCAGGAAGATCATAGAAAGCCTGAATACCCACAGTATTCTGCACCGTAATTGACGTGACTGCAGACACGGCATAACCACCCAATGCGGCTATCGTTCTGATGTCAGCTTGCACACCAGAGCCTCCCGTACTATCCGAACCAGTTATTGTGAGTATTGTCTTCAATGGTCTTTAATTATATTTTGACTACAAAGTAAAGAGAAAATATCCATTCCTGCAAGACTTGTTCCTATATTGACAAGAAAAACTAAAGTTATGACCTCTTTTGTTACTCATACCCCTTATTATTATAGCACACTATCGAATGGAACTAACAAGATCTAGAAACTATTAGGAAGGTAATAGTTGATAACAACAGAGAAGAATACCTACAAACAGGTATTGCGTCGTTAACAATAAACAACTAAATTTGTCGCAGATTTACAAACTCATATACTATAATGAATAAAATCTTAATGTTTTTGATTGCTTTGATGTGCTCGCTCGCATCAATGGCACAAGGAACCGATGCCATGTTATTCGGTGACGTAAAGGCAAAAGAGGGTGGACAACATCTTCCACATGCCACAATCAGAGTGAAAGGTACAAACCTTAAGACTCAATGTGATGGTACAGGACACTTCAAACTAAGTAACTTACCACTCGGAAAACAAACTATCATCGCCACACTGGATGGTTATCAATCCCAGGAGAAGGAGGTAGTAATGACCGAGAACAAAGGTACTGATGTTTATTTCGAGCTTGAGAAAGACCCATTGGAACTTAGTCAAGTGGTGGTAACAGGTACTCGCACAAGTCATTTTATTAAGGATGTGCCTATCAGAACAGAAGTTCTTACATCTCAAGCTCTCACTAAGAAGAACGCACAAAACCTCTATGAAGCTCTAGAAGGTGTACCAGGAATCCGCGTAGAACAGCAATGTCAGTTCTGTAACTTCTCTGAGGTACGTATGCAAGGGCTTGGTGCAGAGCATACACAGGTGCTTATTGATGGTGAACCAATATACTCTGGACTTGCAGGAGTATATGGTCTTCAGCAGATGGGAACGAATGATATCGACCGACTTGAGGTTGTAAAGGGCGCAGGCTCTGCCTTGTATGGAAGTAGTGCAGTAGCTGGTGCCATCAATATCATCTCTAAGGAACCAACCTTCGAGCCTACCATCAATGGTGATATACAATTCGGTAACTATGGCTTAAGGGCTATAAAGGCTCTGGTTCTATGCGTTACAACAACATTGGTATCAGTGTCTTTGCACAAAGAGCAGAGATGGATGCTATCGACGAGACGCAAGACGGACTTACTCGTAAGGAGGTGAAGCATAAGGATGGGGTATCTGATCGTGTAAACGAAACGATGAATAATCTTGGTTTCAACCTCTACTTCTATCAGCCATTTGCAAAGAATGATAAGCTTGTGTTGCGTGGTAAGGCTATAGACGAGCATCGATTCGGTGGAGTTATGACCAATAATCAATATTTGAACCCCTATACTGATCAGACAGAGGACATCCGCACGAATCGACTCTCTGCTGATTTGACTTATAACCTACCACTGGGTGCGCATTCAGAGTTGAATCTTTCAACCGCATACGTATACCACAAGCGCAATGCAACGAATGATACTTTCCTCCATGACTACATGGATTCGCACAAAGATCCAGCACATCCAGATGAGGATGGAGCTACTCCTCCTGTAGAGATGATGCGCCCTTACATTGCTAAGGAGCACACGATAACTCCTTCACTCACCTTCACTTCTATCTTAGATAAGCATACATTACTTGCAGGAGTGCAGGCTTACTTCACTCGCTTACGTGAGACTGGTTTGTATGTAATCTCTGCTGAAGACGAAAAGACAAGTCCTTATTATGGCGTACCATACACTTCTATCGGTAAAAAGCACGCTAACGAGGTTGGTTTCTTTGTACAGGATGAATGGAACATAACACCTAAGTTGACCGTTGTTCCTGGTATTCGCCTCGACTCTCACAGCTCTGGTGAAGAATATTCTACCAGTGTGAAAGTTTCAGATAGCGCATTCCCTTCAACGAAGTTCAGCAAGACAACCATCAATCCACGCATTGCTGTGAAGTATGAAGTTACCCCATCGCTCATCCTTCGTGCGAATATTGGAACTGGATTCCGTGCTCTTATGGCTTCTCAGAGGATCTCCACCTATGTAGTGGTTCGCCACGTGTATGGAAGTCATCTAACTTGAAAGGCGAACGTGCCATCAGTTATAATCTTTCGGCAGACTATTATAGCAAGCAGTATCAGTTCAGTATAAATCTATTCCGCACCAACCTAAAGGATAAGATACAATTCTCTCCTGCCGACGATGAGGTTAAGAAGTTTGGATACTCGTATCAATGGGAGAATGTAGATGATGCTTACGTACAGGGAGTAGAGCTTGGTGCAAAGGCAAGTATCGCTCGTAACCTCACAGCAGGCGTCAACTGGACATTCAATCAAGGTAAGTTTAAGCACGAGCGTGCTGAGTGGTCTGACCCAAATGATGAGTCAGTAAAGGAGTTCCCACAGCGTCTTAAATACGCTAAAGAGAGTCGTTACATCTCTCGTTTCCCTGGTATGACAGGCGACTTCGATATCGACTACACTCCTGGCACATGGACTTTCTCTCTCACAGGATCATTACAAGGTAGCATGTACATCGACTATAACTCCGAAGACGCAGGTCAGAACTCTAAGATCAAGAAGACTTCTACATTCATGCTATTCAACTGTCGCGCTTCAAAACGCTTAGGAATGTGTACCATCTATGCTGGTGCTAAGAACATCTTTAGCTATATCCAAGATGAGAAACACACGGATGATGCCGCCTTCATGTACGCCCCTGTCTATGGTGCAACATGGTATGTCGGTCTCAGTGTGAAGCTATAACTCTCTGATCATTTATATAGTAAGAGTCGTATTGTCTGGTTGACAATGCGGCTCTTTTTGTTGCTATTACATACGTGTAATATCCATCAAGACATTCCACTTTATGGGAGTAAGCTAACTAATTCAAGCCTTGCGACTGGGTTTCAGAGCCGTGAGACTATGTGTTTCAGATATTTGAGACTGTGTGTTTCAAAGCCTGAGACTGTGTGTTTCAAGCCTTGAGACTATGTGTTTCAGATATTTGAGACTGTGTGTTTCAGATATTTGAGACTGTGTGTTTCAGAGCCTGAGACTGTGTGTTTCAGAGCCTGAGACTCTATGTCTCAAAATCTGAAACAATAAGTGTCATGGTTTGAATCCAATTTGAATAGGTGCATAAAAAGACATAAGACGCATGAGAAAGGAAACAAGGGAGAAATAATGCGGAAATGTATTAGACAAAGAGCACGAACAGAATTCAAAAAGGATTTAAATAAGAACAACTCCCCTCCGAACGGAGAAGGAGCGTTTAATGAGTATGCCTTAAAGCATTAATGCGTTGCCCGATAATAGGGTGAAACAGCGAAAGCATTCGAGGCTTGCGTGTTCATAGAAGGGTCGGAAATGGTGATACCAGAATAGGTGGTGATGGGATATATAACACCATTTCTATCGACGACTGCCGATAGATAGGATGGTGTATGCCGTTTGTAAGGGACAAGCAGATTGAGCTGATTGCGGAATTGAGATAGAAGGATAGGCTCGTTAACTGCCCTCTTCTCAACATAATCTCCCATATCGAAGAAGATAGAAGGATTATATCCATCCATCGTTTGAATATTAGTGACTGGCACCGAGACAAGGTTTGTTGAATGGTTTATTTGTCGCATGATATTCACCATGCCTTCAGCTTGGGAGCAGTCGATAACACTGATTGTTCCGTATGGACTTGAGTAGCTGCTATAGAAGTTATAGAACTCATCTACTACATTCTGATAGTTTGGATTACTCTTAGTAAGCTCATTCCACAGCTGTTCATAAGGCATACCATGCGCCATAATCTCCGTTGGGCAACCAATAAGATAATGCGCACTATGTCGCAACTCGTAGGCTACCTCTATCGTCGACATATAACAATCATCAAAGAGGATATACTGCATTTTACCTATGCCCGATTGTGCAATACCTCGATCTAAGATAGAAATATCTGTCTTGTAGGTATCACCACCAAACCAGCGGGTTAAAGGTTTAGATTCTACATCACGCCATCTTTTCTGTAAAGTATTCGAGACACTAGTACGTGTACCTGCATAAGAAGGAATCCATCCCATACCATGGCAACCCACAATCATGGAGTAATTGCGTGCTGGAGCATAGGCCTTTACACGGGTAAGAAGGTTAGTAATCCATCGAGACGTGTTCAGTTGCTGGTTGGGCTGCGTGTTATCAAACTTCGCCAATGTATCATCTACGCATTGACCACGTTGATACTTAACATTGATCAATGCTCCCTTCTCTGGAGCTTCAGATATAAATACAACCAACCGTTTATTGCCTAATCCACCTTCATTAACTATGGCTTGCTTCATGTCACGCAGGTTCGTCTTAAAGTAATCATACAAACTATAAGGGTCGCCCGACCATGGCATATAAACAATGATGGTATTATCTACTTCATTTGCATTACCATTCGTATTTGGATCTGGTAATGGATCATCAGTACAAGAAGACAATGCAATGACTGCAATCAGCTGTAGGAAAAAGAGGAACTTCTTCATTCTATGCATATTAAAACTCGATTGGATACATCAAAATAGTAATCTTTACTTATAAGAGGAAACGTTATCAACAACGTTATTATTCCTTTCCTTTTATAAAGGGAAAGCCTTGCAACATCACAAGAGATGTGGTAAGGCTTTCCATAGTCGTATTGGGAGTAAGTCGAATGACTTACTTTACAATAATCAAAGAGTAATTCTTCTTACCTTTCTGGACGAGAAGATATTTCCCATCAATGAGATCTTCGGCTGTTACAGGCTGATCGAAAGCTGCGAGCTTCTCCTTATTCAAGGATACACCACCGCCCTTCACGAGCTTGCGCATTTCGCTCTTACTGGGGAAGATCTGCATGCCTTCCTGATTGAAGACATCAACTGCTGGCTGCCCCAGAACGTCCTTTGACACCTCATAGTGTGGTACATCCTTAAAGACATCAGCGAAGGTCTGCTCATCTAACTGCAATAGATTCTCCTTCGTACTCTTACCAAATAAGATGTTAGAAGCGGCGATTGCCATGTCAAGATCCTCTTGAGAGTGAACCATGCGAGTTACTTCTTCAGCTAAGCGACGTTGCAATGTGCGGCGTCCAGGGTCTTGGCGATGCTCTTCGATAAGCCCATCAATGACATCCTTTCTCTAATGATGTGAAGATCTTAATGTACTTCTCAGCATCATCATCGCTCACATTCAACCAGAACTGATAGAATGCGTATGGTGTTGTGCGGTTGCGATCGAGCCAGATGTTACCACTTTCTGTCTTACCAAACTTCTTTCCGTCAGCCTTAGTAATTAGAGGACAAGTAAGGCAGTAAGCCTCAGCCTCACTACCAAGAGTACGACGAATAAGCTCGGTACCAGTGGTCATATTACCCCCATTGGTCATTACCACCAAGTTGCAACTTAACGCCGAATTTCTCATATTGATATAAGAAGTCGTAACCCCTGCAAGAGCTGATAAGTAAACTCTGTAAAGCTTAGTCCATCACGAGCCTCACCATTGAGACGCTTCTGAACACTGTCTTTAGCCATCATATAGTTGACTGTGATATGCTTACCCACTACACGAGCAAAATCCAAGAAGGTGAAGTCCTTCATCCAATCATAGTTATTCACCATCTCTGCCTTATTGGCTTCGTTGCCATCAAAGTCTAGGAACTTACTAACCTGCTTCTTGATAGCCTCTTGGTTATGGTATAGTGTTTCAGCATCGAGGAGATTACGCTCCTGGCTCTTACCAGATGGATCACCAATCATGCCCGTAGCACCTCCTACGAGTAGATAAGGCTTATGTCCACAACGCTGCAAATGGCGTAGCATCATAATACCACACAAGTGTCCAATATGCAATGAGTCTGCTGTTGGGTCTGTACCTAAGTATGCTGAGACCATCTCTTTCTGGAGTAATTCCTCTGTACCCGGCATTATTTGAGCCAGCATACCACGCCAACGGAGTTCTTCAACAAAGTTCTTCATCTATATTCTTTATTTATGAAAAGGGTAAAAAGACATAGGGTGATTAGAAACCAGCCAATGCTTCAGATCCCTTATCCTATATTGATTTTCTATAATTATTACGTATCGGCAGCCTTATTATTGCACCTGAGTAGTTCTCTTTCTTACGGTACAGGGTCATATCCACTGCCACCCCAAGGATTACATCTCAGTATTCTCCAAATTGCAAGAGCAAGTCCTTTGAAAGGTCCATGCTTCATTATTGCTTGTCTGGCATACTCTGAACAGGTAGGTGTAAAGCGACAAGAAGGAGGTGTGAAAGGTGATATAAACTGGCGATAGAACAATATCGGGAGTATTAATAACCACGACAAGCCACGTGACAGAAAGCTTAGAACCTTCTTAAAAGGATTCTTGTATTGCCTATCCTGCTGTATTCTATCGTCTTCAAGTTCTTTCATTAGATACGTTCTCCTATACGATGAAGTAAGTTCTCCACCTTTTCTTCAACAGTAACAGAGCTTGTCAACTCATTAGAAAGCCAAATAAAGGCTATGAGTAATCGCTTATTGGTCAACTCTCCCATACGTGAAGAGAGTAACTGCTTATGCTTCCGATAAGCCTCACGCACCTGCCTCTTCACTCGATTACGCTTCACGGCACGTTTGAAATGCTTCTTAGGAACACTGATTAAAACCTGCACATCCACCATAGAGGACACATTCTCTATATGCGTATCAACATTCCTCGCCTCCGTTCCATCAGTCAGTCGGTATACAGCTTTCAATGGGAAAGACGTCATAGCATGGCTACCACCTGTACCAAAGAGCGTATCTATGAGCTTCTTACTACACAATCGCTCTTCTTTCCTCAGTCTTTCTCCCTGCTTCTCCATACTACTCTGTTACGGATTCTAGCTCTATTCCCATTCAAAACATGAGAAAAGAACCATCTATTACTTACTCATCTTTTGCTTTTCCAAGAAGTCCCTCAAAGCTCCAGTCATAGAGGTGTACTGCTTAGAAGGAGCCTGTAAGTCTAATCTCAAGCCCTGCGCTTCAACCTCCTTAGCCGTTGCAGGACCAAAAGCAGCTACCTTTATATCACCTTGCTTAAAGTCTGGTATATTCTCTTTCAACGCCTTTACACCCGTAGGACTAAAGAAGATGAGCATGTCATAGTCGAAGTTCTTCACCTCTTCGTCCGTCAGTCCGTTGCTGACCGTACGATACATTACACACTCCTTATGCTTTAGCTTGTTAGCATCTAACAACTCCGAAATAGAATCTGTATGTACAGAACTTTGCGGAACAAGGTATTTCTCGCCTTTATGCTTCAGCATTGTTGGAATCAAACTATCAATCTTTCCAGTAGTTCCAAAGAACACCTTACGCTTACGATACTGCACATACTTCTGGATATAGAGTGCAATTGTCTCAATAACACAGAAGTACTTCATGTCTTCTGGTATGGTTATGCGCATTTCCTTGGCTAGATTAAAGAAGTTATCAACAGCATGTCTCGATGTAAAGACTACTGCAGTATAATCTAACAGATTAATCTTCTGCTGACGGAACTCCTTCGCTGTGAGTCCTTCAACCTTAAAGAAAGGTCTGAAAACAAGCTCCACTCCCAAGTCCGTTGCTATATCGTAATAAGGCGACTTATCGCTTGACGGCTTCGGTTGTGAGACCAAGATCTTATTTATCATTGTGTCCTAAAAGTTTATAATCAAATAGTTATCTGTAATTACTAACATTCCCCATAATACCATCATCGGTATCATTTCGAGTGCACAAAAGTACAAAATTATTTGCAGACTGACAGCTATTCTCTTGAAAAAGATGGTATAACTCTTATAAAGAGTAAGCATTTTAACGAATAAAACAACAATTAGCGCATAAACGAATGCTGCTTGTAACGACAAGGAGAAATATATCTGCAACAGGACTAAAGGGAATAGCAACACCCCCTCAAGAGATGAGAGAAAGAGCCAAGTACGCCCCCATTGTCCATTACTTTTACTATCAAAGAACACCCAGTTTACGAGTTTATAAAGCAGATTCTTTATAAAGAAATACCCCATAAAGATGCCAAAGAAGCATCCAATAACACTCAATTGTGAATCTGTCTGAAGCCCTCCATGACCGCTCCCATGCGCAAAGAAATAATAGAGAATACTAAAAAGTAGCGATGTCTGCGCTATTAAAAAGAGCTGAAACCGAACCTCATACGCTGTTTCTGTGACCACATCCTTACTTCTAGCAACATGAAAGAAACTCTTTATCTGCTTCTCTATAAAATTGCGAGAGACCGAGAATGCAATCATCGCCATCACAAAACAACCTAGAAGTAAGGCTGTTACTGTATTGTCATTACTAACAGCATAGGGCGAAGGAACGCCTTGCACACCATCTGCATGTGCATTCCCTCGCCCCATTTTGAAGTATTTATTACCTTTAAAGTAACCTTCTTCTGCAAAATGAATATCCGTCAGCTGAAACGTTTTCTGCTTCTTTGGGTACAATAAACCCAACGAGTCAACCTCTTGACTCGCCTTAGCCACAGTATCAGTCTTCGCTTTCTTCGTTGCAGCCAAAGTCGACTTCAACAGCAAAGAAGGACGAGTTATAGAATCAGTTGTCGGCATCTGTCACTTTAAAGTCCGAACGTTTTCTTGATTTCTTCTATACGATCTAGCTTCTCCCAGGTGAAGAGTTCCACCTCAATAGACTTCGTTTCATGATAACGGCTATTGAATACCTTCTTTACAACCTCATTCTGTCTTCCCATGTGTCCATAAGCAGCAGTCTCCAAATACATGGGTTGACGGAGCTTTAATTGGCGTTCGATAGCCTTTGGACGAAGATCGAATAGGCGCTGAATCTGCTCTGCTATCTCGGCATCAGACGCCTTCACGTGTGAACGACCATAAGTATTTACGTACACACTAACAGGTTCTGCAACGCCAATAGCGTATGCTAACTGCACGAGCATCTCATCGCTAACACCAGCAGCAACCATGTTCTTGGCTATATAACGAGCTGCATAAGCGGCAGAACGGTCTACTTTACTAGAGTCTTTACCCGAGAATGCACCTCCACCATGGGCACCCTTACCACCATAGGTATCAACGATAATCTTACGACCAGTCAACCCAGTGTCTCCATGAGGACCACCGATAACGAACTTACCAGTTGGGTTCACCAAATACTTAATGTCATCATTGAACAGAGCCAACACCTTTTCTGATTTGACTTGAGCCTTTACACGTGGCATAAGAACCTCTAGCACGTCCTTGTGAATCTGTTCTACCATTGCTTTATCAGCCTTCAACTGCGCTTCTTTACTATCATCAGTAGGTTGAATGAAGTCGTCGTGCTGTGTAGAAACAACTATCGTATCAATACGCTGAGGGATGTTATCATCGCTATACTCCACTGTTACCTGGCTTTTAGAGTCTGGTCTAAGATAGAGCATTTGCTTCCCTTCCTTGCGTATATCTGCCAACGTACTCATAATAAGGTGTGCCAAATCAAGTGTAACAGGCATGTAATTGTCAGTTTCATTGCATGCGTAACCGAACATCATACCCTGGTCTCCAGCGCCTTGATTATCATCATCACCATTATCTACACCACGATTGATATCATCACTCTGCTCATGAATGGCGGAGAGAATACCACAACTATTACCATCAAACTGGTATTCAGCCTTTGTGTAACCAATATTATTAATTGTCTTACGGGCGATTGCCTGAAGATCAACATATTCCTTTGAACGAACCTCACCCATAATCACAACCTGACCAGTGGTATTGAATGTCTCAATAGCACAACGAGCATGCTCGTCATAAGCCAAGAATTGATCTAGTAAAGCGTCACTTATCTGATCGGCAACCTTATCTGGATGTCCCTCAGATACCGATTCCGATGAAAAATAAATATGCCATATATTTACCTTATATATTATTACCTTTGTTAATTATCCATTGTTATTTTAAGGTTGCAAAGTTACTGCAAATTAGCCGGATAACAAAATAAGGGCTTAATATTTATACATTATTATAGTGGTAGAAAAGCCTATTCTGTCATCCGACTAACGCATCATCGTGGTGCTTATAAACTATAGATAGAGCACCGAAGCATCAAACGAACGAGTATCTTTCACGCATGTGTACATCATTAACTCTGACAATTGCTCATTCATCTTACCGACAGTCTCTCTCACGCCCTCTGCTCCTTCCTGAAGTAAGGGCTTTAAGATTCCACGTCCCACTGACACTGCGTCAGCTCCTAAAGCCAATGCTTTATAAGCGTCATAACCAGTATCTATACCGCAATCCACAAACAATGAGATTCCAGAACCTGCTAGTGCTACCTTAATCTTAGGCAGAACCATCAGCGGAGCGACACCAAAGGGGATACGACCATGATGATGGGAGATAACAATACCAGCACATCCTGCGTCCTTACACTTTAATGCATCTTGCACAGAAAGGACTCCTTTAGTGATAAAAGGAGTATTACCAGCAGCCTTCACATACTCCTTTAAATCGGAAAGAAGCACTGGTCCGAGGGGTAAACCATCTACTATATCGTATCGCCCATTCGTTCCTGGAACGTGATCAATATCTACTCCCACAGCTATTGCACCATGTTCGATAGCAAAGCGAATCTGATCTAGAATCATCTCATGGTCTGCGAAGGGCTTTATAATGCGTACTGTCCTAGCCCCCTCAGCTGCTATCTCTGCATACTCTTCGTCTGGCTCCATACCAACCCAGTTCACAGTACGCAGGTCTCGAGCTGCCTTGGCATATTCCAACATGGGCTTCTTACCATTCTTCAACACCTTATTGAGGTGCGAGAAAGCTGGCATCATAATCGGACTATCAAACTCCTCACCGAAGATAATTGTCTTCAACGAAGGCTCAACAGCATCAATAACACGCATCTCCACATGGATGGAATCCAGATAAGAGCGATTGTAAACGTTTGCGTCATCAGCACGACCACTTGTAACAGGTATCACCCTGCTGGTCCTGGCCACGGACTCTTAATGTTGTTATCCATATTTTTCTTTTGAAGTTACTATTTCGAGAAGTGAAAGGAGTGAAGGAGTGAAAAGGGAGTTAAGGCGATTGTACTATTGCTTAAACTCGATAATTACGCCCTACGAAACGCTCATCTCACGCCTTATTAACAATCTCATCACACCCCATGATCTATTCCTACGAACGTTATTAATGTATAGGCTATCATTGCCAAAACGATGAAAAGGGAGATAAAAGCCGACATGAATCCTTCGTCATCACCACTTTTACACAGACTGCGAACCTGCAATGGTACGGGGAAACCTGGTGGGCAAGCGAAATAAAGTAGAACTCCTATAAGGAAGAACTTCCCCTCCATCAGTCCAGGGAACAATAGAAAGAAACCGCCAATGATAGCTCCACAACCTATCATGCGTACTAGGCTTAACTGAATAAGTGGGCGTATCTGCGATAGATGGGGCTGGAAATCATAACCAAGTGTAAAGAGGATGATACTAGCAATAGGTGCAGTGGCTATCGACATCGTACTCGTAAAGACTCCATGTAGCTCACTTTCCAACAGCCAACGCCCTATCCCCGACAGATTCATGACAACTCCTAGAATCACAGCAATGATAAACGGAGCGGTAATAATACGTTTAGCAAGTGGAAACAAAGCCACTTCTTTCGTCGTCTGGCGCATGACAAGTGCAGGAACTAACCCAAAATTGATAAGGATTCCAGCCACATCAAAGGTGACAATATTCATTGCATGCTCCGTTCCAACAAGCGTGATATAAAGCGGCAAAGCTACACTTCCCCCCTCACAAGTCATCAATAAGAATGGAGCTAACTGCGCATAACGACCACTAACGGGCTTAGCTATGCGCTTACCAAGCACATAAATCACAATCCAAGCCACATCTAAGAAAAGTATCTCATAAATGAAACTTGTCGTGAGCTTCGCTTCCATCAGTATTTGAAAGACTAACAAGGGTAGAAGGATACTAAAGACTATCGACTTAGCACCTTCATTTTGCGCTGTTGTTATCCATCTCCTCCGTCTACTGAGCCACCCAAGTAACATCATGAAAAATACGGGAAAGAGTATTTCTATTGCCTTCATCCGTGTTGACTGTATAATGGTTCTTGTATTATTTACAACCCGCAAATATACTTAAATACCCTGACATCCACAAATGATTAATCCTCTTTTCGCCATTCGGAAGCCTCAACGGACCCGCTGAAAGAGCCTTATCCACTAAAGTCAATAGGATGGTTTGCATCATGAATAAACACGATGTCACAGCATTGCTCATACTCTTCTTTTCTCTACGATTATAATGGAATTTGATGGGGAAAGGGGGTTATTCAGGGGAGGAGGGATGTGACTTTCGGAATATCTTGCAATGATGTGAACCGATATCTACTATCTTTCCATCGGCTTCTAACCTCGAGAGGATACGATAGGCAGTGGACTGTGAGATATTGAGTGCGCTTCGGAAGTCTCTAACGGTAAATACTTCTTGATGAGCTAACAGCTCTTCTATCGCCTCGTCTATCGCCTCCGCCGTTGGTGAAGAGGATAAGTCATGCAAGTCGGTGATGTTCTTCACCTCGATGTTAGCCATTTCTTGGAGTAATTCTCGGTCTGGTCTGAACTTTATCGTGCGCACTTCTGCCTTGCGCAATCGTGGTTTGTGCGAGCGTGGGTCTTCATAGATTTCGCCCTTCAAAGCCACTGTGAAGTAGCCAATACCAGGTAAATGCACACTATTACCATTCTTCAACTCCCTTGCAATCTCCTCTTTCAACGAGAGGATTGTGGCGTGTATGTCCCCCGAAGTGAGCGATGTGGCTTGCACAATACTCTCACTCATGCGCCTTAATCCAGCGGTTTGATATTGTATCGGAACTATCCTAAGCTTCGCATTCTTGGGTAAATTGCCACCCGTTTTCATGAGTTTGTAAACTATTGCCATCGTATTTGTTTTATGTTAGTAAGCTATTGTAAAGCAGGGATATACCCTATCTGTAAACGTTTATGACGTGTTATGCGATTGCAGTACATAGGTCTTGCGATTGGTTTAGCACCTATTCTACATTATCGTCACCATGGTGGCGAATGTTTTTCACCATGGTGAAGTTTTAATTTCACCGTGGTGACGAATTATCCTCACCATGGTGAAAACGTTTCAGAACTAGTGCAAAGATAATACAATATACGGGTATTTGCAAATCAAGAGCCTAATAAAATGAATGTTAGCACCTATGAGGAATTGCGCTAATACGCCTACTGACGCTAGCGCATGAAGGTTATATCGCTTCAGCATGGGCTTTCGTAAGGGAGGAAGTGCCTATGTTTTATCATGGGTTAGGATACGAAAAGCGGGCAAAGGATGGGTCAAGTCGACCCGTTTCCTTCGCCCGCAAGGTTATGAAAATACGTGTTTCTGTGCGATTACTTCGCTGGTGTCATCACCACTTCGGCGTGGTTACCAGCTGCAACGAGGCTCTTCAAGTAAGCTGCAATCTTAGCAGGTGTGAGCGACTCGACTGCTGCCTTATAGCCAGAGTGGAGGTCTACGCCAGTTGAGATATACTCGTCAATAACGTCCATCCAGTAGCTGTTGTTCTTCGCTGATAGCTCTGCTTGCTTCAACATGAAGTCCTTTACTTTCTGAACCTTATCCGCGTCCATCTTCATCGTGTTATCCTTCATGCCCTCAGCTAAGAGCTTCAAGGCAAGGTCGGACTTGTTAGGATCCATTGGGCAATAGGCTTGGATGAGAGCAACGGCTTTATCGCCACGACGCTGCAATTCGCCACCTGCGCCAACAGAGTAAGCCGCACTAGCATCCTCACGAATGTTCTTTAGATAGACCATAGACAATACCTGTGCCGCAGCATCGGTCAACACTTTGTTCTCAACATTGTAAGTAGCAGGTGCGTGCCACAACTCTAGGGCGATAGCCTTTGGTGTTTCCGACTTGCGAGTGAACTTATTAACAACATTACCCTTCACAAGTCCTGGTACATCACGCCAGTTCTCCGCCTTGCCCTTAGGCAGACATGCGATATACTTCTCAATCAATGGGCGTAAAGAAGCCTCATCGAAGTTACCAACGAAGTAATAGACAAACTGCCCAGGATTAGCAAAACGCTCCTTCCAAATCTGAAGAATACGGTCGTAGCTAACGCCCTTCAGCGTATTCAATGACAATGGAGCGAAACGTGCCTCATGACCATAAATGGTAGTTGTAACCGAGTCAGAATAAACGCTCTCAGGTGAGAGATCCTTATTCTTCAGTGCTAGTTCCAACTGCGACATCATCGCCTTATAAGACGCCTCGTCCTTAGCAACCTTCGTGAAGTTGAGGTAAAGCAACTGGAGCATGGTCTCAACATCCTTAGGGACACATGAGCCAGAGAGTGTCTGATAATAGTTTCCTAAACCACAAGCAACAGATGCCTGCTTACCAGCGAGTGCCTTTTGCAACTCCTGGTTAGAGAAGTTACCGAGTCCGCTGTAAGCTATGACGTTATTAAATAGCTGCAAGTTGCTGTAGTCAGGCTTACCATAGAGTCCCTTACCGCCCTTTGCGACAGCCTGGAACTGAATCTCGTTATCCTTAAAGTTCGTCTTCTTCAAGATGACACGTGCACCATTGCTCAATGTCAACTCCTTGTATCCGAGTGTCTTGTTCTCCTTCTCGCTGACAATCTTACCAGCCTTTGGCAATGCCTTCTCATCGAGTAATGGCTCTTGTTTCACATTGTCAACATAAGCCTTGATTTGCTCTCCACGCACGTTAGCAATGGTTTGTGCCATCTGCGCCTTCGTTGGGTAAACCTTGTTAGGCTTCTCTTGTGCGAAGATCTGAATAACTAAGTTGCTATCCTTATCTGTGATGAGATCCTTTGCAAACTCATTAATGACATTGACGTTCAAAGCAGGCATCTCGACGAGTTGTTTCATAATCTGATACTCGTCTTCTTTGCTTGGGATAGGTTCGTTTGATAAGTAATGGTCGCGCAACTCATCGCCATACTGATCGTTCTTTATCTTATTGCGGTTGACATAAGCCGACTCTAATTGAGACAAGAACTCGTCCTTTGCACGCATAAATTCAGTTGCTGTGAAGCCGTGCTGGTGTACGCGCTGTGCCTCTCTATACAATGCGGCAAGCGTCTCAAGATCCTTACCATCCTTCGCATTAGCCTCCATGCCGAAGGCGTCTTTCGTTCTTGAAAGCATATAGGTACCATCGCCTGCATAGGCTCCAGTAAATGGACAGTCTGGCTTCTGGGCTAGTTCTGCCAAACGCTGGTTCAGCATCATACTGATAATACGCTTAGCATAAGAATCGATGAAATAGCTCTGATCGGTCTTTGCCTCGTCTGGGAAAGCGTCATGCTTCATATAAAGAGCCACGTCACTGAATGGCAATTCCTTGTCTTTGCCAAAGATGTAAAGGGCTTGGGCATTATCAGGAACAGGCTCTGCAACAACCTGAGCGGCATTAGCAGGAACGACTACTCCATTCCAAAGTTGCTTGATCTGATTCTCGATGTGATCTACATCAACATCGCCCACAACGATGATACACTGGTTATCTGGGCGATACCACTTCTTGTAATAATCGCGCAGTGCTTGATAAGGGAACTTATCTACAATCTCCATCAAACCGATTGGCAGACGCTTACCATACTTAGAGTTAGGATAGAACTCTGGTAACACCTTGTCAAGAATACGCATCTGGGCTGACTGACCTAATTGCCACTCTTGATGGATAACACCACGCTCTTTATCAATCTCCTTATCAGCTAATGTCAATCCATTTGACCAGTCCTTGAGGATGAGTAAGCAAGAGTCGAGAGCAGTCTGGCGTGTTGTTGGCACATCGCAAACACGATAGACTGTCTGGTCAATGCTCGTGTAAGCGTTTAAGTTACTACCAAACTCTACGCCCAAAGAACGGGTGAACTCCAGCAGAGTAGAGTCAGGGAAATGCTCAGAACCATTAAACGCCATGTGCTCCAGGAAGTGAGCCAAACCACGCTGATTCTCGTTCTCTTGAATAGAACCAACACGCTGCGCAATGTAGAAATTGGCTACATGCTCAGGCCAATCATTGTGGAGGATGTAGTAAGTCAAGCCATTGCTAAGCTTACCTTGCCTTACATTCTTATTCACAGGAATAGGTCCCATCTGCTGTGCAGAGACCATACCAGTGATGAAAAAGTAAGGCGATTAAGAATAAATGTTTGAGTTTCATCTTAAACGTTGTTTAATTATTTAATATCAGATATTACCTCGCAAAGGTACATAAAATATTGTATCTCTATTGCCTTTTATCGTTTTTTATAGTTAACGTAAGTAACAAGAGAAGGCGATTCTATCAGATTGCTTGTTGGGATTCTTCGTTATATTTGATATTACGGGGGTGGTGCTCGAGAATCTCCTGACGTAAGGTTGTGGTATCAATGTGCGTGTATATCTCCGTCGTACCGATGCTCTCATGTCCTAACATGGCTTGAATAGCACGCAAATCAGCTCCACCTTCAAGCAAAGAGGTGGCGAAGGAGTGACGAAGGGTGTGCGGAGAGATTGTCTTCTTTATGCCCGCTTCTACCGCATAACGCTTTATCATGATAAGAATCATGGTACGAGTGAGGTGATGTCCACGCCTATTGAGAAAGACATAATCCTCTTCACCGGGCTTTATATCCATCTTATTACGGTCATCAAACCAATAACTTAATTCCTCTAAGGCTCTAGGAGAGATGGGGACAAGGCGTTCCTTAGAGCCTTTGCCCAATACTCTGACATATTGCTCTTCGATGTATAGATTAGACAAAGTAAGGTGGGTAAGCTCGGAAACACGTAAGCCACACGAGAATAGTACCTCAATAATAGCACGGTTACGATGCCCTTCCCACTTAGAAAGGTCTATGGCTTGTTCGAGGAGATCGACTTCTGCAGTGGAGAGGACTTCGGGTAAGTGGTTAGGTTGTTTCGGGGATTCTAATAGTTCGGTAGGGTCTACCTCCAAGTAACCATCCAATACAAGGAAACGATAGAACTGGCGCACACCACTAAGGATACGCGCTAAAGAGCGAGGACCAATACCGAGGTCGGATATTGAGGCTGCGAAGAACTCTAAGTCTTCCAGTTTTACCTTCAACACATCTATCTTCTCTGCCGCAAGATAACGTAAGAGTTTATCCAAATCACGCATATAAGCATCCAAAGTATTGGCAGAATGCCCCTTTTCTAACTTCAGATAACGACGATAACGACTGACAATATCATTTGAAAGCTTGTCTGTTTCCATTTAATTTCTTATTTTTGCATACAGCTTATCTTATGCAAAGATAATGTAGAAAAACGATATTTAAGCAGGAAAGAGAGATGAAAGTAATCATTATCAATGGACCGAATCTAAACTTACTCGGCGTTCGTGAACCTGGAATCTATGGCAAAGTGTCCATGGAGACGTATCTCCAACAACTCCGTAAGGATTATCCGAACGTCGAAATTGAGTATTATCAAAGCAATATAGAAGGCGAACTAATCAATAAGTTACAGGAAGTAGGGTTCGCTTATGATGGTATTATTCTCAATGCCGGAGCTTATACGCACACAAGCATAGCCTTATTGGATTGCATTCGCTCACTACAAACTCCCGTCATCGAAGTACATATCAGCAACGTCAATGACCGTGAGGAGTTCCGTCGCCATTCAATGATAGCCCCTGCTTGTAAAGGTACTATTCAAGGATTCGGCATGAATAGCTATCGGCTGGCAATAGAAGCATTCCTCCTTTAAATATCGTGATACAGACTTTGAACATTTGAACTTCATGATAACAAGTAACACTTCTCTCCATTTGGATGAAGAACGAGAGAAAGCATACGACAATTATCTCTCAGCGCATATTGACCCCGAGGGAGATTATCTCTATCGGCTTTATCGTGCGACAAATATCCACACGATTCATGGTCGAATGGCTAGTGGACATCTACAAGGACGCTTATTAAAGATGCTCGTACAAATGATTCGCCCTAAAAACATCCTTGAGGTGGGAACATTCAGTGGCTACTCTGCTATCTGTATGGCAGAAGGATTGGAAGAAGGTGGCAAAGTATATACGTTCGAGATAAACGACGAGATGGAGGACTTCACACGCCCATGGATAGAACAATCACCTGTTGCTAACAAGATTGACTTTCGTATCGGAGATGCTGCAAAAGAAGCTCCTAAACTCGGAATAACGTTTGACATGGCATTTGTGGATGGTGACAAGCGTACATACGCAGAGGTGTATGAGAAACTACTACCTATCATCCGCCCTTGTGGATACATCCTTGCCGATAACACGCTATGGGACTGGCACGTCATTGATCCAGCTTATGACCACGACCACCAAACCATTGGTATTCGACAATTCAATGATCTTATCGCCAAAGATGGGCGTGTAGAGAAGGTTATTCTGCCCTTACGAGACGGACTAACACTGATTAGGAAGAAATAAGTTTGTTGATTCTTCAAACTTTCAGTATCTTTGCATGACGTAGAAATCATTATAAACAAGAATATGCAGGAAACAAGACAAAACCGTATATCACGCCTCCTTCAGAAGGAATTGGCAAGTATATTCCAGACACAGACACGCATGATGCATGGCGTATTGGTGAGTGTTACACGTGTGAAAGTAAGTCCAGACCTCAGTATCTGTACTGCTTACCTCAGTATCTTCCCATCAGAAAAGGGAGACGAACTACTAAAGAACATCAATGCTAATGAGAAGACAATTCGTTACGAATTAGGTCAGCGCGTACATAATCAGCTACGCATTATACCAGAGTTACGCTTCTTCATCGATGACTCACTCGACTATCTAGAGCGCATTGACGAATTACTTAAGAAGTAAGCCTTCTCAATCACTAGCATATAACATTCTGTACACAACATTCGAAGACATGAATTTTTCCTTTTACATAGCCCGCCGTTACCTCTTTTCAAAGAAGAGTACACATGCAATAAACGTCATCAGTCTTATCTCCGTACTCGGTGTGGCTGTGGCAACAATGGCTTTGGTGGTTGTGTTAAGTGGGTTCAATGGATTCTCCGACTTGGTAGCTTCATTCTTTACTAACTTTGATCCGCAACTGAAGATAGAAGCAACGAAAGGGAAAGCAATGCCTGCTGATGATCCATTACTTGTAAAGGTTAAACACCTCCCTGGCGTTGAGGTTGCTACCGAATGTGTACAGGATCAAGCACTGGCTGTCTATCACGACAAACAGGCTATGGTAACAGTGAAAGGTGTGGAAGACAATTTTGATTCGCTCACACATATAAGTAATATCCTCTATGGTGACGGCGATTTCACACTGCATGTAGCCAATCTACAATATGGCGTAATTGGTATAAGACTGGCACAAGACCTTGGTACAGGGGTGACATGGCAGGATTATTTGCAGATATATGCACCTCAAAGGGAGGGACAATATGATGCTTCTAACCCTACAAATGCTTTTGTGAAGGACTCATTAGTATCTCCGGGAGCATTATTCCAAGTAAAGCAAAGCAAGTATGATCAAGGTTACATCATTACGTCAATAGACTTTGCCCGCCGCATATTTAACCGCCAAGGAGAGGTTACATCACTAGAGTTACGCATGAAACCGGGCGTGGATATTGACAATGCAAAGGAAGAGATACAAGCCATGTTAGGCGATAAATATAAGATACTCGACCGCTATGAGCAACAAGCTGACACGTTTAATATCATGCGTATAGAGAAGCTCTTTGCTTATGTATTCCTCACGTTTATCCTTATGGTTGCCTGCTTTAATATCATAGGTTCGCTCTCCATGCTCATTATCGACAAAAAGAATGACGTTATCACCCTGCGCAACCTTGGTGCTACTGATGGGCAGATACGCCGCATCTTCCTCTTTGAAGGACGTATGATATCGGCAGCAGGAGCAGTGATTGGTATCGTACTCGGTCTCATCCTATGCTGGTTGCAACAAACTTATGGGCTTGTTCAGCTTGGCGATCAGGCTGGTAACTTCGTTGTCAACGCCTATCCTATCAGCGTACATCCCGAAGACCTCCTCCTTATCTTCCTCACAGTTATCCTTGTTGGCTGGCTTTCCGTATGGTATCCTGTGCGTTATATGAGCCGTAAACTGACGAAAGAATGAGATAGAAGGGACTATCTAATACCAGCACACACGCTCTGCACTTCTAGCATAAAACACGAATAGTGACTCATCACACTTACGAATAACTAAACATCTAAACAATATGACCGAGAACCTAAACGACAAGATTATTATCTACCAAAGTGAAGATGGTAAGACCCAACTTGATGTGAAGTTGGAAGGAGAGACCGTGTGGCTTAGTGCGAGACAGATGGCTGAACTCTTTCAACACAAGTAAGCAGAATGTAGCCACACATCAACAACATCTACAAAGAAGGTGAACTAGAGAGAGAGCAACTGTCAGGATTTCTTTGCACAGTTCAATCGGAAGGGCAAGAAACCATTCATCGCAGGTAAAATACTACAATCTTGATATGATAATATCAGTTGGTTATCGCGTCAACACAAAGCGAGGGGTGCGTTTCCGCCAATGGGCTAACAGCGTTCTCAAGCAATATCTTGTAAAAGGTTATGCCATTAATGAGAACATTCGCAAGCAGCAGATTGCCGAATTAAGACAGCTGGTACAAGTCGTTGGTAGAGCCATTCAGCAACAGCCAGCGAAGTCTACTGACGAAAGCAATGCCCTCACGCTGATGATTGCAGAGAGCAAGACGGAAGAGAAAGACATAATGGTAAAAGTGGTGGTAAACCTTATCAATCAAGCAAACTGATAGTCCTATCGTCACCAAGAAAGAACTTTTATCACAATAGAAGACTATATATCGGAGGATAATTCTTATCTTTGTCGCAGAGATAATAAACATCGTATGTCTAGAGAAGAAACATATCAGATTCATTATATCGTTGCTTTGATTGCTGAATTTGCAAAGCAGTTCCATCTTAATCAGCGTCAGGCATATAATTACCTTAAACGCTTTAAGGGAATAGACTACCTAATGTCCTTTTATGATATCCTACATACGCAATCCTTTGAAGATGCCATCCATGACATTTCTATCATTTGTCAAAGGAATGGCGGAGCATTAAAATATTAAAAAGCACATGATACTCTACCATGGTTCCAATATAGATATTAAGGAGATAGACCTTGCAAAATCAAGACCATACAAGGACTTTGGAAGAGGATTCTATCTATCTGCTGACAAGAATCAGGCTCTACGCATGGCAGAACAAAGGACATCCATTTTACTCGAGGGAGAGCCTACCATCAATCTATATGAGTTCGATGAGAAACTATTAGAAGATAGTAGTTTGAGAGTACTGAACTTTGGAGAGTATAACACGGAATGGGCAAGATTCGTACTAAAGAACAGAGATATTAATACTAAACAGCCCTGCCATAATTATGACATCGTATATGGACCAATTGCAGATGATGGCGTAACCTTCCAATTGCGACAATATAAAGCAGGCATGATAAGCCTAGAACAGCTTGTAAATGAACTGAAGTTTTCACATGGAATAACATTTCAATACTTCTTTGGAACTGAATTAGCTATTTCTAAATTAAAGAAGATATGACACTTACTAACGAACAGATAGACATAATGAAAGAGGATATTAGTGCCGAACTTATAGCACTATTGATGAAAGATAAGCATTACACCATGCCAGAAGCCATTGATATTCTCTATAATTCCGACACATATAGTCGCCTCAGAGACACTTCAACAGGACTATATTATCAAAGTCCCGGTTACTCATATTCCTATCTTCTGCAAGAACTAAGCACGGGTGATTATCGAAGATAATGACTTCTTGAAACGCAACCACATACGACTCCCGATCCTTTCTCATAGGTTCGGGAGTCTTTTTTATTATGTTTCGACTTGCAAAGAAGCAGGATTTGTATTATCTTTGTACGGGTATAAAGTTTGTCTCATCATGAAGAGACACAGGTTTCATCACGATGATACACTCATTTCATCATGAAGAGACACTCATTTCACCATGGTGAAACTGAGTTTAGACCATGACTAAAAAGATTAAACATGCGGATTAAATAGTTAAGAAGTACGCTAGTAAAAATTATGAAATACTAGATTTGTTCCGCACTAACCATAAACCAAAAGAAAGGATATACTATGGCAATTGATTACAAACTAATGAGAGCAACTGGCGGATTACCTAAGAATGCCGAGTTGAAAGTTATTACCGTGGAGAGACAAACGGCTAGTTTAAGGCGAATGAGTAAGAGCATTGAGCAGGCAACATCGCTCACAACGGGCGATATTCTCGCTACAATTATTGCCTTGAAGTCGGAGATGATAGCCAAACTGAAGATGGGGAATCGGGTTCATATACCAGGTATTGGCTACTTCTCACTTGCACTGAAAGGTGACATCTATAGAGACTCTCGATCGAACAGACCACGATTGCGCAATGCTAGCTATACGTAAAATTAAGTTCCGCCCTGACGCTGAATTTCTGCGTGATCTTGGTGGGATTGAGATAAGGAATATAACCGACGAATATGGTATGACGGCTGTTCCAAATAGTGATGAGATTGATGCCGCCGTAGATAATTTACTCACTAATGGACACGTCTTTACATCGGAGCAATTCCGACGGAGCCTAGATCTCTCGAAATCTACATCTTATAGGCTCCTTACCAAACTAGAAGCTGAAGGAAAGATTGTTAACATCGGTTCTCGCCGTTGCAAGCTATTCAGAAAGGCTTAACGTCAGCGCAAAAGAAAAGGGGCAAAGGTATGTTTTTATAAATATAATTGCTATATTTGCAGCATGAAGAAGGATAGAAGATATTTCAGAAAAGAGACGCTATCAAAGCTCTACTTAGAGGCAAGTAGATATAGCCTCGACTTGTCAAAGCTAATCTTTGGCGGTATCATCCTTTCGGGTATCATGGGAATGCAGATAGAGAAGGCATATCTTTTAATCGTCGGACTCATAGCTGTTATTCTCACAGCACTCTTCGGATTCATTATGTTCTTATTAGCAAACAAAAAGTAGAAGTTATGGAGTTAATCTATTTTCTAATAGCTGTTTCGGCTATTGCTGCACTTGGCTGTATATGGGGACTCATTCAACTCAATAAGACGAGCCACGAAGAAACAGGAAAATATAGCTTGAGCCAAATTAATTGTGCATAACATGGAAGAGGCTATCTTTCTCTCTTTCGCAGGCTATCCAGTATCAATAAAAAGCCATTCTCAACACTTGATTGAGAATGGCTTTCTCTTATTATGTATATGCCTTATCTGTCTTAGCCAATCCACTTCACATAAGCGAAGTCTTGACGATGTGGCAAGAGGTCGTTCTTAGGGAACATACGTACTGCGTACTTATAAGCACCAGCCTCAGTAGCATCGAATAATGCCTCGAAGGTATAGTGATTACCCTCTGTCTTCACTAGCTTGAATGGGATAACCTTATGGATGTTGACGTCATCAACAGGCGCATTCTTCAAGAATACAAGTTCAAGACCTACAGCGTCGTTCAAGCCCTGCTCATCGATGGTGTAAGTAACCTTCAACTGATGACCTGTAGAGATATCCTGTAAGGCTTCTTCATTCTTTGAAACAACATAGATGCTGTCCCAACGCTCTGCAACTGACTCTTTCCAAAGAGCAATCTCCTTGGCTAACTTGCAGTCGTTCTTCTGTAACTCGTATGAACGAAGTGCCTGACGCTCGTAGAACTTGTCATAATAGTCATCCAACTGACGCTTCATTGTATAGTGAGGAGCGATAGTTGCAATAGAGTTCTTAACAACCTTCACCCAATCCTCAGAGTAACCCTTCTTCTTATCCTTATTGAAGTAGAGAGGAGCAATCTCATTCTCAAGCAGACTATAGATAGTAGCTGCATCGAGCTGATCCTGATAACCCTGGTTCTGATAGGTGCGCTTCTCTGGCAATGCCCATCCAGCTCCCTCACGGTAGCCTTCAACCCACCAGCCATCAAGTACTGAGAGGTTAACAACACCATTCATCTCTGCCTTCTCACCAGATGTACCACTTGCCTCGAGTGGGCGAGTTGGTGTATTCATCCAGATATCAACGCCAGATACAAGACGACGAGCCAACTGCATATCATAGTCTTCAAGGAAGATAATCTTACCCAAGAACTGTGGCATACGAGAGATTTCAAAGATACGCTTGATAAGTCCCTGACCTGCGCCATCAGCTGGGTGAGCCTTACCAGAGAAGAAGAACAGAACTGGACGCTCTGGGTTATTAACGATCTTCTCCAAACGCTCAAGGTCAGTAAAGAGCAAGTGTGCACGCTTGTAAGTAGCAAAACGACGACAGAAACCAATCATCAATGCGTTAGGGTTGATACGCTCAAGGATAGAAACAACCTTAGCTGGATCGCCCTGGTTGCGGAGCCACTGCTTGGTGAACTTATCACGGATATACTTGATGAGCTTCTGCTTCAATGCCATACGTGTCTCCCAGATTTCAGCATCTGGCACATCGTAGATAGCGTGCCAGATAGACTCGTTACTCTGGTCGCCCATGAAGCTCTTGTCAAAGTACTTATCGTAAACCTTACGCCACTCTGTTGCTGTCCATGTTGGGAGGTGTACACCATTGGTTACATAACCTACAGCATTCTCCTCTGGGAAGTAACCCTTCCACAATGGAGCAAACATCTTCTGACTTACCCAACCGTGAAGCTTTGACACACCATTGACTTCCTGACAGGTGTTACAAGCGAAGGTACTCATACAGAAACGCTCGCTGTGATCATCAGGATTGGTACGACCCATACCGATGAACTCATCCCAAGAGATACCGAGCTTTGCTGGATAATCACCCATATACTTACCGAAGAGTTCCTCGTCGAAGTAGTCGTGACCTGCTGGAACTGGAGTGTGAACGGTATAGAGTGATGAAGCACGTACAAGCTCCATAGCCTGATTGAATGTCAAGCCACTCTCGATGTAGTCGCACAGACGCTGGAGGTTGCAAAGTGCTGCATGACCTTCATTGCAGTGATAGATATCCTTCTTGATACCCAATTTCTTCAAAGTAAGAATACCACCGATACCGAGCAGAATCTCTTGCTTCAAACGGTTCTCCCAATCACCACCATAGAGAGAGTGAGTGATAGGACGGTCGAACTCAGAGTTCATATCGTTGTCTGTATCGAGCAAGTAAAGCTTAATACGACCAACGTTCACACGCCAAACAAGTGCATGTACCTGATAGTTACGATAAGGTACATCAACAACAATCTGGTTGCCGTTCTCATCGAGCTCACGCTCAATAGGAAGAGAGTTGAAATTCTGTGCATCGTACTTAGCAATCTGCTGTCCATCCATAGAGAGGCTCTGTGTGAAGTAACCGAAACGATAGAGGAAACCCACAGCACAGAAGTCTACATTAGAGTCAGACGCCTCCTTAATGTAGTCACCTGCCAAGATACCAAGACCACCAGAATAGATCTTTAAGGCTTGGTTCAGACCAAATTCCATACAGAAGTAAGCAACTGACGCACGCTTATTATTAGGCTTTACATCCATGTAAGTACGGAACTTCTTGTAAACGTCACCCACCTGTTTCATCAGCTTTTTTTGTCCTTTACAATAGCTTCCTTACGGTCATAGCTAAGACGCTCAAGGAGTAGGACAGGATTATGTCCAACCTCTTCATAAAGAGTTCCTCATCAAGAGCTTTGAAACATGTTGCGTGCTTCGTAATTCCACGCCCACCACATATTGTGAGCAATCTCATCAAGACATGCCAATTCTTTTGGCAAGGTTGACTTCACTGTAACCTCTTTCCACTGAGGTTCGTTGGAATAATCTGATTTAATTTTCATAAACTTATTATAGTTTTTGACTGTTTTTATCGTTTATTTCGTTACTAAAGCAGTTATCACTTGTTTCTTAGCTGCCTTCTTTAATGCTATGTCGTAAGCCTGCTCATAATAGATGATAAACTCACTCCAAAGAGCCTTTATGAGAGAGCTTCTCGGCATTTGAACGACACTTGTTCACCTCGTCTTCGTAAAGTTCAGAGTAACGAGCTACTGGTATCCTTAATACCATCAGCTACCTCTGAAATAATTATAATCTGTACGATGTAATACCTTTCACTCCATCTTCAATCTCACTGTATTTGTCCCTTCTCTGTATTTGCCCACAAGCCGAAAACCTGCAAGGTCTGTTGTAATACAAGGAACCTTAAAGGCTACTGCCTCTAATGGTGTATAGCCCCCATGGCTCATAGTATGAAGGATAGACACAGAGGTCGTTACCCAATACGAGGTCATAATAGCTCATATTCATACGCCATCATCTCCTGTCAGATAGCAAGGCACAGAGGATGACCTTTCACCTTATCTCCCTTTGCATTGTTTATACCGAGAGACTGAGCATATTCAGCACATTGTCATGGTCCATATCGTTGAGCCAGTGCGTCAAGTACAGGCTATCCAGATGGTAGTCAAACTGTTTACCGCTGTTGAGACGCTCCACAAGGTCCTGACGTGGACCCGCTACCCAGCCTGGAACCTCTATGAAGGCTACAACCTGCTTCTTCAAGTTCTCATCATAACGCAAGCGGTTCATTGATTCTATGAACACATCAATACCTTTATTGCGGAACTCATATCGTCCGCTGGTTGATACGATTAACGCATCATCTTGTATATCGTCACCTATCAACGCATTGGCAACATCAAGCAAACGCTTACGAGCTACCTTGCGCTTCTTTGTGAAGGTTGCACCCTTTGGTACAAAGTCGTTTTCAAAACCATTTGGAAGAACTAAATCTACTGGTTTATCAAGCAACTCTTTGCACTCTATTGCAGTAATATCACTCACAGTCGTGAAACAATCAACATGGTGAGCTGTCTGCTTCTCGATAGAATGCTTACTCTCCATATTCAACTCCAAAGCCATCTGGTCACCATTATATGCCCAGAGATATTCGTACAATGGCTTGTTATTGCCCGCTATACTGCGACCAATACCCGTTGCATGAGTAGTAAAGATAGATGCTATCTGTGGCAAACGATGCTGTAATACAAGTGCAGCAAATCCTGTTTGCCATTCGTTTGCATGGAAGATCACCTTATCTTTCTCACTAAGATAGAACTTATAGAAACTCTCTACAACAAGTGCCGTAGCGTAAGCAAACATTGCAGAATCGTCATAATCTCCGTATGCATGAAGACTATCAACACGATAATACTCCCATAGCTTACCATACAATTCTTCCTTATGCTCAAAGCATGACTGAAAGTCAACGAGCATAGCGATTGGCTTACCTGGAATATCCCAACGACCAACCTTGACCTTTAGACCATCAGACAATGCCTTTTGTTGCCAATCAGCAAAAAGATTATCATCTTGCTTGAAATAAGGAGATTGAGATTCATACCAACAATCTGGACCAAGGAATATAACATGATCCTTCATCCTGTCCTGTAATGTCTTTGCGCGAGTGGAAAGTACGGTATAGATACCTCCGACCTTATTACATACCTCCCAACTAGTTTCGAAAATATAATCCGGAAACAACATCTTTCCTCTTAAAAAATTTGATATATATCGCATACAAAGGTAATACAAAAACATAGAAAACACAACTTTACCACTTACATTTTTAAACACTACGAGTAAAATAACCACTAAATTGATTAACTTTGCATATATCAAACAATTAGAATTATGAAACATAGAATAGTTATTGTCGTATTAGTTCTGTTATCTATGGGACTCAACATGAATGCTCAAAACGTAACAGGAGAGGCAAAGAAGAGTGAAAGTCTAAAGAAAGAGGGACAAGATAGTATCTTCAAAGCTCATTTAGTGAATAATGAATATCAGGTTTGGTTAGATATCAACTTCTACGATAACAACATTATTGTACCACGCCAGGAGATATTCGGAAAAGTTCCCGGTTACTTCGGTGCAAAGCGTGATACCCGCAAATGGATTATTTCTGATGCAATCATCAAAGGTAAGAAAGCGATACTTACCATCATCAATGACTATGGTAGTGAAGACTTAAAAGCTGAATTAAAACGTAATACAGACGGAACTTACACGCTTACACGCTTAGATGGAAGTGTGATGAAGATTGTGGTTGACAATAAATGGGTAAAGATTCCAAAGGAACTCACCTTTAATCTCGTATATAAGACATCAAAGTAATAAAGGAACTTTAGGAGACTTAATCACTCCAAAACTTTTTAGCATCTTCTTTCTCATCACAGAACTCGTCAAAGGGTAATTCCTTTGCGAGTTGATGTCCAGAACCTTCATGATTATGATGTTGTGCTTCAGATGGCGAAGTCGAAAGAAGATAAAACTTATCAAAGTCGTGAAAGCATTTGATAGCTGGTCGGATATAGTTTTTCACTTTATTCATGTTATCAGAGTATATTAGTGGTTTATTTCCTTAAATATTTCTTACCATTGATGATAACGATTCCCTTATAATCTTTATCAACTCGCTGTCCCTGATAGATTATAGATTGGACTTTCATCTATCGCCGTATCGAGATACAGCTCATCATTTAAACTTGTCGTACCGTATCAAAACCAACATAGCCTTTTAGCATCTACTGCGTTTTTTTACAAGGAAGATATGCTTTATGTGCACCATTCTTAAAAGCTGCTCCCTGTAGGATTCATCCAATAGAACCCATATCCTTTGGTCACCGTCCGTAAAAAGCATAGTAAACATCTCCATTAGTTGTTTTAACTGGATGATCTGTCCCCTCTCAATACATTGTCTATCATCTCTTTACACCTTCCTTTGTTTGTGACGACAAAGTTATAAGTATTAGGGGACTGCATTCAGTATCACAGCCGTTCCTCGAGGAAGAACCATACCTGCCACATACTCCTTTACTCCTTTGTAGTCTATCACCCACAAACTTATAAGTTCTAGCAACAACACCATCAGGGAATTACTAAAAGCTCTGTCACCATAATACAAACTACAATAACCTGCATCCGAGACTTTCACGCTCACAGAAGAAGGCTTGTAAGTGACCCTTTATCTTAACGATCTTGAACAGAGAACTACTCTTTGATTCAAGAGTTATCTTTTTGGCTCTCCCTCTCCATATTTCTGTATTTATCCAACTTTTTCTGTAAAAAGATCACGACTTGTGAGTACTCAAGGTAATCAAAGTCTAATTTCTCGTAATCGTCGCATCAATACAACTAAAAAGTCAAACGAGTTTCCATCATAGACCATCAAGTAAGAGCTATTCTTACTTTTCCCTGATAGAAAGTAGGAGCTCTTTTTCTCTGCAACATCTACCACGTTCAAAAACGACAGATAAAATATCTTTATAACGAAGATTAGGGAACTGCTTTATTATGCTCAAAAACTATCATATATCTGTCCAAACACAAAACTCAAGACTCTCCTCACTGCCCCTGTACTGCAGAACACACAAGAGCAAAAGAATAACATTAAAATAAGCGTATCAAACTTTCTTAGACATATTAGAAATAAGTTTAAATTATATTTTAGGTACTCTAGACTGTTTACTATATGTAAGAATCTGGAGAAAAAGTGGTGTAAAGGTAGTACTATAAGAAGAAATATAAAGAATAAAAGTGAAATATTATTTACAAACAAAAGACAAACAGAAAGAATAGACTCTATTAGCTTCAAAGATTTTTATATACTAATTAAATTTGCTCATAACATATCTGTATTATCCCTCTCTTGACGAAACTCCTATAACAAGTAATGCACTCTTAGATCATTAAGAATCACTTCAACAAAACAAGTTATGCCATGAAGGGATCTCCCCAATCTCTTCCATCACTCACAAGACACTTAAAAATTGTTCGAACTCTTTCAAATTGTTCGACGAACACTTTTGATCTATGTCGAACAATTTTTAGCCTGTCTAGAAGTGCGTCTTCTTGATGCTTTCAAAAAGTCTTATGACGTAAAATTATCAGGGTAAGGCATGAGTTGTTAACATCGACGAAATATACTTTTCGTGAGACAGGGTTACTATCGTTTTACAGGGTCAAACACGTACTATACGCTCTACTACTAGGATAAAGGTGTGAACACTCACGTATGAAGGTGTAAACACTCGGATAAAGTGTTAAACACTCTTGAGACGTGTCTAAACACTATTGGGTCAGTAATGTCTCTCCATCTAGCATTACTTTCCCTGCGGATGGTGAGCAATTGCTCGGAGAGGGAGTGAGAGGATTTGGGAGAGGAGGTTGATGAGATTGAGAGCTATAAGGTTGAGAGTGGAGCAACAAAAAAGGAACAAAAAAAAGAGAGCTTCGAAGATTTCTCTTCGAAGCTCTCTCATATTAAAGAAGGCGGCCACCTACTCTCCCGCATTGCATTGCAGTACCATCGGCGCAGACGGGCTTAACTTCTCTGTTCGGAATGGGAAGAGGTGGAACCCCGACGCAATAACCACCTAATATTTTGTTCGGTTGACTAGTTATGAAGTTGATAAGTTGACCAGTTATTTCTTCTGTCTTCTATCATTTCTTCTTTTCTTATCAGTAGAATCTTCATCGTTTTTTATTAGTCTCTCGGACTAATAACTCGTTTACTTGTAAACTTTTAACTTGTTTTCTTGTTAACTTGTCTTATCGTAAACTCATCTACTAACTTGTCAGCCGTATAAGGTGACGTATTTTCACAAGCAAAGACTCGTATGTTAGAACTGATTAATTCATTTTAAAGATTACACAGCTCAAAGTCTGAGTCACTGGTCTGCACTATCGACTTGGATAGTGCTAGACCCGAAGAAAGTTTTGGGCAATTAGTAGTGCTCGGCTTTGACGTCACCGTCTTTACACCTACACCCTATCAACGTCATCGTCTATGACGACCCTTATGAGGAGTTCTCATCTTGTGGAAGGCTTCGCACTTAGATGCTTTCAGCGCTTATCCATACCAGACTCAGATACCCAGCGGTGCACCTGGCGGCACAACTGGTAAACCGGAGGTCTGTCCAACACGGTCCTCTCGTACTAGTGTCAGCACCACGCAAAACTCCAACGCCCACGATAGATAGAGACCGAACTGTCTCACGACGTTCTGAACCCAGCTCGCGTGCCACTTTAATGGGCGAACAGCCCAACCCTTGGGACCTTCTCCAGCCCCAGGATGTGACGAGCCGACATCGAGGTGCCAAACCACCCCGTCGATATGAGCTCTTGGGGGGGATCAGCCTGTTATCCCCGGAGTACCTTTTATCCTTTGAGCGACGGAGTTTCCATACACATCCGCCGGATCACTATGCCCCAGTTTCCTGCCTGCTCGGCATGTCTGCCTCCCAGTCAAGCGCCCTTATGCCATTGCACTCTATGAGACCGGTTACCAATCGGTCCGAGGGCACCTTTGGAAGCCTCCGTTACGCTTTTGGAGGCGACCACCCCAGTCAAACTACCCACCAAGCAGTGTCCGCACTTCAAGCGCGTTAGACCTCAGACAGCCAAAGGGCCGTATTTCAAGGATGGCTCCACGAATGCTGGCGCACCCGCTTCGAAGCCTCCGGCCTATCCTACACATCGGATGACCAAGGTCAATGCTAAGCTGTAGTAAAGGTTCACGGGGTCTTTTCGTCCCATCGCGGGTAATCGGCATCTTCACCGATACTACAATTTCACTGAGATCATGGTTGAGACAGCGTCCGGATCATTACACCATTCGTGCAGGTCGGAACTTACCCGACAAGGAATTTCGCTACCTTAGGACCGTTATAGTTACGGCCGCCGTTTACTGGGGCTTCAATTCAATGCTTCCTATTGCTAGTGACATCTCCTCTTAACCTTCCAGCACCGGGCAGGTGTCAGGCTGTATACGTCATCTTTCGAGTTTGCACAGCCCTGTGTTTTTGTTAAACAGTTGCCTGGACCTATTCTCTGCGCCTCATATTGCTATGAGGACCCCTTATCCCGAAGTTACGGGGTCAATTTGCCTAGTTCCTTAACCATGAATCTCTCAACGCCTTAGTATATTCTACCCGACCACGTGTGTCCGTTTGCGGTACGGGTCGCAGTAACATTAAGTTTAGCGGATTTTTCTCGAAGTATGATTACCTGCACTCAACGCTTCCCGAAGGAAGTGCTGTACTTTCGTGTTTCAGCTCGAATGGTGGATTTGCCTGCCACTCTCATAACCTAAGCACTTAAACGCCCTATTCCGTCAGGGCGCGGCAGTGTCACTGCTCCGTCTCCACATCACTGATACTGCGAGTTGCGGAATATTAACCGCATCTGCCATCGCCTTCGCCGTTCGGCTGAGACTTAGGACCCGACTAACCCCGGGCTGATTGGCATCGCCCGGGAAACCTCGGTCTTTCGGCGAAAGGGAATCTCACCCTTTTTATCGTTACTTATACCTACATTTGCTTTTTCCATAAACTCCAGGATCAGTTACCTTCACCATTCGACGTCGATGGAATGCTCCCCTACCGATACTTTTAATATACATTACTATCCCGCGCCTTCGGTATCTGACTTATACCCGATTATTATCCATGCCCGGACCCTCGACTAGTGAGCTGTTACGCACTCTTTGAATGAATGGCTGCTTCCAAGCCAACATCCTAGCTGTCACGGGGACCAGACTTCGTTAGACTAACTTAGACAGAATTTCGGGACCTTAGACGGCGGTCTGGATTCTTCTCCTCTCGGGGACGGACCTTAGCACCCGCCCCTTACTGCACATCTGCTGTCCATAAGCATTCGGAGTTCGTCAGGTCTCGATAGGCGGTGAAGCCCTCTTGACCCTATCGGTCGCTCTACCTCTTATGGAGATCGATGCACGCGGCACCCTAAATGCCTTTCGGGGAGTACGAGCTATCTCCAAGTTTGATTGGCCTTTCACTCCTACACTCACCTCATCGGGAAGCTTTTCAACGCTTATCCGTGCGGTCCTCCATTCGGTGTTACCCGAACTTCAACCTGGGCAAGTGTAGATCACTTGGTTTCGCGTCTACCCCATCTGACTTGACGCCCTATTCAGGCTCGCTTTTCACTACGGATACGTAACTCTTGTTACTTATCCTTGCCAGACATGGTAACTCGTAGGTTCATTATGCAAAAGGCACGCCGTCACTGAATTAACAGCTCCGACCGCTTGTAAGCGCATGGTTTCAGGAACTATTTCACTCTCCTAATCGGAGTGCTTTTCACCTTTCCTTCACAGTACTCGTTCACTATCGGTCTCACGGGAGTATTTAGCCTTACCGGATGGTCCCGGCAGATTCGCGCAGAATTTCACGTGTTCCGCGTTACTCAGGATACCACTACGTCTCGTCATGCTTCGAATACGGGATTATCACCCTCTATGATTGTTCTTTCCAGAACATTCTTCTCACAATCTAAGTACGACAGCGTGGTCCTACAACCCCAGCAGCGCATTGCTACGTCACTGGTTTGGGCTATTCCCCGTTCGCTCGCCACTACTAGGGGAATCATTAGTTTATTTTCTCTTCCTAGAGGTACTAAGATGTTTCAGTTCCCTCCGTTTGCCTCACTACGTCTGTAGTGATATCAGGTCTTCAACCTGATGGGTTGTCCCATTCGGAAATCCTTGGATCAAAGGTTATTTGCACCTACCCAAGGCTTATCGCAGCTTATCACGTCCTTCATCGCCTCCGTGAGCCAAGGCATCCGCCATGCGCCCTTTCTTACTTTCTTCGCCTTCTTTGTAAGTTCTTACAAAGAATGTAGCTCATACTTTCAGCTGTTGTGTGATTCTAATTTTGAAGTTTAACCTCTATTAGAATACTAAATCTATTTATTAAATGATCTAGTTCTACTTTACAGTCTTGCTTGTGTCAATATGTCAAAGATCGATGCTGTGCTTCAGCAAAGTGGAGAATAAGGAATTGAACCTTAATATGAGCCTTTAACTCTAACTCCTACATTATATAATACAGAGTCATTGCAGTACAAGAAGAAAAACAAACCTAAGGTTCTTTTCTTATCTTGATTACCGTTAAATTGTCAACTTGTAAACTTAAATACCTATCAACAAATTAACTGATAAACATCCTCTCCAGAAAGGAGGTGTTCCAGCCGCACCTTCCGGTACGGCTACCTTGTTACGACTTAGCCCCAATTACCAGTTTTGCCCTAGGCCGATCCTTCCGGTCACGGACTTCAGGCACCCCCGGCTTTCATGGCTTGACGGGCGGTGTGTACAAGGCCCGGGAACGTATTCACCGCGCCATGGCTGATGCGCGATTACTAGCGAATCCAGCTTCGTGGGGTCGGGTTGCAGACCCCAGTCCGAACTGGGACCGGCTTTCAAGATTTGATGCAATTTACATTACACCATCCCTCTGTACCGGCCATTGTAACACGTGTGTAGCCCCGGACGTAAGGGCCGTGCTGATTTGACGTCATCCCCACCTTCCTCACACCTTACGGTGGCAGTGTCTCCAGAGTGCCCAGCACTACCTGATGGCAACTGAAGAGAGGGGTTGCGCTCGTTATGGCACTTTAAGCCGACACCTCACGGCACGAGCTGACGACAACCATGCAGCACCTTCACAGAGACCCCGAAGGGCGTCATTATCTCTAAATCCTTCCTCTGCAATTCAAGCCCGGGTAAGGTTCCTCGCGTATCATCGAATTAAACCACATGTTCCTCCGCTTGTGCGGGCCCCCGTCAATTCCTTTGAGTTTCACCGTTGCCGGCGTACTCCCCAGGTGGGATGCTTAATGCTTTCGCTTAGCCGCTGATACCAGGTACCAACAGCGGGCATCCATCGTTTACTGTGCGGACTACCAGGGTATCTAATCCTGTTCGATACCCGCACCTTCGAGCTTCAGCGTCAGTTGCGCTCCCGTCAGCTGCCTTCGCAATCGGAGTTCTTCGTCATATCTAAGCATTTCACCGCTACACGACGAATTCCGCCAACGTTGTGCGTACTCAGGAAACCAGTATGCGCTGCAAGTCAGACGTTGAGCGTCTACATTTCACAACACACTTAATCTCCGGCCTACGCTCCCTTTAAACCCAATAAATCCGGATAACGCCCGAACCTTCCGTATTACCGCGGCTGCTGGCACGGAATTAGCCGGTCCTTATTCGTATGGTACCTGCAAACAATCACACGTGATTGACTTTATCCCCATACAAAAGCAGTTTACAACCCATAGGGCCGTCATCCTGCACGCTACTTGGCTGGTTCAGACTTCCGTCCATTGACCAATATTCCTCACTGCTGCCTCCCGTAGGAGTTTGGACCGTGTCTCAGTTCCAATGTGGGGGACCTTCCTCTCAGAACCCCTACTGATCGTTGCCTTGGTGGGCCGTTACCCCGCCAACAAGCTAATCAGACGCATCCCCATCCATAACCGATAAATCTTTTATCCTAATCTGATGCCATCAAAGGATTACATAAGGTATTAGTCTGCCTTTCGGCAGGTTATCCCTTAGTTATGGGAAGGTTGGATACGCGTTACTCACCCGTGCGCCGGTCGACGTCCATTCGGTGCAAGCACTAAATGCCGTTTCCCCTCGACTTGCATGTGTTAAGCCTGTAGCTAGCGTTCATCCTGAGCCAGGATCAAACTCTCCATTGTAAAATATGTTTGGGTGATTAGTAATAGGTAAGAAGGGTAATAAATACCAACTTAACCCAAAACCTCACCGAGTAATCTCTGTTTCAGAATGCTTATCCTTTAGTATCAAGTTTTAAAAGCACCTATTCCTATATAAGGAATTCAATTGAATTGATCGGTTCGTTTCTTTTACCCATCTATTTGATTCATAACCAAACAGACGCTTCTTGTACTACTTCTCTGTTTATGTAAATCTTTTCAAAGAACTCTTTCTTTATTGCTTTAAACACTCATAAGCACGTGGCTTATTTCGTAAAAGCGAATGCAAAGGTATATACTTTATCAGAAACTACCAAATGTTTTTGAAGAAAAAGTTTCAAAAAAAAGTATTATTTTTCTAGTTCTATCTGTATGAGAAAAGAGGTTATATAGCTCTACACCATATTATATATGAGTTTGATGAATTTAAATAAATATCATTGAATATTATCCAATCTCTGGAATTACATACGACAATACCCGTAAAATCTGCCCACGTGTAACACCTTCACGGATGGCGACAAAGATAGTATCATCTCCTGCTATTGTTCCCAAAATATAATCCGAATCACTTGCATCAATATCATATGCAATAGCACTGGCATAACCTGGTCTAGTCTTCACAATAGCCAATTGTCCCGAGATATTCACAGAAATATAACCACTACGCTGTAACATTTCCGTAGCCTTTCGGGGAGTTGTAACCCGCTTATACATAGTTTCGTTTGGTAAAACATACACATATTTTCCATTCATGGAAGCAGCTTTAGCCACTTTTAACTGCTTAAGATCACGACTGAGCGTTGCTTGTGTCAATTGAAAACCCTTCTGCCTCTAAGGCTCTCAAAACCTCTTCTTGAGAACTAAGTTCCATACTAGATATCAACATTTTCAATGCTTCTAGTCTACTATTCTTCACTTTCATAAGCGTATGTTTATGCTTTAACGCAACAAATATAGATATTTAATTTTATAAAAAAACAAGTATTTTTTTGAATAAAAAGTAACAATGTTTTTTTAATAACAAGCTATTACATAACAAAAAACAACTAACAAAGCGTATAAAACTCGAAATAGTATTCACAACAACAACAGGATCCCCCATCTAAATAGAACTTGTCACAATACAAAAAACGACAATAAATTCTCCTTTACCATACCACATACACATAATTATATATGATTAAGGTGCATGCAACGTCTGTCACAACTCTCCTAAAAGATGTAAAAAACGATTATTATATTTGTTAGACTCTTTTCTTTCATTTATATTTGTAGCTAAATGGCATAGCATTTGTCCATTAAGCAAAAAAGAAGAAGAAGCTCTCATTATTATCAGTAGAGTTCCACAATAAAGAAGAAACAAACAGAAAACAAAACAAAAAGAAATGAATATGGATTTCAACAACTATTCAAAAGTGGTTAATAACCATGATCGTGACCTAGAAATGGCACGCGCATTTCCAGCACTAATGCGTAAGGTATATGTATGGATGGCAATGGCACTCGCCATTACAGGTATTGTTGCTTATGGGGCAGGTAGTTCTCCTGCACTTATCCAAGCTCTCTACATTAGTAAAGGTCCTATGCTTATTGCAGCCTTAGTGGAGTTTGGCATCGTATGGTATCTATCATCTCGCATCTATAAGCTATCTCTTGCCAGCGCAACCCTATGGTTTATCCTCTTCTCTGCCATCAATGGTCTGACCCTCGGATGGATATTTGCAGTATACAAAATAGCCATCATTGCCAAAACCTTCTTTGTCACTGCAGGAACCTTTGGAGCAATGGCATTAATAGGATCAACGACGAAGAAGGATTTAACAAAGTTCGGAGGAGTACTCTTCATGGCATTAATTGGTTTGATTATAGCTAGTCTAGTCAACCTCTTCTTGCACAGTTCCACAATGGATTATATAGTCAGCATTGTTGGAGTGCTCATTTTTACAGGTCTCACCGCATGGGATGCACAAGCAATCAAACGTAACCTTCTCATGGCTCCTGATGCAGGAGAATCAGCCCAGAAATAGCACTCCTAGGGTCATTGAGTCTCTATCTCGACTTTATCAACCTCTTCCTTTATCTTCTTCGATTCTTTGGTAACAATAAAAACTAAGGCATTTAAATATCATACGGACAACCCTCATGGTTGTCCGTATTTGATGAAATAAAATTGATAAAAGACTTGACTATTCAAAAGAATATCCATATATTTGTCACAAATTAACTTTAACAAACAAAACAGTTCGTATGAGAAAGAGATTTTACAGTGTATGTATTGCCACATTACTCATTGCAGGAGCAACACCAATGAAGGCGCAGTTCAATATAGGGAAAGCTGCAAGTGGTGCCGTAAAAGTAGCCAAAGCTGCAACTTTGACAGATGCAGACATGGCAAATTACGTAAAAGAATACATTGCTTGGTTGGATAAGAACAACAAAGTTTGCGATGCTCGCAGCCCTTACACAAAGCGTCTTAACAAATTAACACAAGGTCTTACCAATGTAGAAGGAATCCCTTTGAACTTTAAAGTTTACTATGTAACAGACGTCAATGCCTTTGCCTGCCCTGATGGAAGCGTACGAGTATTCTCATCCCTCATGGATCTTATGACAGACGAAGAACTTTTGGGCGTTATTGGACATGAGATTGGTCACGTTGCACATAAAGACTCTAAGAAAAGATTCCGTACCTCCCTACTTACTTCTGCGCTCAAAGATGGACTCGCTGCAACCAATGGTAAAGCCGCAGCACTTACTGATTCACAACTTGGTGAACTAGGCGAATCACTCCTCAATGCCACTTACTCTCAGAAACAAGAGAGTCAGGCAGATGCTTACGGATATGAGTTTCTGAAAGAGAATGGCAAAAATCCATGGGCTATTGCACTATCTTTCGAGAAATTAAAGAAACTCGAAGAAGACCAAGGTATCCAAAAAGAAGGTAAATGGAAGCGTATGTTCTCTTCACACCCAGATCTTGACAAGCGTATCAAAACTATGAGTAAGCTTGCAACAAAGGATGGATTTGCACGTCCAGAGAACAAGATGCCTGAAAAGATAGAACCAGAGAAGACTACATCTACTAGTCAGACAACCAACAAACAAGGTACAAAAAAGACTTCTACTGGTAAAAAGCCTGTAGGAAAGAAACCAGCTCCTAAAGGAAAAAGAAGATAATAAAAGTAAACTCAGAAATTATCTGTAGTAACTTATACATTTACTTATAAACAAGAAAGAGAGGCAGTTATCAAGATGATAATCTGCCTCTCTTTTATCTTTAAAAGGACTATTTCAACTTTACCTTTAAGTTCTTTAGCATATCAATCGTCATGGATTCCAAATCAAACTGTGGTTTCCAATCCCATTCCTCACGTGCACAAGTATCATCCAAACTATCAGGCCAACTGTCAGCAATACTCTGCTTGAGAGGATCAACATCGTATTCCATCTCAAAAATCAGGGCTTATGACGCTTAATTACATTGAATATTTCTTCTGGATCAAAACTCATCGATGCAATGTTGAAACCATTACGATGCACCAAACGAGATGGGTCAGCCTCCATTAAGGAAATGGCTGCATTCAATCCATCAGGCATATACATCATATCCATCAATGTACCTCTCTTAATTGGACACACGAACTTCTCACCGCGAACAGCCGAGTAGTAGATATCGACAGCATAGTCAGTTGTACCACCACCAGGAGGTGTCACATAAGAAATCAAACCAGGGAAACGCACAGAACGAGTATCTACTCCATATTTATTGAAGTAATAATCACTCAACAATTCAGTAGCAACCTTTGACACACCATAGATAGTTCTTGGACGCTGTATCGTATCCTGTGGTGTCTTGACACGAGGTGTACTCGGACCAAATGAGCCTATAGAACTAGGCGTGAAGACCGCACATTGATTCTCACGTGCAACTTCCAAGATGTTCCAAAGACCATCAATACCAATCTTCCAAGCTAACTGTGGCTTATTCTCCGCCACGACAGATAACAATGCTGCAAGGTTATAAATCGTATCAACATGATACTTCTTTACAACCTCCGCAATCATTTGCGGGTTTGTAACATCAGCCTCTGCAAAAGGTCCACCATCCCTCAGTTCACCCGTAGGTTCAGCACCTTTAATATAACCAGCGACGATGTTCTCATTGCCATAACACTTTCTCAATTTCTGGTAAGCTCTGAGCCTATCTGCCCAGTGGAGCCTATCACCAAAACATTTTTCATATATATAGATAAGTTGATAATCCATTTTGTTGCAAAGTAAACATATTTTTATCGAATAAAGCTCTTCGATATCTTAAAATTATCAAAATTACTGATTCTATTACAAAAAAGCATTGTAAAACATCCTTATTCTCGTTTTTTATACCTTACTTTGCCCTGTATAACAATTAAAAGAATCTAATGTTATGTATGGAAAGATGAAAGAATATCTCTGCAACTCACTTGCTGAGATAACAGAAGCAGGGCTTTACAAGAATGAAAGAATCATCGAAAGCCCACAGAGTGCAGCAATTGAAGTAAAAGGTAAAGAGGTTTTGAACTTCTGCGCCAATAACTATTTGGGGCTTTCCAATCACCCTCGTCTGATAGAAGGTGCCAAGAAGATGATGGACAAGAGAGGCTTCGGTATGTCATCAGTACGCTTTATCTGTGGTACACAAGACGGGCATAAAGAGCTTGAAGCTGCTATCTCCGAATACTTCAAGACAGAAGATACTATCCTCTATGCAGCATGCTTTGATGCTAATGGAGGTGTATTCGAACCTTTGTTCACAGACGAAGATGCTATCATTTCCGATGCGCTAAATCACGCCTCTATCATTGATGGTGTGCGCCTTTGCAAGGCTAAACGTTATCGTTATGCCAATGCAGATATGGCTGATTTAGAGCGTTGCTTGCAAGAGGCACAAGCCCAACGTTTCCGCATTATTGTTACTGATGGCGTGTTCTCAATGGATGGTAATGTGGCTCCAATAGACAAGATTTGCGACCTTGCAGAGAAGTATGATGCTCTCGTAATGGTTGATGAATCACACTCAGCGGGCGTTGTTGGTGCTACTGGTCATGGTGTTAGCGAGCTTTGCAAGACCTATGGTCGTGTGGACATATATACTGGAACCTTAGGAAAAGCATTCGGTGGAGCATTAGGAGGATTCACTACTGGACGTAAGGAGATCATTGATATGCTTCGTCAACGCAGTCGCCCATACCTCTTCTCCAACTCTCTTGCACCTTGTATCATCGGTGCGAGCCTTGAAGTATTTAAGATGTTGAAGGAAAGCAACGCCCTTCATGATCAGCTGGTAGAGAATGTCAACTACTTTAGAGACCACATGTTGGCTGCTGGATTCGATATTAAACCCACTCAAAGTGCCATCTGTGCCGTTATGCTCTACGATGCTAAACTATCTCAGGTATATGCAGCTAAGTTGTTAGAAGAGGGTATCTATGTTACAGGTTTCTACTATCCTGTTGTTCCAAAGGGGCAGGCTCGCATTCGAGTTCAAATCTCGGCAGGTCACAATCGTGAGCAACTTGACAAGTGTATAGCAGCCTTCATCAAAGTTGGTAAGGAACTTGAAGTATTAAAGTAAGGGCATCTACGCACAAAAAATACATCATTTTAAGAACAAGAAAAGCTGTATCTACATTTCGATACAGCTTTTTCTTATGTCCGAAAAAGACTTCATTGAATTAATTTTTTTAGTTTATTTTTTTCAAAAGAATCAATTTATTTTCATGTTATTATTAGTCTATTTTTTTGAATATAAAAACATACCTTCAAATCAACATAACAATCTCCTATCATTTAAAAAACACTCTTGAAGATAATAGGTAGGCGTCTTGTAAACGACAAAGAATGCCGTAATATAAAACAAACTATACTAAAAAGGGATATTATCAGAAGTATTTTTCTAACCATTCCATTATAGGTATTGATGTCTAAAACAATGGAGTCTCTCGTCTGAATATTCGTCATTGGCATACTAACAAATATACGTGCACTATAATACTCTGGTACGCCATTCTGCGCATGATACAATCGCATATAGAAGTTCTTACCACCATCTGACCTTCTTTTTTTACCGAGTCGACAACAATAGCTAACGATTGTGCAACCTTCTTATCATCAACTTTACCTGTTTTCAAAGACAATCCAAGGTTAAGATAACGGCGATTCTTACTTATCCAAGCACTCTCAAATGTCACAGGATCAGTGTGTATATCTACCACATCCAATGCAAACTTCATCTGCAAAACAGGTACAGGACTAATATCAATAGCCTTTGTCACACCTTCAACCACCTTATTATAATATAGCATCGCACGGTAAGTCGTGTCAGGGTTTAACCGCCCATAGCTTTTTTTACATGAGGTCGTAACAACAAGTGTTCACCCTTGTCTGTGACAGCCTCAACCAGTTCGGAAGCATCATTTGAACGCACTTCAACAAAGTCAGTGTTAAGGTATGACAAGCCAGAATCGCCCTTTTCGAAGAAGTCATGCTTACAAGCAACAACCATAAGTAATGTTATAAGCAACATTACTATGGTCATTCCACCCTGTATCTTACTATTGATTCTCGTACTCACAGAGGTTTATTTCTTAAAAGTAAGACGATTCAACAACGATTTTAAACGCCCACTTTCTGAAGATGCATCTATATAATTTTTTGCGGGATAAGCGTATTGTGTGAGCAAGCAAGTACGCAAGAATTGCTCATCACGATTCTCTATATCAATCTTCTCAATCTGTCCTGCAAGGTAGGAATCGAACTTTTCGTAATCATCCTGCGTGTAATACTCCTCGTAAACCTTCGTGTCTTGAATCATATCAAGGGCAACGTAATTAATAGGATAGAGCTTATAACTACTATGAATTTCGTGGTCAATATGAGAAGCGATGGCATCAAAGAGCTTATTCTTTGGTAAATCAGTATCCAAAGTATCGAGCCAATCGTCTATACATGGTGCACAATGATAGAAGATATGACCTTTAAATCCCTTGATACCTATCAACATACTCTCTAAGTCATCCTCGGCAGTCTTTTTCCAATAAGGTATGTCTCGACGTAATTGATATTCCCTTGCCTTGAGGTAGTCACATGGGTCATACTCATAAGAGATGGATAGTGGAACTATATGCAACTGCTTCAAGCGATCAATAATACTCCCTTCACCACCCATGACCATCATTTTTAAGATTGCAGGTTGAGTGAGATCGTTAGAGTTCTTAGCACGACCTTGACGTTGCGCAATCCATACATTCTCGTTTTTCTCAGCCACTGCGAAATGGATATATTCGGACATTCGCTTGCTGGCACGCAACATTTCAACAGAATGTAACGCCCTTTCAACGGTAAAAGACTTATTAATACGCACCAAATCACGTATCCAATCAGCAGAGAGAAGATTATCTCCGATTGCAATCTCGCATGTTGTCGAGAAGCCAACATCTATCAGTAACTTATCCAAAAAGGCTGAATCAAGAACAATATCACGATGGTTACTAATGAAAGTGTACCGTTTTCGGATGTCAATGTTCGTTGCGTCCATACTAAGACCTAAGCTCAAGGTCGTCACCAAACGCTGTAAGAAGGGATAACAAAATGCTTTCTGAAATTCAAGATTCGTCTTACAAGCTCGTATCTTCTGCTCCAGTATTTCCATAGGAACATCAGGATAAAGATATGCTAACACTTGTTGAAACTGCTTATCAGCAAGAATCCGATCATAGACTACTGGTAATTCCTCTGGTTCAAAGGGGCGAATAGGATCAAACTCCGATGGTATCTTCATAACTATAAGTAATTAATTTATTTCTACTTTATTAGTACAAATATAGGTAAAACAGCCCAATCTCTAAAATAGAAGACCATCGTTTAACAGAAGATTAACAATTTTCTCTAACCTTGTCATATTATCCGAACTATACGTAAAGGTGATTACCTTAACAAGATAATGTTATATTTATGAGGATAATAATACGCTAAATTACTTGCCAATCACAAACAAAGTGTTATCTTTGCAATGTTATGAAGTACAGCATTATAGTACCCGTTTTCAACCGACCAGATGAGGTTGATGAGCTATTAGAGAGTCTTCTCCACCAAAAGGAGGCGGATTTTGAAGTGGTCATCGTCGAAGATGGCTCAAAAGTAACATGTGAGGAGGTTTGCAACAAGTATATTGACAAACTCGATTTACATTATTATTATAAGGAGAACTCAGGACCTGGTCAGAGTCGAAACTATGGTGCAGAACGGGCAAAGGGAGAGTATTTACTCATCCTTGACTCAGATGTAGTACTTCCTGAAGGTTATCTACAAGCTATCAGCAAAGAGCTTTCGAGAGAACCTGCAGATGCCTTTGGAGGACCAGACAAAGCGCATGATTCGTTCACAGATACGCAGAAGGCAATCTCTTACTCAATGACATCTTTCTTCACAACAGGGGGCATCCGTGGGGGAAAAAAGAAACTAGATAAATTTTATCCACGCTCCTTTAACATGGGTATTCGTCGTGATGTTTACAGGGAATTAGGCGGTTTCTCCAAGATGCGCTTTGGTGAGGATATCGACTTCTCTATACGTATCTTCAAGGCTGGGAAACGCTGTCGCCTCTTCCCAGAGGCATGGGTGTGGCATAAAAGACGCACAGACTTCCGCAAGTTCTGGCGACAGGTTTACAATTCAGGTATTGCCCGTATCAACCTATATAAGAAGTATCCTGAGTCGCTGAAGGTTGTCCATCTCTTGCCTATGATATTCACTCTTGGGGTTCTCTTTCTCACTTTGATTATCCTTTGTGGGCTGTTAATCATAGTTTGCACATCAGCCAAGACTTTTGGTGGTAGTCTTATCTTCTTAGGGTTATTACCCCTTCTTCTTTATAGTGCAACCATCTGTATAGACTCAACAATGCAAAATCATAGTTTGAAAATCGGCTTCCTTAGTATCCGTGCAGCTTTTTATCAGCTCATGGGTTACGGCTGTGGATTCATTAATGCATGGTGGAAACGATGCGTATGTAGCCGTGAAGAGTTTGCAGCCTACCAAAAGAACTTCTATAGTTAATTCATAATTCACAATTCAAAGTTCCCCCCTATTAAAATATAACAACCGCCTATCTACAATCATCAAAACCTATCACTATGAATGAATCAATTTGCCACAATAGGGACAGATGCCCTCGTCTGTCCGCCAGAACGCCCCTGTTTATCAAGGGACTTCATATATACCACGGACAGACGAAGGCGTCCGTCCCTATTTTGTTAGCTGTTACGAGAACATTTGATATACCTTATTAGGAGAAAAGAATATCACATTAAACTATGAAAAGTATATCCATTAACAACTGGGCAGAGGCTGACCGCCCACGTGAGAAACTGGAGAGACTGGGGGCAAGTGTGCTCAGTGATGCAGAATTATTGGCTATTCTTATTGGTTCAGGAACAGCAAATGAGAGTGCTGTCGACCTAATGAAACATATTTTAAAAGATTGTCATAACAATCTAAACTCACTGGGGAAGTTATCTATACATCAGCTAGAAGGATATAAAGGAATTGGTCCGGCAAAGGCTATAACGATACTTGCAGCATGTGAATTGGGTAAACGCAGGCAACGTGCAAAGGTAGAAGAAGTCCCCTTACTGAATAGTGCAGAAGCCATTTACAATTATATGTACACCACCATTCAAGACCTCGACATCGAAGAGGGTTGGATACTAATGATGAAGCAAAACTTTCGTCTTATAGAGGCCAAACGTATCTCAATTGGTGGACTAACTATGGCTCCGATTGATATAAGACTTATGATGAAAGAGGTATTAATGAAGAATACTACCATCCTTGCATTCTGTCATAATCATCCCAGTGGGAACACCTCTCCCAGCCATGAGGATGATCTTCTTACCACACGCATACGGAAAGCATGCGAATTACTAAGCATTCACTTCGCTGATCATGTAGTCCTCACTGATGGGAAATATTACTCTTATCGTGAAGAGGGAAGACTCTAAGAATTCTCTCGAAGCTCGATAATAAACAAAAGTCTACCACTCCCACCAGTTCTTTCCTTCCACCTCGTGCCATTCACCTAAGGGTTCTACACTCCAAACTAGACCAGAGTTCCGCCAATAAGTAATTCTCACCTTATTATAATGCTCTAGTTCCAAGTAATGTGCATAGCTAATAAGATGCTCTGGAGAAGAGGATAGAGTGTCACCTTCCCATGTAATAACATAATTGGTAAAAGAACGCCTGTAAACTATTGTGTCTAGCGTAAATGAGCCTTCATAAGTAACAACATCATTATCCACAAAGTCCTTTATATAAGCTGTAACACCCCTAACAATAAGGAAAAGAGAAATTATCCCCAAAATAGTAAAACCAATCTTGGTATACCATTTATACTCCTTATCACGCCAACAAAAGATGCCAAAGATGCTAACAGCTATTCCGAAAGAGAACAGAAGAGCTGTCAAAAAGAGTCCACAATAACCTTCTCGTGTATGTAAACCAAAGTAACTTGGATATATGCAAAGAGGTAACAAGAAAATAAAGAGTGCTACGCCAAGCGAAACAAGCAGTTTGGTACGCTTTTCATTAAAATTAAGTTGTCCCCAAATCTTCCTTCTCTGTACTTTAGAAGTAGCCTTACTCTTTCGCGCACTCTGATTAGCTTCAGCCAAGATAGCATTCCACTTAGCACTGCCAGGCTGTACCTCATGTGTTCCGAGAGCGTCCCGAACAGTAATCCTTACAGGCTTCTTATTTTGATAAGTGATATTCCAACTATACCAATCGCACATGATAATCATCCTTCTTTATCATTGCACAAATATACAATAATATGTTTGTAAAACCAAGATAAATGACCTTCTTTCCTTAGCAAGCTATTGTGATTATTATTTAAAATTACTATCTTTGCAAAAGATAGGTAACATCTGGCAATTTAAAAACATTTTTTATTGCGCTTATTAACACTATCTTTACAAGTTACACATTATAAATTAAACACCCAATTAAATATATGACACAAGAAGAAAAGACACAGATAGAAGAAAAAATCGTTGATGTGTTGAAGACTGTCTATGACCCAGAAATACCTGTAAATATCTATGATCTTGGAATGATCTATAAGATTGATGTAGACGAGAAAGGTAATCTCGACATGGATATGACATTTACAGCACCATCTTGCCCTGCAGCAGATTTCATCCTTGAAGATGTACGAACAAAGGTGGAAAGTGTTGAGGGAATAAAGTCAGCTAACATCAATCTAGTCTTTGACCCAGTATGGGATCAAAGCATGATGTCTGAGGAGGCACGGGTTGAATTAGGCTTTGAATAAAACCACAATAGCTCGTTAACACCTCATTCACTTAAAATTCAAAGACATGAAAAATATCTATTTCCTTTCTGATGCACACCTTGGTTCACTAGCCATAAAACATAGACGCACACAAGAACGCCGTCTAGTCCGTTTCTTGGATAGCATAAAAGAACAAGGCTGCAGCTATTTATCTACTAGGCGATATGTTCGACTTTTGGAACGAATATAAGTATGTTGTTCCAAAAGGATATACTCGATTTCTAGGAAAAATATCAGAGTTAACAGATATGGGAGTAGAGGTGCACTTCTTTACAGGTAATCATGATCTCTGGACTTACGGATACTTAGAAGAGGAATGTGGCGTTATCCTTCATCGTCAACCCATCACAACCGAGATCTACGATAAGGTTTTCTATCTTGCACATGGTGATGGACTAGGAGATCCAGATCCTATATTTCAGTTCTTAAGAAAAGTCTTTCACAATCGAGTATGCCAGCGATTACTCAACTTCTTCCACCCTTGGTGGGGTATGCAGTTAGGTTTGAATTGGGCAAAAAAGAGCAGATTGAAAACGTATTGATGGGAAAAGAAGCTCCCTACATGGGCGAAGATAAAGAATATTTAGTGCGTTTCACAAAAGATTACATGCGCACACATAAAGACGTCGATTATTATATCTATGGTCATCGACATATTGAATTAGATCTCACACTATCACGGAAAGTACGCATGCTGATACTTGGAGATTGGATATGGCAGTTCACTTACGCAGTATTCGATGGTGAACATATGTTCCTAGAGGAATACGTTGAAGGGGAAAGCAAGCCTTAACAAAAGTAAAAATAAGCCTATTATCAAGATAAAAAGTTATTTTTTAGCTATAAAAACTCATTTTCCTTAGAAAGTATTTGGAAGTTACAAAACAAACTCGTATCTTTGCATTGTCTTTTAAGGGATAGTATTCTTGAATAAAGAAAGACTATCAACTAAATGGAAATAGCATATTAAAAAGAATTTAAGACATTCATAATATAAAATTAAAACTCAGGTTTGTAGATTAAGTTTAGTCAAAAGAAAGGTGGTTGTCGTGAGACAACTACCTTTCGCATTTTATAACAATTCACCTCTTATATATATCCTACTCTATCACTACTAACGAAAAAAATCACAGCACAACTTCATACTTATCAGCAGTTAAAGGAATAATCTATTAGGGAGAAACAGAGCATAAAGGAAAATCTTTCTATAAGTTTTATACCATGTTGAGAATCATTGTTTGAAACTGATTTATTCCCTATTTCATTTTAAATTTGATTTGCTGTCATATTTAGTATTTGAGATAAACGACTGGTTATAAGTCTATTCTGAATGAGAAAATTATAACAGCAATGCCTGGAAAAACAAAAAGATAGACTGTAGCAAAAGCTCTTTTCCACATTTCTACATCGCTGAACATAGCAATACAAGTAAGCTATGGTAGAGATAGTGGATGGGTCATGAGCATCATTACCCCACTTTTAATACAGTCTATCACTAATATTCAATATCCGTAGGAAATCCCTCAGATATTACTTCTTCAAGTCTTTAACAAGTTCTTGAGTATCACGTGCAATGACAATCTCTTCATCAGTTGGCACAAGAACAACCTTTACCTTTGAATCATCAGTAGAGAGAATCTGCTCCACTCCACGCACTTCATTGCGCTTCTTATCCAACTTGATACCAAGATACTCCATATCTTGACAAGCATCCCAACGCAATCCAGTCTGATTCTCCCCAACGCCTGCTGTCCACACAATGATGTCTACACCATTCATAGCAGCAGCATAAGCACCGATGTACTTCTTAATACGATAAGTGTACATCTGCAGTGCTAAATGAGCAAGTTGATTGCCTTCGTTATCAGCATTCTCTATGTCACGCATATCAGAGCTGATACCCGTAATACCCAACACACCACTCTCCTTATTCAAGAAGTCTGCCATTTCCTGTGGCTTCTTACCGAGCTTCTCCATCAAGTAAGTTACAGCAGAAGGATCGATATCACCAGAACGAGATCCCCATCATCAAGCCCTGCCAATGGCGTTAAAGCCCATTGAGGTATCGATGACCTTACCATTCTTGATAGCTGCAATAGACGCACCATTACCAATGTGACAAGTGATAATCTTCTGTGTCTTGATGTCTACACCTAACATTTCACATACACGTTGTGATACATAACGATGACTAGTTCCATGGAAACCATAGCGACGAACATGATACTTCTTATAGAGATCATAAGGAACAGCATATAGGTAAGCATAATCTGGCATAGTGCTATGGAAAGCATTATCAAACACTGTTACCTGTGGTGTGTGAGGCATCAAAGCATCCACAGCACGCAATCCACGCAAGTGTCCAGCATTATGAACTGGCGCTAAGTCTATAAGACTTTCAATACCTTCTTCTACTTCTTTGTAACGATACAACTCTTCTCAAAGAGGTCACCTCCTTGCACTACTCGGTGTCCAACAGCGTCTATCTCATCAAGACTCTTTAATGCACCAATCTCTGGATCTAGTAACACTTTGAACACAAGAGCCACACCTTCTTTATGTGTAGGAAGGTCTGCCATGATTTGTTTCTTCTCACCATTAGGGAGCTTAACCTTTATGAAAGCCTCATCAAGTCCAATGCGTTCTACACCGCCCTGAGCCAACACTGACTCGTCTTTCATATCGTACAACTTGTACTTAATAGAACTACTTCCGCAGTTCAAGACTAATATCTTCATATTTTGATTATAGGAGTTAAAGGAGTAAAGGGAGTGAAATGGAGTTAAGGTAAATGTTCTTATTAGGGTAAAGCAATACCAATAAACTATTCACATACAGATAAATATAACCCCAGAACTTACGCTCTTCCCTTCCTCTTTATTGATTACTTAATTACTTAGGAGTGTTCCCCTCTATACATACTACTCCTCTCTCCATTGGAAGAGGAGCTGAGGAGAGGCTTCTTTATAGCTTTTTTGCATCTTGAGCTTGGCATGCTGTGATAGCTACCATATAATAGATATCATCTACACAACAGCCACGAGAAAGATCGTTAACAGGACGAGCTATACCTTGGAGGATAGGTCCAATCGCCTTAGCACCACCAAGACGTTCGATTAACTTATAGCCAATGTTACCTACTTCCAGGTTTGGAACAACAAGCACATTAGCCTTACCTGCTATCTCCGAACCTGGTGCCTTCTTAGCAGCAACAGCAGGGACTAGAGCAGCATCAGCCTGTAATTCACCATCAACCTTCAGTGTTGGGAACTTCTCCTTGGCTATCTTTGTTGCCTCAACAACCTTATCTATAATGTAAACACTCTTACCCGTCTCACGATCGATAGCGTCTTTTGCTGATCCCTTAGTAGAGAAACTCAACATAGCAACATGTGGGTCTTGGAATCCAGCAACGCTCTTTGCGGTCTCAGCAGTGGTATAGGCTATTTGAGCCAACTGATCGGCAGTTGGGTTAGGAGTAACAGCTACATCACCCATAACGACAATACCATTCTCACCATACTGCTGTTCGTGAGTGAGGATGAGCATAGCTCCACTCACGCAAGTGATACCTGGCGCACATTTAATAATCTGTAAAGCAGGGCGAAGCGTGTCACCTGTTGTAGAGAGAGCACCTGATATCTGCCCATCAGCGCCCTCTGTCTTAATAATCATACAACCCAGATAGAGATTATTCTTTGTCACTAACTCACGTGCCTGGTCGATAGTCATACCCTTTTTCTGGCGTAGTTCAGCTAGCTTAGCAGCATATTCTTCGCACTTAGGGTTATTCTCTGGGTCAACAATGGTCGCCTTGTCAATGTTCTTAAGCCCCCACTCTGTGGCAAGCTTATGTATGTTGGCGGGGTTACCAATGAGGATTAGATTGGCGATATCATCGGCTAATACCCTGTCAGCCGCTCTAAGGGTTCGCTCCTCTTCTGCCTCGGGGAGCACGATACGTTGCTTATCGGCTTTAGCGCGTGCAACGATTTGCTCTAATAAATCCATAGTTCTTATTCTATTGTAATAATTGTACTTCGGTCTTTAAATTGTTTACCTGCAAAGATAGCTAAATTAACTCATAATCCCAAACAAGAGTCTTGTTTTATATCAGAAAAGAGCTATCCTCTTGGCTATCCCAGCTTTTATACATATCTTTGTAGCCTAACCAGATTATAGACAACATGATTAAATTCCACGATGTAAAGACGTCTGATCGCGAACTAATACAAAGGTTATACACTTTGTGGAGACCGTCAGAACTGTGATTTAAGCTTTGCAAATATCATCTCATGGAGGTTTCTTTATAACACACAAATCGCTGAAGTCGATGGCTTCTTAGTGTTCCGCTTTTATACAGGGCACCATCTCGCATACATGGCACCAGTATGGAAATGTGCATGGGAACGAGGCTATGCGCACCGATTCGCTGCCGTTGTCCGACAGATGATGGGACGATTCTATCACCTTAGGGCATCCTTTCTTAATGCTAGGTGTATGCAGTTATATGGCAGAGATACTAGAGACTACCTTCCCCAACACCTTTGATATCAAACCAGACCGTGACCACTTCGATTATATCTACTCACGTGAAAAGCTCGCAACACTATCTGGTAAGAAGTTACAAGGTAAGCGAAACCACTGCAATAAGTTCCGTAAAACATTCCCCAAACTACGTATATAAGGACTTAACAAAGGACATGATTCCAGAGTGCATAGCTGTGGAAGAGAACTGGAGAGAGGTTACAAAGGAGGATACTGAGGGCGATGAAGAATTATCGGAAGAGCTTCGTTCGATGACACGTGTATTCGATTTATGGGATGAAATCGGTGCTATCGGTGGCACAATATGGGTAGATGATAAGTTGATTGCCTTCACCTTTGGTTCGCCTATCACCAACAAAGGTGTTCGATGTATGCGTTGAAAAGGCTGACACAAGCTATGAAGGGCGTTTTTCTATCATCAATCAGGAGTTCGCCAGACACCTCCCAGAGCAATACGAATACATGAATCGTGAGGAAGACCTTGGTATTGAGGGCTTGAGATACGCCAAACTTTCATACAAGCCAGACATTCTTTTAGAGAAGAATGTGGTCATGGAGAAATATCCCTTGGCGCAAGAAGAGGATCAGCAACGCATTAAAGGAGGAGACAATCAGCCTATGGCGAGACACTTTCCACGACGTGGAACCATTCATACAACTCTATTTCTCACGTGTATTCAAGCCTGAATTTAACATCACTTGTCAGGCTGATAAGCATACTGTTGCAGCCCTTCAAGCCTTGCCCTATACAATGAAATACTACGATGAGGAGGTGCGCACGGCTTATATCTCTGGTGTTAGTGTGCGTGAGGAGTACCGAAAGAAGAACATGGGAGGCAACTTGATGTCGCAAGCTCACTTCCAACTCTATCACAAGGGGGCTGTCTTTGCAACGTTGATACCTGCCGAAGAGTGGTTATACGACTGGTATGAACGATGCGGATATGCACGACATATCATGGTAACGGCACCGCCTACTGATGTTGACAACATGGACTTTGATTCGTTCGACAAGTGGCAACGTTCCAAAGATTGCGTTCTATTGCATGATGCGGAGGGTTTCGATATTATCAAGGAGGATCATCGCATTGCGCTTTCTATCGACCCGAATGCTAAAGAGACAGACGGAGAATATACAAGGAATGATACGTGTTATCAATGCAGAGAAGGCGTTGCAGCTTTATGCTCAACGGCATCCTAATCGCATAGAGAACCTCCGTGTGTATAATGACTCGGATATTCCGAAGAATAACATGTACTTCCAAATAAAGGAAGGACACGTTTCTCACACGAATCAACCACTGCCGAACACACGTTCATTGACAATCAATGAGCTAGTAGACTATATCTTCCAGGATGACAAACTAGAGATGAATCTAATGTTGAATTAGGTTAGCTCGAATATAAGAAGGCGTTTCCTCACTACAAAGGGACGCCTTCTTTGATACAAAGGAACGCCCTTCTCAATGCGAGAAGGGCGTTTCCTTGTTTTCGTTCCGATAGTTCAATCTAACGAGGCTGTACCTCATTGCACACTGCCCCATCCTCTACTTTCAGACAGACGTGTGTCCCGTAAGTTGTTCCTCCCTATTCGGGGAGGTTAGGTGGGGCTTACTTTGAATTCAAGACAGCACCATCTCCTTTGTCAAGATACTCTCCAGTTGTTCGGCAGAGAGGCGCAGTTGGAACTCACCATGCATGGCAACACTAATGCGACCAGTCTCTTCTGAAACGATGATAGCCAATGCGTCCGAATCCTGTGAGATTCCCATGGCTGCACGGTGACGCAGACCTAACTCCTTAGGAATATCTTGCTTGTGGCTTACTGGCAATATACATCCTGCCGCCTTAATGCGTTGTTTAGAGATAACCATCGCTCCGTCATGCAGAGGCGAGTTCTTAAAGAAGATGTTTTCAATCAGTCGTTGATTAATGCGGGCGTCTATCAAGTCGCCAGTCTCAACGATGTCTTCCAACATCACACCCCGTTCTATAACTATCAAAGCACCCACCTTGCCACGACTCATACTCATGCAAGCCATGACGATAGGCATAATTGTTTCCTTATCAACCTCCTCCTTGCTTGCTCTCGTAAATAGTTTAATAATGTTTTTTACCTTCCGATGTGCGCCAAGACTATACAGGAAGTGGCGAATGTCTTCTTGGAACAGAACGATAAGACCAATGACTCCCACTGAAACCAGCTTATCAAGGATACCACTAAAAGTCGCATCTCTAGCACCTGACTAACGATGAGCCATAGGATAACAAACAACATGATTCCGATGAAGATGTTCAGTGAGCGTGACTCCTTCATCACACGATAAATATAATAGAGCATCAATGCCACAAGCACGATGTCGATTACATCCTTTATACCAAATGGGAAAAACATAAAAGAGGGTCTTTATTATTTCACTTTACAGTATTTTGTCGCATTGCACCAACTATTTTAACAGCCTCAACCGCCTCACGAACATCGTGCACTCGCAGTATGTTTGCCCCTTTCAGTAGGGCGATTGTGTTCAAAATAGTTGTTCCATTCAGACTTTCAGCCGCCGTAATCCCCAAAAGTTGATGAATCATTCGCTTCCTACTAATACCTACAAGTATAGGAAGTTCCATTACTTGCAACCGTTCCATGACGCTTAATAGCTCGTAATTGCCCGCTACAGGATCCTTACCAAAGCCGAAACCAGGGTCGAGAATAATGTCTTTTTGCCCCAAATCGCGCAATTCTTGCACCTCACGAGAGAAGTCGATAAGCATGTCATGAAGGTTAGCAGCAGTAGACATAAGGATATAAGGTGCCCCAAGTTCGGCTACGGTACGGAACATTTCGGGGTCTTTACCTTCCTCAACATCGTTGATTATATCTGCACCGAACTCCTCAATCGTCCTTCGGGCAATATCAGCATGGAAAGTATCAATGGACAGTATGGCATCAGGCTCGGCTTCTTTGACAATCGGGAGAGCAAAGGCTAATCGCTGCATCTCCTCTTCTGCACTCACAACAACGCCTCCGGGACGTGTTGAACAGGCTCCGATATCAATAATTTTAGCCCCTTCAGCAACAATCTGATGGGCTCGCTGGCGGATAGCTTCAGCCGTTTGCACTCGACTATTAGCATAGAATGAGTCGGGCGTAACGTTCATGATTCCCATCACCAGCGGTTCGCCCAAGTCGATGAGACGCCCACGAACGTTGATAGTATAGCTTATGGGCGTTCCATCACCCAATGTTTTCATCTTCTCCATAGGCACAAAGGTAATGTAATTATTGCACATTTATATCAGAAAAGCCCAACCTTTTTAGCGAAAAGCACAAGTTTCAGTAGGCAAACAGGCGATAGTTCCAATGCTTTTCACCAACGATTCAACTTCAATCGAACGTTCAGAAAGGGCGAAAAGAGCATTCGATCCAATGGTATAGATAGGACGAAACCAGCGGAAAGGACCTACTACATTTGTAAAGAAATACTGCTAAAATCTATGCTTATAACTGCGTTTTTATCGAAGAGCACCCTCCTTTGGGTCAAATACGCGCGTTTTGAAGAAGTTTGCGAACAATCGTATAACTCATTAATAACCAACGTTTTACGTAAATCTTACATTCTTTTCAATCGAAAGTAACCGACCATCAATAGAAAAAACAGCCTATTTTTACCTAAAAAGTACGTACTTTTCACTAAAAACGGATATACGTTTCACTAAAAACGGATATACGTTTCACTAAAAACGGATATACATTTCACCAAAAACGGATATACATTTCACCAAAAACGTATATACGTTTCACCAAAAACGGAGGTACGTTTTCTAAAAAAGGTATATACGTTTTTATTTTGAAGAATATCGCTTCCTATTTGGCTCTATATTGATAATTAAATTTGTAAAAGATATTCTTAGTAAATGGTAGGAACAGTAGACAAGAAAAAAGGATGTGCCCATCTAGGCACATCCCTCGCATTTATATTAGTTTGTTAAGCGACTCCGAACGGGTTATTGACCATAACCATCGTTCTGCTTAATATTCTTGTTTGCATCTATCTCATAGCTTGGTATAGCTGCAAGAGCTTTGAAGTAATCGCGGTTGTAACTACGCACATCTGCTGGGAGAACAGCGCTCCAACCACGGTCGGATTCGTTAGTATAACGTGTGATAGTCTCATTGTTGCGTATTGCATCAAAGAAACGTTGACCTTCACCAACGAGTTCCTTACGGCGTTCGAGTGATATACGAGCGGCCGTGATAGTTGACGCTGTTACCAAACGAGACGCATCCGACGTTCTATTCTTCAATAGAGCATTCAAATACTGGACTGCTTTTGCTGTGTTACCATCCTTAAATGCAGCTTCTGAAGCTATCAGATAAACCTCTGACAAACGTAATATTGGCACGCTAGCATAACGAACATCACCATTGTAAGCAGGCATCTTGTTCAGATAAACCTTTGCACCATGGAATATGTTTTTAGAGTCATTGCTAGGTGCAAGGAACACATCTGCGCGCACGTCGTTAGGGTCTTGAGCCAGAAAGAGCAAGGAAGTTCTTGTTGGCAACAGCCTCACCATAACCAGGAACATCAGGACGATTCTCTGCATATAGATAGGCTATACCCTCACGGTCATTCCAATCATTTGTGTTGGTAACAGGTATCTCGAACAACATCTCTTTGGCGTGTGCTGCATCGTCTTTCTTCCATGCATTCACATACTCAGAGATTGTCCATAGACTCTTACCAGAGTTGTTGATAACATCTTCTGCAGTACTGAGAGCATTTGCCCAATCGCCCTTTGTCAAGTAAACACGTGCCAAGAGAGCCTTTGCTGCATAGAGACTAACATAACCAGGAGTAGTCTCTGATGGGAGCTTACCAGAGCTAATTGCTTCGGTCAAGTCCTTTATAACTTGAGCATAACACTCTGCAACAGTACTACGAGCAGGCTTAACATTTGATTGTAAAGAACTTGTTACCAGTGGAACTCCTAGCGAGGCACCATTGTCCTCTGTATAGGTCTTACCATAAACACGTGTCAAATCGAAAGTCGCCATAGCACGTAGAACCAATGCTTCTGCACGATATTGTGCTATCTCATCAGCCGCCTCAGTTTTATCAGACAACTTACCACCATCGGCTGCCTCAATGATTCGGCAAGCACGACCTATCACTGCATAAGGAGATTGCCAGATTGCTTCCGAACGATCAAAGTCGGATGCTGTGGTGTAAGACATCTGATAATAGAAGTTCGCACGGTTACTTCCGTAAGTTGAATTATACACTAAGTCTTCACCATGCAACTCGCCATATAGGAACATTTGCTGACCATAGTAATCGACCATTTTACTATTTCCTTTAAAGACAGCATACATACCCGCACGAGCCGAAGCAAGGTCACTACTACTCTGGATGGCTGTCTCCGCAGGGACAGAATCGGCTGGTTTCTGCTCAAAGAAATCGTCACCACATGATGACATACCCATCAGGACTGCACCTGCGAGCATTAAGCCGTATATGTTTTTATTGTATTTTCTCATAAACAAAAATTCTACAATTAATAATTTAGAAGCCTAACTCAATACCGAAAGTGAATGTTCTTAAGGCTGGAGTCTGGAACACACATAGACCATCTACTGGCATCTCTGGATCAACATAGAGGTTCTTTGACTTCAATGTGAAGAGATTTGATGCTGCAAAATAGACTCTTGCCTTATTCAAACCAAGTCTAGATACCCAGTTATTAGGTGCTGTAAGACCAAGTGTTAAGCTCTTCAAACGCAAGTAATCAGTAGGCATTAACCAACGAGATGACTCAATCGTTGGGTTGTTTCCGAATTGGAAAGCAGGGAGACTAGCCTTTGTGTCGCCAGGACCTGTCCACATCTTGTCAATATCATAATAGGCTGGGACAGCACCACCATAGAGGAAGTTACCACCATTACTATGCTGCCATCTAGCTGCATCGTAAGCCTTTCCACCGAAAGAGAAGGTGAAGTTCAAACCGAAGTCGATAAACTTCCATTTGATATTGTTCGTCAAACCACCTTCTAAAGTAGCTTCATGGTCACCTACGATAACCTTCTTTGCAGCTGCAGATCAGTTGTTGTCTTGCGCGCATTAGCTGTACCATCATTGAGATAATAAGCTTCCTTACCAGTAGCAGGATCTACACCAGCATACTCAAGAGCGTAATAGCTGTAATAAGTGTGACCCACCTTGTGAATCAATCTACCACTGATTACCTCATCCTGACTACCATTGAGCTTAGTAATCTTATTGTGGTTATGACCGAAGTTCAACATGGTTGTCCATGTGAAGTCCTTTGTGTTAACGTTATTACTTTGTAGCGTAAACTCGTAACCTGTATTGCGTAAAGAACCAATATTCATTGGTGTTGTGGTCTTATAAGTTTCTCCGTCATAATAACCAGGTACAGCTGATACAGGGAGATCATAGATAAGATCTGATGTTGTACGTGTGTAATAATCGAAAGTCAAAGAGATTCGATCAAAGAAGGTAAGGTCTAAACCAACATTAAAGCACGGTTCTTCTCCCACTTCAAGTCAGGGTTACCAATACCAACGATACCCATTCCAGACTGACCATTATAGTACTCACCGAAGTGATAGAGGTTCAAATAAGCATAAAGACTAGTTGGCAATGTTCCATTCACACCATAGCTGACACGCAACTTACCATCACTTAGCACGCTCTTAGCTGATTCCATAAACTTCTCAGCACCAAATCGCCATGCACCAGATACTGACCAGAAGTTACCCCAGCGGTTAGCTTTTGCCAAACGACTACTACCATCGCGACGGAAACTAAAGCCTGCATAGTATCTGTTATCGTAGTTATAGTTCAAACGACCTAACCAACTTACCATCGTGTAGCCTGTTGCATTACTAGAACCACTCGTCGTTCCAGCATTAGAAAGCTCATAGAGAGAACCAGGATAATTGGTTCCTTGGAGATAATTGTACTTGTAGATGTACTTTCTGTCTCGTATCCAAGAAGTGCATCAAGGTTATGTAAGCCGAAAGACTTCACATAAGAGAGCTGTGTCTGACCATTCATTTGAGTGATAGCACTCACTACACGCTGTAGAGTACCACCAGGGGGCACCATCGTTAGAGAAGCGATCCCAGAGTACATTCTCTACTGATGAAGTATAATCATAGGTGAACTTCTCACTCAAATGGAGTGCATCCCAGATGTTCCAATCGAGCTTCAATGAGTTGAAAGCACGTCTTACGTCGTTCTTATCACTTGAATGCTTGTATTCATAGAGAGGGTTGAGCTGTACGTAAGAACCAGTTTGAGTACCTGGAGCCAATGTGCCATCAGGGAGATAAGCAATGGCTGAAGGACTATCAAAGAATGCATAGTGAGCGATAGAACTTGTATAAGAAGTTCCCTCATTAGCCATCTGCTGATTCATCTTAGAGAACAAACCAGAGTAAACCAAAGTAAATCTTCCGAACTTATGAGTAAGGTTGGCATTACCTGTGAAACGCTCCAAACCTTGGTTCGCAGTGATACCTGTCTGCTTCATATACGACAGAGAGGTATAGAACTGGGTGTTATCACTACCACCACTAAGACTTATTTGATAGTTCTGATGGTGTCCCGTCTTGAAGAGAAGATCCTTCCAATTCGTCCAACCATAGATTGGTTTGTTATTAGCATCGTACCCTACAACTGGTTTAGCAGCGTAGTCATCAATCTGCCCCTTAGCAAATGTCTCTGCATCAGCCTTTGATTTGCCCTCTTTATATATGGCATAGTTCTCCAAACCACGTGAGAGAACAGCACGACGAGCGTCACCATCCAACATTGGACGATAATTGATAGCCATGTTAGAGAAGCCCCAGTCACTACGGAAGTCAACATGCGTCTTACCCTTCTTACCGCTCTTTGTTGTAATAACGACTACACCATTAGCTGCACGAGAACCATACAAAGAAGCTGCAGCAGCATCCTTGATGACGGTGATTGACTCAATATCATTACTATTCAAAGTGGATAGAATGTCCGTACCAGTATCATTGAACTGCCCTTGACCGAATGCGTTAATATCACCAGATACCATTGGTGTACCATCAATGACATACAATGGATCATTGCCAGCATTGATAGATCCCATACCACGAATACGTATATTGCTTACAGCACCAGGCGCACCTGATGAACTCGTAACCGTTACTCCAGGTACAGAACCAGACAATTTATCCTGCACAGAGGCTACTGGTACGTCTGCTAACTTACCTGGATCTACGTTTGCGGCAGCACCTGTAAAGCTAGATTTCTTAAAGTTTCCATATCCTGTAACGATAACTTCATCGAGAGAGCCAGCGTCTGGCTTCATCACAACCTTCATTCCATTCTTTACAGGAACAACGACAGTCTTGAGTCCAACATACTGTACTCTTAACTGATTCTTACCCTTCTGGAACCGAAAGATGGAAGTTACCATCAATATCGGAAACAGTACCCATTTGTGTCCCAACAACGAGTATGGATGCACCTACAACAGGCTCTCCATTCTCAGAAGACACAACAGTTCCTGAAATCTCTGACTGTGCCAATGCTACGCCTAAGCATAGGAACAGACCCGCTAAAACCATTGATAATCTTTTAACCATAAGCTTAATCTATAAAAATATGACTATTTCCTATTAAATAAGTGCAAAGGTATAAAGAATTACTTAACAAACCAAAACATTTGTAACTAAATTGTACTTTAAACTCAAATAACGTTACGAAACAACATAAATATTCAATTTATAATAACACTTCAAAGCATTAATTACATCATTGCCATTACACCTTATATATATAGGACACCGATAGTCTGCATCCTCGACCACGCTTAACACGAATGAAGAACAATGATAATCCATCTGTTAAAAAGCCCATCTTTACTTTGTGTTGTCTACCTTTTAGACTATCTTTGCACCATAGAATAAAGTTGAAATCATGGATATACAGGAGATTTACAAGATTTATTTAAGTCACCCAACAGTGACCACTGACAGCAGAAACTGCCCTGAAGGAAGTATCTTCATAGCACTAAAAGGAGCATCATTCGATGGTAACAAGTTTGCAAAAGCTGCTTTGGACAAAGGTTGCAGCTATGCTATTGTTGACGAAAAAGAATACGTTGATACCACTGATGAGCGTTTTATCTTAGTTGACGATGCACTCGTTACTTACAAAGAACTAGCACGTGAACACCGAAGACAATTCTCCATCCCCGTCATTGGAATTACTGGAACGAACGGAAAAACCACCAGTAAAGAGCTTATCTCTACTGTCTTGGCAGAGAAATATAAGGTTCATCACACTGAAGCAAACTATAATAATGATGTTGGTGTGCCTCGCACGCTACTTGGCATACGCCCTGATGATGAGATAGCTGTCATTGAGATGGGTGCATCACACCCTGGAGACATTGAGAAACTAGTAACTTATGTTGAACCAACCTGCGGTTTGATAACAAATGTTGGTCGTGCTCATCTACAGGGATTCGGCAGCTTTGAGGGCGTAAAACGTACCAAGGGAGAGCTTTACGACTTCTTAAAAGCACATGACGCCTTACTTTTCTTGAATGAAAGCAACGCCGATCTCACAGAAATGGCAGCACAACGTGAATTCGACCGCATTATCACTTATGGTCAAGATGATACTGCCGACGTACAAGGAAAAGTAATCAACTGTGCTCCATTCCTCAAATTCGAATGGCAGTCATCAAGCCTTAATAAGCAGCAACCAGCCAATACGATATACGAAGTACAGACTCATCTCATTGGTTCGTACAACCTTGATAATATGTTGGCAGCTATCACCATCGGTCTACACTTTGGTGTAACTCCACAGCAAATAAACCATGCCTTAGAGAATTATATCCCTCATAACAACCGTTCACAGCTCACAGAAACAGCTCACAACAAGCTCATTGTGGATGCTTATAACGCCAATCCGTCCAGCATGGCAGCGGCTATTGAGAACTTCCGACTTATGGAGGTTGAACACAAGATGGCTATTCTCGGAGACATGAGAGAGCTTGGCGCAGCTTCAGCAGAGGAACATCAAAAGGTTGTTGAACTTCTCAAAACAGCAGGCTTAACCAATGTCTGGCTTGTTGGTGAGGAATTTCAAAAGACTAACACAGACTTCCGTAAGTTTAAGGATGTTGATGAGGTAAAGGCTGAAATAGCTCTTCATCGACCAGAAGACCATTATATCCTTATTAAAGGAAGCAATGGAATAAGGCTCTTCGAACTGCCCAACTTGCTCTAAACATATCATAAAAAGAGCATAAAACATTGCACTAGTTCCGAAAAATTAACTACCTTTGCAACTGCTTGCAAAGGCTATCGGGATGTAGCGCAGTTGGTAGCGCACTACGTTCGGGACGTAGGGGTCGCCAGTTCGAATCCGGTCATCCCGACTCGAAAAGGGGAAGAACTATGATGGTTCTTCCCCTTTTTTAAGCCTCCTAACAACCTCCTCACTACCCCTCCCAGCCTCCCCAAAGGGGAGGAGCGCCTAACGGAAGCTAACCATGGGATGGTTGGTTGATGTGTAACAAGGCAATGCTCAGGTAGTCGGAAACGCAGAAGACCAAACAAGTAAACGCCCTCTTCGCTTTGAAGAAGGCGTTTACTTGCAATGAAGAAAGCCTCTCTTTGATACAAAGGAACGCCCTCTTTGAATCCTCTCCTAGCCTTCCTCAAGGAGAGGAGTACCTAACGAGAGCTAGTTCGGAAAGGCTATATCCCACACAACAAACAACTTGTTTACTTGTCAACTCGTCAACCCGTCAACTCAAATAAACCCTTCATTCTTTAGAAATCTCTTGCTGTTTTCAATACAATTCATTATATTTGCAGGGTATTAAGAGGTTTAACTACAACGTCTTATACGATAATTTGAAATACATTTTACTGACAAGTAACAACAGAGGCTATGGGTATAAAGAACTTATTTAAACGGCAATTAAGAAGTGTCATAGAGTGGAAAGAGCAAGACAGCAAGCTACTTTTCCATCAGTTGGAAACAACAACTGATGAAATAAAGGACGCTAGTAAACTCATTATTGCACCTGGTCAGGGTTGCATTATCGTCTATGATGGACAGGTGAGAGCCACACTTACAGAACCAGGAGTGTATGAGATGGAGTCTGACAACCATCCTTTTATCACCACATTGCTTAACATCTCTCAACAAGCAGAGAGCGACCATAAGATGAGGTTCTACTTCTTCCGTACAGCGGAGATGGTGAACATCCTTTGGGGAACTGCTTCGCCAGTGAAATACATAGAGCCTGATTATCAATTACCAGTGGCTCTCGGGGTTTGTGGAAACTTCTCTGTAAAGATACAAGATGCGTCTCAAATGTTCGTCACACTGCTTGGAACAATCGCAGACTATTATGCAGAGGATGTGCAAGAACTCGTATCTTCACGTATTGTGACGCCACTCACAGCCTTTCTTGCAGTCAAAGCCTACCCTTACCGAGAGGTGGATACCCACATAGGTGAGCTTTCTAAGGAGTTACAAGAGAAGACTTCAGAGGAGTTATCACGATTGGGTTTGGAGCTAACTGACTTCCGCATTACTTCTGTTACATTCGATGACGAAACGATGGAACGCATTGGTAGGATTGCAAACATGACTACTGAGAAGCATGCAGCAGCCGAGGTAGACCTTGATTACACTGGATTGCAGAAGTTAGAGCCTTACGTGATGCTGCAAAGAACGAAGGTGGACTGGCAGGAGCAGGCTTGCAAATGGGAGCAGGACTACAGTTAGCACAAGACATATTCAAGTCGGGTGATGTTAGTAGTGACCCTACTCTACGCCTACGAAAGCTCAAGAAGCTCTTAGATGAACAACTCATCACTGCTGAAGAATACGAACAAAAGAAGAACGAAATACTTTCTAAATTATGAATAAAGTCTTAATCCCCGCCATAGCACTCCTCTTTGTCAATATCATTGCAGGTCTGGTTCTATCAATCTATCCATTGGTAAACATGCTCTACACAAGTGTTGCCATTATAGTCAACACCCTATTGGTTGTAATGTTGTTTGCCCTTGGTGCAGAGCGTTCGCATCGTTTGAGCCTTGGTATGCTCTTCCTCTTAGCAGGAATCATAGAGTTTGTTAGTGGAATGATAGCACCGAGTGGCGTAAAAGACAACTGGTGGATTATCCTCTTTGCTATCTTTACAGCCATAGAAGCTATCTTGTGTTATCTAACCATACATTATAAGAAACAATAAAAAGTACTGATTGAGTTATACAATGTCAACAAAGATAAACCAATAAAGTGCCCAAACTGTGGTAGCGAGAAGCATGTTCAACTGGATGAAAAGCGCTATCAATGTAGAAATTGTGGGGCGGAATACTTCTTGGATGACGATGATATAACCATTAATGTCAAGCATAATTTCGAATACGAAAACTTCACGCAGCCCAAAGAAGAGCCCCGCGTCACCATGAGCAATGTGATAAGAAACCTAGCGGTTGTACTTATTGTCTTTCTCTTTCTGTATGCAGCTAAGCACTTTTGGGGCGGAGATATCAAAGTAAGTAAGCTCTTGGGTGTAAGTGATTTATTCTCTGTCGACTCCGTAGAGGTGACAGATGACTACGATGCCATCTACCCTATGAAGCATAAAGGACGTATTTGTTTCTTCTACGTAACGAATCGTAGGTACGATTACGGGCTTAACGATGATAAGACCTTAGTAGATGGTCACTATTATGGATTCGTCGATGCGCAGACTGGACAAGTGTTAGCTGATAAGCTCCTCATCAGTAATGAAGAGAGCAAAAGCCTTGAGATGTACTCGTTTGATGAGCTTAAGTTGCAGCATCTCCCACAAGCAGACAAGTGGTTCTGCATAGTCCCGGAACAGTTTATATACGAAGTTGACCCACAAACACTCACGATGAGTAATGTCACAAATACTATCTTTGCTCATAAGGAAGCAATGTCAAGTGGGATCTCATCTGTGAATTTTATCTTTAGAATAAACGATGGTCACGCTAATTCATTAGAGGGAGGTGAGGGCTTCGAAGTATCTAATAATTTGGCAGAAAATTACTATTACTTTCCTGCAACAGACCATCTTTATACGGAGGAAGCTTATAAGTATGCCCAAAAGCTACCAGCTTCTGGGCTCAAAGGAGAGCTACGTAAGGATGTAATGTATGAATTGGAAAGTAAGAACTCAAGTGAGTCATCCAATCAAAAAGGTCAAAACATAATAAATAGAGTACAATACACGCATTACCTAGGAAACCCTCAGTACCTTAATGACTCTCGTAATGGTAAATATGATTTTGTATATTCTGACATGCGAGTTGTCGATAGTCAGCCAATAACAGATTGGTTCACAGGATTCGATGCAGAGCTCATTTACCAAGATTCAAAGTATTTATGTATTGAGTATAAGGCAAATATCTCGAAGAATGCACCAACGATTCTTCAGCTAAGAAACACTAATGGAGGAATCCTTTGGACACGCTCTCTTGATTGTCCAATAAAGATTGGTGGTGTTCTACGAGACAATCAGAAGATATGGTTCAGAGCAACAAGAGAGCACACTGATCGCTACGATGATGAATATATCATAAGCCTTACGTTAAAAGGAGGTAACATAAAATACGAATACAAGTTTGCAACTAGTCACAACGTAAGGAAGCAATAAGTATATATAACGAATACAGATAAAGCAATACAATGTCAACAAAGATAAGACCCATAAAAGTGCCCGAATTGTGGCAGTGAGAAGCATATTCAGTTGGATGAAAAGCGTTATCGCTGTAAAAACTGCGGTACAGAATACTTCCTAGATGATGACGACATAAACATTAATGTCAAGCATCAATTTGATTATGGAGGCTTCACACGCACCAAAGGAGACGCAGACATCTCCACTAGCAATGTGGTAAAAGTATTCGCTATCATCGGTGGTTCTTTATTCTTTCTATTCATGTTATTGTTCTTCAGCATAGACTCTTCCAAGCCAAGCGCTAGTTATAAAGACTCTATCAGCGTAGAAGATTCATATAAAGCCATTGTCCCAGTAAAGTATAACGGACGTGTTTGTTTCTTCTATTTAACCGATCGTAGTTTCAGTAACTGGTATTCTGACGACGAGACACCACCATCAGGTTACTATTATGGATTCGTCGACCCAGATAGTGGGAAGGTGTTTGCTGACAAACTATTCATCAGTGATGACGATGCAAGGAAGATTGGTATGACAGCTTTCCACATGCTTCAGATACAACATCTGAACCAAGCCAAGAAGTGGTATATCACGATTCCTAGCCAGTTTATACTTGAGATAGACCCACAGACACTCACGCTAAAGGATGTCTCAAAGACTATCTTCGCCAAGAAGAAAGCGATGTCAAGTGGTATCTCATCAGTAGAATTTATCTCTGATACCTACGAAGACCACGCAAGTACGGCGGGCGTAGGTGAAGGGTTCAAGGTCACCAACAATTTGGCAGAAACCTATTATTATTTCCCAGCTACAGACCGTCTTTATACGAAGGACGCCTATGAATTCGCCCAACAACTACCTGCTTCTGAGCTTAATGGTGAGGTTAAGGATAGTGTGTTCTATATTTTAGATCGTAAGGAAGCAAGCGAATCCTCTAGCCAAAAAAGCCTCAACCGCTTATGGAGAATACGCTTCATGTATCACTTAGGAGACCCTCAAGACGCTGGTTACTTCCTATATGGTGTGACTGATTCTCCACGTGGTGACAAGCGAATGATTAGTCACAACGCAATAACAGATTGGTTTACCGGCTTCAATTCAAAGATTGACTACCAAGACTCGAAGTATATCCTTATAGAGTATAATGCTAGTATCTCGGAGGATGCACCAACGATTCTTCAGCTGAGAAACACTAATGGCGTTATACTTTGGACACACGCTTTTGAGCTTCCACTGAAGATTCAGGGCATCATACGAGATAATCAAAAGATATGGTTTAGAGCGACCAAAGATAACGATAATACTGAAGACGAAGACTATATAGCGAGCCTTACCTTAAAGGAAGGTTATCTGAAATACGAATATAAGTTTGCTACTAAACACAAGGTTCCAAAGTAATAAGTATTAAACACGAATATAATATGATAAAGATAAAATTACTTCTGCTCTCTCTAATCGCACTACCTTTAGCAAGTAACGCACAGGTACAGAAGATAGTAGAGTCTTATGACAACGGACAGATAAAGTCGATTACATATGAAAATAAGGAGACGGGTCTACTAGAAGGGCATTGTGTTAGTTATATGGAAGATGGTCGCTTATTCATGGAAGAAGACTATAAGGACGGTCTAAGGGATGGGCTGGTGAAGTATTACGATGCATTTGGTAACATCGAAAGCATTGTGAGTTACAGCAAAGGGAAGAAGCAGGGTAAGCTCATCAAGTACCAAAAGATGAATCGTCCCAGTGCAAATCCTTATCTTGACTACATTGAGAACTACGAGAATGGACTACTACAGGGAATGACCTACGTGTACGATGATACTGGGCAAAAGATTATCGAACACGCACGTTACGATGATGGTCTATGTGTCGAAGATACTGTATATCTCCCTAAAGGTACGTTCTATGCGTATCGGACGAAAGGACCTGATGGTACTTATGTTGGTGGTGAACTGAAGAGCAGAATAGTACCCAACAAAAAGAATGCGGCTACTCATCAACCTACGAGGAAAGCTCCCGTTAGACAACGCCCAACAGCACCGAGACCTGTTAAGGCTAAACCCGCTCCACAACGCAAGCCCATCCTGCCACTAAACCCAATCCCGTCACTAAGCCCAATCCTCAACCACAGCCTAAGCCAACACCTAAGCCACGCTTAAAGGTAGGTAAGGATGGAACAATAGAGATGGGTTAGCATATATCATAAGGTGATGAAGGCACACGGCTAACCTATCTACTTTACGGAAGAAGCCTATTCAATTACGAATAGGACATAAAGAAATCGAACCAGCTGGATACGTCCAACTGGTTCGATTCTTATAATAACTCTGTCCCAATGAGGGACAGCAGTTGTCAGTACTTACTTTGTCAGCTTGATAATCTTACA